>JGI24025J20009_10001724_pt1 | contig 16265 bp, 13 predicted proteins | sample Cruoilmetagenom3_FD_20009 | JGI IMG/M metagenome (IMG submission 20009)
CTTCGCAATGAAAAGTTTTTTCAAGTTTTTGATTTTGATGAAGGTAGAGCATTTGAGCCAGATTTTATAATGATTTTGAAAAAAAGGAATAGAGTCATTAGTATTTATCAGATTTTTGTTGAATCAAAAGGAGATCAGTTTAAAGATAGTCAAGGCGGGTTTGAAAATTCTAAAGAAGGTTGGAAGCAAAAATTTTTACTTGAGATGGAAGAAAAAGCAGACACTAATTTAAAATTGGAAAATAAACACTTTAAGTTAATGGGGTTGCCTTTTTACAACCAAAAATTGAAAAAAGATTTTGAGGAAGCTTTAGAAAATAAAATACTTTCTTAAATTTACTTTATAAACTCTACGGTCTCACGCTGGATGAAATTAAAATAATTGAGGAAAGCTATGCAAAAACCCAGCACGTCAAGGAAAAATAGCGCCCAAAAGAAAGTGAATATTAAACTTCTGCCAAAAACTATTTTAGGCAAACGGTCTATGCCGGCAACCGACGGGGTCAGGAATCGAGGTTTTTTGTCTTGATTTATGGATTAGATTTGGTAGAATAATAGAACAGTTTGAATTTGTTTTGTTCGAGCGCAAAATGACAAAAAGAGGATTATTATTGATTATTGCTGTTTTAGGAGTAGGCGGGTTAGTGGTTTTTGTTTTTCATGGCCCTCTAATTAAAGGGAAGGCAACTGTTCAACTCAACGCTTCCCCNAAAGCGACAGTTTATATTGACGGGCGCGAGGCAGGAACAACTCCCTATGAAAATAACACTTTGAAAGCCGGCGAAATTGATTTTAGATTGATTCCCGAAGCCAGTTTTTCCGCTTCTTGGCAGAGAAAATTGACTTTAGCCCCAAAAACAAAAAGCGTTGTTAATTGGGAATTCGATCCTAACCCCGATAATGAAGCTGGGGCAATTCTTTACTTTGAAAAAACTAGTTTAAGAGATAAAGCTGGTTTGATCGTTACTTCCGAGCCGGATAATTGCTCGGTTAGTGTTGATGGCCAAATGAGAGGTTTTAGCCCGCTAAATTTGGAAGATATTGGTGGGGGAAGCCACAAAATTTTCATTTCTTTACCTGGATACAAAGCAAGAGAAGTTATGGCCCGCGCGATTAATAATTATCGGCTGGTTCTAGAAGTGAAATTTGCCAAAGAGGTTGTTTCGACAGGATCGGCGGTAGCGGTGGAGTCCGAGGTAGCAGACGAGAAACCAACGATTGATAAGCCCTACGTTTTAATCAAAGATACCCCCACGGGTTGGCTGCGAGTGAGAATGGAGCCTTCAACGGCGGCAACCGAAGCGGCCAAAGTAGATCCAGGAGAAAAATATGCCCTTTTGGATGAAAAATCGGGCTGGTATAAAATTAAATATGAACAGGAAAAAGAAGGTTGGATTTCTGGCCGCTACGCGGAAAAATTCGACTGATTTTTGTTCCTGATTATTCTTCTTAGCCCAATTATTAAAAAACTAACGCCGGCAATAGCCATAATTAGAGCGTAGATTTTTTCTTTGCTGTTAAGCTGAAGAACAATTATCCCCAAAATTGCCGAAAAAAGCCAATAAATAATTGCAACTGATGGCTGCTTTAAACCCGCTTTTAGTAGTAGGTGATGGAGGTGTTCAGCGTCGCCCCAGACAGGTAATTGGCCTCTCTTGAGGCGGCGGATAATAGCCCAAGCGCCGTCAATCATGGGAATGGCCAAAGTAAGAATAACAGTAGCCAGTTTTGCTCCAGAGAGGATGGCCAAAACAGCTAAAAAAAGTCCCGCCAAGCTTTTGCCACTGTAGCCAGGCATGATTTTTTGAGGATGGAAATTGAAAGGGAGGAATCCTAAATAGGCGCCGGCACTGGCGCCGGCGAGAATAATAACTGGCCATTGAGCGATATCCTGGCTAAATTTTAGACTCAAGAGGCCAATAACTAAACTGGTAATGGCGACGAAACCAGGCAATTGTCCCTCTACCCCTCCCGACCAGCCAATGACGTTAGTGCACCAAACAATCCAGAACAAAGTGATTAAGTCGGAAAAGTTAAAAAACCAAAACTGTCTTTTTAAAGACAAGATGCCGCCGAAAGGATTGGTGACGTATTTAATAGTGATTCCGGACGAGATTATTATCATGGCGCTTAGAAAATTAGTAAAGAGGCGGAAGTAAGGATTGATGTCAAAAATGTCATCAATGACGCCGATTGCCAAAGTGAAAAAAGCGGCTAAAAAAATGGCTTTCAAGTGAGCGTCGGGAGCGAGAAACGTCATTGTGGCGGCAAGAATGCCTAAAAAAATTGGAATTCCTCCCCCTCGAGGAACAGGATAATGATGAACTACTTTGGGATGCGATTTTGTTTTGGGATCTTCTATCCAACCAAAATGGCGAAAAACCAAGATCGTCAGAGGGGTAGTGAGTAAAGAGGTGAAAAAAGAAATAATCAAGGGTTTGATTAACAACAGGGTCATTTTAAACGCTAATGGAAATAATGGCTATCAGAGTGATAAAAGAAAATATGGCAACGATTAGATTTGTCCAGGCGAGACATTGGCCAAGAAATTTCTTTTTCTTTAAAAAAAGAACGGTTAGACCACTATTGATAATGAGGAAAGATAGGCAGATTCCGGGCAAGAAAAAAAGATGATAGCTGGGCGCTAATTGAAGATCGCCCCAGGGGCGGCTGTAGTAAAGGGGAATTTGGGGCGGCAATTTGGAGAAAGTAAGAACAATGGCAACGGCTTCAAGAATGATGATCAATATTGATATTCGGATTATCTTGATAATTGATTTCTCTAGCCACAACTCTCCTATATTAGTTAAAATCTTAGTAAAATAGGACATAGTTAATATTTTTCCGTCACTCGATACTCTAACCGCTTGCCGATTAGAAGCTTAGTTTGAGCGTCTAAGGCCGGCAAAGCCGACATAAATAGTGAGGCCACTGGCATCAACACCCATTGAATTGGATAGATAATTTTTTTCCAGAGAGGAATCTCTCTTTTGTATTTCGGTCGAAGTTTGGCATCGAGAAGAATAATAACAGCCAAAGAAAGAAGACAGGTGGTTAAGATTAGGCGGGAGAATTTGGGTAGATTATAGCCAAGCGAAGTTTGGAAAAATTTAGGGTTAAGCAACGGAGGCAGACTAGCGCCGAGAGTGAGGATGAACCAATTGGTGGACCAAATCAAATGAGTTTCAACGATTTTATAAATGCGGAGAAATTTAACTAAAAAAGGAATCTCGTGATGACGGCAGGATTGTTTAATGGCGTAAGGGATGTCAGTTGCTCCCCAGCCATGACGCTGGCATTGGAGATAGCGATTTTTCAAAGCCCCGAAATAAGTTTTTCCCTCGGGAGCGTCAATGTTGGTGGGCAAGAAAATTGGCTCGGCCAAAGTCCTTCCCTTTTTGGCGAAAAAAGACTGAAGAAAAATATGCCAATCTTCGGGAATAATATCTGTGTCCCAGTACCCAACATCATTTAAAAGCTTAAGTGATGAAGAATAAGAAGAATAGTTGAATAATAATTTTTCCGGTTGTTGAAGGTCAGCGATATGGATGATCCCGCCAATAATGCCGGTGATTCTAATTGGCGCCGGAACTCGCTCAAGGTTGTTATACCAAAATATAGGGGATTGCCAAAATCGGAGGTAGCGATGTTTGCTTTTGGCAAAGTAGTAGCTTAAGGCGGAGAAGTATTTACTGTGGAAACAGGTATCGGCGTCGCAACTTGTGAGGGTGAGATAATTAATTTTCCACTGTAGTTTATCAATTAATAATTCTTTGATTTTTTTAGCGGCCCAAGTTTCATTAGAGGCCTTACCGATAATTTCCCCCGTAATGTTAGCGGGGTGGAAAGTAGCAATAATTTTTCCAAACTTTCCCTGATATTTTTTAAGAAGATTTTTTGCTTTTTGATGGGCGCCGTTGGCCCTTTCTTCCATGGCCAAAATAACGATTAAATTATGAAGATTAATGTCTTTTTGTTTCACTAGGCAGTCAAGATTTTCGGAAAGTTTTTCGACGGATTCATTTACATTAGGGATGATAATTATATGTTTAATTTTTTCCCACGGAAGCCATCCTTTTTTATTCTTCTTTTCAATTTTATATTTTCGGTACCAATTAGTTTTTTTCGCTTGTCTAATTTTGCAGTAACCGCTAATTCCCAAAACGGCCGATTTAAAAGATTGATAAAGCCAGAAAATTAGGAAAGCAAGAACAAAATAGGCGACTAGTTGGGGAACAACAAACGAGCCCCAAATTAAAAAAAGAATAATGTTCCAGGAAATTAATCCAGGGATCATTTCTAAAAACCGTTGGAGCGCGAAAGGAAAATTGCCTTTTAGCATTGCATTCGATTGGTATTTTACCATTTTTGGCTAATGATTTAAGCGGAGATAAATTTGGTCGTCGAGGTCGGGCAGGAACAAAGCATAATAGTTTTTGATTAAAAACGAATCCAATTCGGGCCAAATCCTAGTTTCATTTTTCATTTTAACAATGATTGGAGGTTTAACTTTTTTGATCGCCCTGAGAGTTTCTTTAAAGCCATTGAAATCAAAGATATGATAATTAACAGTGTAGCGGCCAGGAGGCAGTCTTTTGGAAATAGCATAAACACAGCATGCATCGCCCCAGATAAAAATTCGGTCATTAGGCAAACTTGTTCCCCTAATGAATTTTGCCAGCCGATAATTTTTTTTAGTTCTCTCGCCCCAATAAGAAAAATATTGCTCTTGACTAATTTTGCCGGACGAATAGGAGAAAAAGTTTTTATAGTAAGGCAAAATTGGGTACCACCAAAAGTGGAAGTAGAAGTAAGCGGTAAGTATTAAAAAGTAAGAAGTAAGAAGCACAAAAAAATTTCTTTGTTTGGTAAAAGTAAGGGCGGTCAAAATAGAGAGAGGGGGGATAATTTCAATAAGATAGTGTGGGTAGGGACGGCCGGAAAGAAGAGCGCCGAAGAGGGCGAAAATAAACCAACTGCCAAAAAATAGCGAATAATAGGAGCATTTTTTTCTGGCTAGAAATAGTGCTAACGAAAGCAAGATAAGAATTAGGCCCCGAACGATCAAGTCGAGGCCACTTCCCTGCCAAGAAGAAAGATAGCCAATATTTTGCATTAATGCCGAGCGGACATAGGGAATAAAGGCGCCCCTTGATGAGTAATAGAGAATAGAAATAAAAACCGGCAAGAAGAAACCGATAATAATGCCCCAAAACCTTTTTTCCTTGAAAATATTAGCTAAATTTTGAAATTTTATTTTTTTAAAGGTAAGAATGTAAGTGGCAAAAAGAATACCAAACAAATCGAAAGCGACGGGAATTTTAAATAAAAAGCCAATGGCAAAAAGCAGGCCAATAATCAATCCCAAAGGCAAATTTTTATTTTTAAAATTAGAAATTAATAGATAAACAGCCAAAGTAACGGGCAGCATCATAAATATTTCGCCATTGGCGATTCTCCCTTCAAAAGCTAAATAACCAACGGTAAAAATGAGGCCGCCAATAAAAGGCGGCCATTTGTTTTTGGTGAGTTTTTTAATTAGTAAGTAAATTAAAGCTAGATGGGTTAGATTGGCGATAATAGCCAGTAGGCGGAAGTAAAAGAGTTTGCCGTTGGCTAAAGCGGCCAGCAAATATAAAAGTGGCGGTTTGTTATCGTGGATATCGCGGTAAAAAACTAGCCCTTTTCGGAAAGCATTGCCAAGAGTTAGATAAATGCATTCGTCACCATAAGAAATTGGTTCGAATAAACTGGGCACGTAAAGAATTAAATTAATCACTAGGAGAAAAATTAAAGTTTTGTTAAGCCGTTTTTTCATTGTTTTTCTAGCCAAATAAAGTAGAGAGAATTTAGTTGGTGAAATTTTTTGATTTGATAACCCTCGATTTTAATAGATTGAGGATCGTCGCTGGAAATGAGGCCAATTGGCTTGTTGGCTGGAAGCTTAAAAACAACATCGCTGGCCGTCATTTGGGCGGTACCAACATAAAAAGGCAATGGCCCGCCCGGTGAATAAATAGGCGCTTTAATACCATAATATTTTGTTTCCCAGAGATGGTGCGCTTTTCCATTGTAATTAACAATAAAGGTGTTTTCGGAAACATTGCTTTTGACCCAGCCGGCAAATTGGCGAAATGGCTTTTTAAAAGGGTGGGCAAAAGTGTGCCAACTAGTGAGAATATATGTTGTCAATATAATGCTGATTAACAAATAGCTTAATTTTCTAACTTGGGAGGTAAAGAGAAGCATCAGGGCGGGAACACAGTAAAGTAGATAGCGCTCGTAAAAAATAGATAGTTTGCTTTGAGAAATAAAGAAAGTGATTAACGGCGGTAGAATAAGCCAGAGAACCAATAGCCAATCTTTGGCCCGATTTTTTTGCTGCCATTTTCTTATTAAGAGAATAACGCCAGCCAAGAGGGGAATTTTGGCGAAATTACTGAAGGTGCCCAATAAATGTTTTAGTTTTGGTTTCCCCAGCCAAAAGCCGCTGGAAACCAAACTAGTTTGCAGGTAAAGCGGGTAAATCCAGGGAAGGTAGAGGAGGGCCAGCCAGAAATACGGCTTGATAATTTTCCAAATATATTTTTTGTTAATTTTTTTGATGGCGGTTAAACGCCAAACAAATTGAGCCGCGATAGCAAAAACAGCAAAATGATGAGAGTATAGGGCGGCAGCAGCGGAAAAAATGTAGGCCTTTTCGTTTTTTTTGACAAGGAAATAAAAAGAAAGAACAACAAAAAATAAAAGGCAAAAATACATTCGCCCCTCAAAAGCGTATGGGAATAAAAAGGGGTTAAAAAAAGTTAGGATCGCTGCCAAAACAGCGCCAAAAATACTCCGGAAGAGTTCTTTGGCGATTAAGTAAACAACTAAAGCTGTTCCTAAATAAAAAAGAAAGGATAAGCTTCTGATGGCAATTTCGGAAGAACCGAAAATTTTAAACCAAATAAAACTAATAATATAGAAAAGCGGCGGCGAAGTGTCCTTGATCACTACGTTCATCATTGACAGAAATGGCTTTTGGGCAGCAATGGCGCTGAACGCTTCGTCTCCCCAAAGGCTGCAGTTTAAAAGCGTATTCATTATTAGGAGTTTAACATATGTGAATGTTTTAAGAAGAAAGGGTGGCGCCAACTTTTCAAGTAGCCGAGAAATTGGGATTGGGTGAGACAAAATATTTTTCTTCATTTTTGGAAAGCATTTTTATTTTAATAAATTAGCCTACCAGACTAAGGTTTGATATAATAACATTCGTTATGGGACCCGAACGGCCTGACTATAACTTAAGCTTTAAGCCTAGACCATTTTTGCCAGATAAACTTGATGCCAATTTGGCACCTTTAGAAAGAATTGGTTCCTTTTGGGAATTTGGCCCTTTTTCATTTTCTTTGCGAGGCGATGTCGATAATGGGCCATTGGTGGTTGATTGGCGTGGTTATGGTTTACAAACTAGGGATAAAAACGGTAAGAGTTTTGGTTTTTTTAGCGATGTAAAAGCAATGGGTCAAGCGGCCAGAAAGTGGCGTTATCTAAGTATTGAAACCCCAAAAGGGTCCTATTATCCAAATGTCCCCGTTCGCCAACTTTATCTGTTTAAAACCGACGCAGACGGAGTAGTCGATTCTAGTAGTTTTGCCTGTTTTACGTATTTTTTGAATCAAACAGAAGGGGTTAATTTCAGTGCACGTATTCCTGATTTATTTGGTAACAGCGTTATTCTTTCCAGCCCTGTTTGGCCAAGAACATCAGCGTTGACTCCAACGACTTTAAGAATAGAGAGTGGGCCATTTCACCCTTCCCATTATAAACTAGGTGCTGAAATGTTTAGATTGTTTGGGGGGCCGCCAATAGAGGGAGTTGATTTTTTCCCATTTCAGCGTGGGCAAATCGGAATTGAGTCACTTCTAAAATGGTTGAAGCTCGAACACATTCGCTTTTCTGAGCGGGTCGCGAGTTCTATACCGGACTCAGATGTGCTGAGAATGTTCCAATTAAATGTTGGGGAGCCATTTACTTCTGGGGTTTTGTTGGAAAATTTAACGGGAATTCCTCCTCGTAATGAGAACTTTGTTGGGGCAGCTGAAGTTTTGCTAACTCACGTTGGTTCAGAACTGGATGAGGGCAGTCTATTGCCTTTGCTTGCAGGTTCCTTGCCCGGGGGTTTATTTAAAGTTAATTCTGATGGCATGATTCGTGAGCGTACTTTGAGGCGAGCAGCAGCTTTAGTAATAGTTGTCCACGAAAATGTTGGTTGGTGCAATCCATATCTTGATTTAGAAACTGTCAAGTTTTTGGTTGGCAAAAGGGCTACTGGAAGACCGATGTCGGGCCGTTTTTCGGTTATTTCGGGCAAAATGGAAGAAGGCGAAATTAATTCCGCAACAGGATCAGTGTTGACTTGCCTAAGAGAGGCAGCAGAAGAAACAAGAATGGTTATTTCTGAAAAAGGCGGCTCTACTAACGTTGCATTTAAACTTACAAATTTAACAGGACTCGAAGGTCTCTCTGCCTCCCCTGTTCTAGTACCCGGTGGCTACATAGATTTAACCCACGGTGAACAGTTTGGTGGTTTCTCAGTGGCTACTGGAATTTTAATTGTTGGTGGCTCTGGCACAAACAAACTCGGATTTTCCTGGTCGCGGGAAGGGGCGGGAGAGTTTGAGGGGGATCCAATTTTAATGACAGGACGGGAAATTCTCACGAATGTTGATAAGTTCCATCCCGGAGTGTTGTTTGCTTTGAGTCAAGCATTTAAGCTTTTGGCTAGACTAGGACCGGTTTTTGCCCGAGAACTTATTCTGGGGGCCGCTGCGGGCCGTTAGCCAGAATCTTTATACAAAGCAAATTGGTCAGAGATTTGTTCAGTTATTTAATTCTTGGGAAAAGAGGAACGGTTAAACGTGCCTGGCCACGGAAGATTTTTTCGATTTTCTCGGAAGTTTCAGGCATAAATGGCTTGATGTTGTAGGCAATATTCAAAATAATTTTAATGACATTATTAAGTTCTTTTTTTATTTTTTCCCCTTTTAATTGCCAGATTTCGTTTTGATTGAATAATTTGTTGGCGGCGGCAATGCCTTGCTTATCATTAGTCCAAATAATTTCCAGTGCCGTTGGCAAATTAAAAGAATTGATTGCCTCTGGAACGCCGGCAATGAATGAAGACGAATGTTTGCCTCGGGAAAAATAATGATTTTTTTGGCAAAGCTTAAATGTTCTAGAAACCAAATTTCCTAATCCGTTAGCTAGATCAGAATTATATTTTTCTTTGAATCGGGCCACGCTGATATTAGTGTCATTTTCAACTGGCAGAGAGCTAGCGACTAAGTATCGGCTTCCGTCGACACCGAAATTTTTGACCAATTCATCGACAGCAATTAAATTGCCGAACGATTTGGACATTTTCTTGTTAGCCATAATATAGAAACTATGAATAAAGGTTTTTTTAGGCAGAGGAAGTCCGACTGACATTAATATTGCCTGCCAAATGGCTGTGTGAAACCAAAGAATTTCTTTGCCCAAAAGATGAATATCAGCGGGCCAGAATTTTTCTTTTCCCGGCAAAAATCGGGTAGCGCTATAATAATTTATCAACGCATCAACCCAAACATAAATTGTTTGTGATTTGTCCCAGGGAATGGGAATTCCCCAGGGAACACTGGCGCGGGAGAAAGAAATATCATGAATGCCAGATTTGAGTTTTGTTAAGACTTCCTGCCTTTTTCCCTCAGGAAAAACATAATTAGTTTTGTCACTCTCGATAAGTTTGATTATTTTGGGGACATACTTGGAGAGTTTAAAAAACCAGTTTTCTTCTTCTTGTTCTACGGTTTGTTCCGGGGGATGAAGAGGGCAATGACCATTAACTAAATCGGACTCGGTGAGAAATTTTTCGCAGCCGATGCAATAAAGTCCCTTGTAAATTTTTTTGTAAAGATCGCCCTGTTGATAAATTCTTTTAAAAATTCGCCCCACTACCTTTTCGTGTTTTGGATTGGTGGTGCGAATAAAAAAGTCGTTGCTGATGTTTAATTTTTGCCAAGTTTTTTTGAATCTGGGGGAGATTTGATCGCAAAATTGTTGTGGAGTCAGGCCTTTTTTGGCGGCGGCCTGAGCCACTTTGGCGCCGTGTTCGTCAGTGCCTGTTAAAAAAAAGACTTCAGCGCCGATTAGTCGATGAAAACGAGCAATAACATCTGCACTTACGGTGGTGCAAGCGTGGCCAATATGAGGCAAGTCATTAACGTAGTAAATAGGAGTAGTGATGTAGAATTTTTTTCTCACGATTTCTTTTTTGTCTTCATTACTTTAGCGCCGGACTTTTTCTTTTTTGGCGCTTTTTTCTTTGAAGGAGCAGTGGCGGTTAGTTTTTTGGCTAATTGGCTTTTTAACCGAGCCGTTTTATTTTTGTGAAAAACATTTTTTTTGGCCGCTTTATCTAGGGCCGAATAACTCTTTTTTAATCCCTCGGCCGTTGGCCTCTTTTTAAATGCCCGAATCAATTTTTTTGCCTTTTTTTTAAGACGTCTATTAAAAACTGCTCTCCTTTTTGATTGGCGCAGCGCCTTTTTGGCAGATTCAGTAATTGGCATGGTTTGATTCTATCATTTGTTGCAAAAATAGCAAGAGGGTTGTTATACTCAGGTGGTGATTAAAACAATTTTGAAAAATGGTTCGAAGATTTTTTCTCGTCGTCAATCCAGTATTTTTTCCGCTGCCACTACTTTGGCAGCCGCCTTTGGTCTTTCAGCTGTTTTGGGTATTTTAAGAGATCGGCTGCTTTACGCTCGATTCTATGCCTGTTGCCCTGCTCAATTGGACGCTTACAATGGAGCTTTTAGGATTCCCGACATTATTTTTCGTCTTTTGGTGGTTGGCGCTCTTTCGGCGGCTTTTATTCCTGTTTTTAGCGAGCAATTGTTACGGAATAAAAAAGAGGCCTATAAAACGGCATCGGCGGTAATCAACATTCTCCTTTTAATCGCTTTGCCATTGGTTGTTTTGGCGGCAATTTTTTCCTATCCTCTTTCATTTTTGGTTGCTTCTGGGTTTAGTCCGGAGCAAATTTATTTAATGAGCCAACTGACGCGAATAATGCTTTTTTCTCAATTGTTCTTTCTTTTGAGTAGTTTTTTAACAGGAATTCTTCAAAGTCATCAGCGATTTTTGTTACCAGCTCTGGCGCCGATTGTTTACAACTTGGGCATTATCGCTGGAATTCAGTTTTTATCTCCTCGCCTCGGCATTTTTGGTCCGGCAATCGGAGTGGTTGTTGGGGCCGCTTGTCATTTTGTCATTCAGTTGCCCTTGGTAATTTATTTGGGTTTCGAATATTCTCCTCTGGCCTCCTTTCAACTTCAGGGAGTAAAAAAAATTTTGCGGTTGATGTTCCCTCGGACTCTTGCCTTGGGCCTAGGGGAAATTGAGGCAACTGTGGCTCTTTTTCTGGCCAGTACCTTGCCAGCCGGATCGCTTTCTCTTTTTTATTTGGGACAACATTTGACCCAGTTTTTCTCCCGGATTTTCGGAACAACCATTGGCCAAGCGTCCCTGCCTGTTCTTTCTAAAGAGGCAAGCAATAGCAATCTTAAGCTGTTTGACAAGATTCTTTTTGGTTCTCTTTTGCAAGCTCTTTATTTGGCGATTCCAACTACATTGATCCTTTTAGTTCTCAGAATTCCCATTGTCCGTTTGGCCTACGGAGCGGAAAAATTTCCCTGGCGGGCAACCGTTATTACCGGAAAAATGGTTGCCTTTTTCGCCCCCGCAGTAATAACTAATACAATTGTTAGTATTTTGGTCAGGGGTTTTTACGCGCTTCAAGATACGAAAACGCCATTAATTGTTTCCTTTGTTTCCCTAATCATTAGTGTTTTTACTGCCTTGCTGGCGATTTTTAGGTTTAATCTAGGTATTCAGGGACTAATTTTGGCAATTGTTTTGGGCGGNATTTCACAGGCGTTAATGTTGATGTTTTTACTCTTGGGGAGAGTTAAAATGAAGAGCGACTTGAAGCTGCCTGTTCTGAAAATGTCCGCCTCGGGTTTGTTTGCCGGCCTGGTTGCTTGGCTTTTAATGAAAGGACTAGACTTTTATGTTTTTGATAGCACTCGGATGGTCGGATTGCTCGGTCTTACAGGAATTAGTCTTATCGGAGCCGTTTCTGTTTATCTGATTTTTACTCTTATCTTTAATTTAAAAGAGGCCCGAGCGGTTTTTAGTTTAATTAAACAATTAGTCACTTGGCCAAAATCAGCTCCGCCATTGGTAGAACTTCCTCCTTTGGATTAAATTTTTGACACTACCAAGTAAGTCTAATATACTGAATTGAGAATGTCTAAAGACGAAATTTCTTTACTTCCCCATAAGGGATTGGAGGGAACTTTGGGGTCATTGGTGAATTGGCTCTTGTCAGTGGGAAGATATATTATTATTTTTACCGAGTTAATTGTCATTGGCGCTTTTTTGTCGAGATTTTGGCTTGATAGAAAAAACTCCGATTTATCGGAAGAGATTAGGCAAGAAAAGGCGATTTTGGAAAGCACAGCTGGGTTTGAAGAAGAGTTTCGTCTTTTCCAAACCAGATTGTTGGCGGTTGCTAAAGCTCTGCAGGCCAGTGATGATCCTTTATTGCCACTGAAGGTAGTTGCAGAAACGCTTCCCCCGGACATTTCTCTTATTAGATGTGGATTTACTGGTGAGGGAAAAAATGAGATCAGTATCTTGGCCCTAGTTTTTTCTGAAGAAAGTTTAGCCGAATTTGTCAGTAATATTCTGGTAAGGGAGGAAGTTTCGACAGTAAAAATTGGTACGATTGAGAGGAAAGAAGGAACTGCGGGAATGAGACTTCAACTATTGGTTGGTTTTAATAAGGCGGTTTTAAAGGAGGATTAGATAATGAGGTTTGATTTTTTGAAAAAATACAGCGGTGGGGTAAAAAAGGCGATAAAAGTATATAAAGAAAAAGAAATGATGTGGCGGTACACTGAAGTTTCATTAACCTTATTTACGATTGCCTTTTTTGTTATTTTTGCTATTCGGCCCGCGGTAGCGACTATTTCGGGGCTGATTGGGGAAATTAAAGATAGGGAAGGACTCACTGTAAAAATGAGAGGAAAAATAAACGCAATTATCGCCGCACAAGAAGAGTATTCTCTTTACCAAGAAAAAGTAGCTGCTGTTGATAGTTTTCTTCCAACCGATTATAAAGTGGCGCAAGGGACGGCTCAGGTAATCGGTTCTGCCGAGGACTCGCAAGTTTTTGTGGAGGGGATTAGTTTTTCAGAATTGCCGATAATTGGAAAATCCAAAACCAAATCCAAAACCAAATCCAAAACCCCTCTTGCCAATGTTGGATTTAATTTTAGTGCCAGTGGTGGCTACTTCAATTTGAAAGAATTTATCGGTAGAGTCTTGAATGCTAGGCGATGGTTAGAAATAAGCGGTTATCAAATTGGCAAAAGTAAAGAGCGGGGCGAAAGTAGCGGGGGTGAACAGTTAAAATTAGCGGTCGATGGCAAATTATATTGTTGGCGAGATGAGAAATGAGGAAAAAAAGCAAGAGGTCAAAGAGATTAATTTGGTTAGCTGTAATTACTTTGTTGACGGCTCTAATTTGGACGGCGCTTGACAGTTACCACCAATTAGTTAAAAGAGAGCAAACAGAAAAGGTAGAATCGTTAATCAAGCCACTGGATCCCCAATTAAACGCGGAGATTTTAGAGTTGATTGAGGGGCGGAAGGAATATCAAATTGAAGAAGTAAAGATAAAATTGCCGGTGCCGACTGATACTCCCGGGAAGATTGCCACTAAAAGTGGGGAGGGGAAAAAATGAAGAAAGAGAGGCGAATGCCGACGATCTTGGGAGCATTTTTAATTGTTGTTTTGGTTGTTTCTTTATTTTTAGTTAAAAAGGAGCAGATTTTTCGTTCTGGAGCCAGTGGGGAAGCGGCTCCTTCTGAAGTGCAGATTACCAATATTACCGATGTCTCCTTCACTGTTTCCTGGGCTACTGGCAAGAAAACCAGCGGATTAGTGAAGCTGTTGGGTGATCGGGAAGAAAGGGTTTTCCTTGATTGTCGTGATGAAACTGGAGAGTTAAACAAATTTACCAACCACTATGTGGAGGTTGTTGGTTTAACTTCAGACAAAGACTACCAATTCATTATCATTTCCGGGGGGAAAGAATTTTTCCTTTCTAGTANTAAACCATACCAAACTAGAACGGCCCGACCTATTTCCGGAGAATTACCTAAAGCCAATTTGGCCTCGGGAAAAGTATTAAGCCCTTCCGGCGAGCCGGCCGCAGGAGCAATTGTTTATATTTCGATCGAGGGAATTAGTCCGCTTTCGTCCTTGGTTACCAATCAGGGGAATTGGGCGGTTTCTTTAGCTAAAGCCCTCTCCTCGGATTTAAGTACTTTAGCTAATTATCAAGAAGGAAAAATTCCCGAGCAAATTTTTGTTCAAGGAGAAAAAGGAGAAAGGGCAACTGCGGTGATTTTTACCGAAAATGACGATCCTGTTCCCCCGATTGTCCTAGGACAACAATATGATTTTACTCAAAATTTTCAGGGTAAAGCTAAGTTGGTAATTACTCCAGCTCCAGCTGTGGCTTCGAAGTTAGGAACCTTTGAAAAAACATTCGTTCAAAAGCCATTTAAAATTTCTAATCCTGAGGATGGAGAAGTGATTAATTTCTCTCGGCCGGAAATTTTTGGCACTGGGCCCAGCGGAGCGAAGATAGGAATAATTTTGGAGTCGACGGTTAAATACGAGGCCAATCTTGAAATTGATGATTCCGGTGAATGGCGGTGGACGCCGGCTCAAGACTTGGCGCCAGGGGCGCACACAATGACAGTAAAATACATCGATCCTCAGACAGGAAAGGAGGAAACATTTGTCCGCTCTTTTGTTTTGGCGGCAAATGCCGGCAGCGAGGAACTTTCATTTACGGCTACTCCATCGGGAGAAACGGTGACCCCTACTGTTGCAACGGTTCCTACCCCTTCACCAACAGTAACGCCAACGGCTGTACCAACCTTGCCACCGAGGGCTAGCCAGCCCTCAACTGAATCAGGGGTGCCTCAGAGCGGATTTTGGCAGCCAACATTTTTTTTAATTATTGGAGGAACATTGTTATTTTTAATGTTTTGTGTTTTAATTTATGATAAAGTGAAGTTGTTTCAATGAGAAAGAATTTAGTTTCTAAACTGCCGTTAATTATTATACTTTTTTCGACATTTGTTTTGGCAAGCGCCTTAGTGGCAGCTAGAATTTTGGTTGAAAAGGGACAAGATATAAGAAAAAAGGCAGCGGATTGTGGAGGACTGACAGGCACCCATTGTAATTGTGATGATTGTCACGATTATACTTGTGATGAAAGTACCGGAAGCTGGGTTGATAAAGGACACTGCGGCTCGAAATGTAAAAGTCATCCTTGCTGTTCCTCAGAGTGCGGTGGGGGCGGTGGAGGTGGTGGGGGAATTACCGAAGCGTGTGTTTGCGGCGGTTGGCATGAGGGCTGGTGCGACGCAAATGCCTGTAAGGATCATCCAAACGATTGCTGCGGTGGCGCCTGTATGTCGGGGTTGGTTCAATGCCATACTTTGGGGCGTTGTCAAAGGCCTGACGAAAATTGTCCCGGTGGAACCGATTGCGATCCAAGCAAAGATTGCACTTTTAGCTGTAGCGGGACACCTTCTCGAGGGCAGGCGAGTTGCAACCAAGACTGCAATGCCAGTACGAGGGCTTTTGACGTTTGTAGAGGAAAATTAACGAGTGGCAATTGCCAAAAATGTAAGGATTGTGGTTCCAATGATCCTCCTGGCTGCGACAACGCCTGTGATTGTTGCGATCCTGGCAAAATAGATGATTTGCACGATCCATGTTGGAGCACCTGTTATGAGAAGGGCCCAGGTTATGATTATAATAAAGGAAATGATCCCGAGATACCCTTTTACAATTGTAGGAATACCCAGTCAGACGTAGTAGTTGAAGGACAACATGTTTGGAATTGTACTTGGGAAGATGGAAAAAATTGGTGGGAATGTTTTCCTACTCCAACGCCGACTCCTTCTTATTCTTGTCAATGTGATACAGTAAAAATGTATGATCTAGATTGGAATTTGATTAGTGATTATTCCTCCTTGGTGTCAGGAAATGAAGTTTATTTAACTGTTTCAGGAACAACTGATCATCCGGAAGGACTGACTCGAGGGAGACTGAGAATTAATGGTGAGGCCTGGCAAGAAACAGATCAA
>JGI24025J20009_10001725_pt1 | contig 16245 bp, 12 predicted proteins | sample Cruoilmetagenom3_FD_20009 | JGI IMG/M metagenome (IMG submission 20009)
ACNNGGTGCTCGTAGGATTATTAAGATAAATGTAGAACCGAAAAGCGGCGTTCCAAGACACCGAAAGAAAGCACAGCAAGGATAAAGCGTAACACTCTTATGCCTCTTCTACCTGGACAGCCGAATCAATAGTTTGCCGAATCTGGGTTTAAGACATTTTTAAGGATAGAACCCATAAAAAAATGGTTACTTTTTAACAGATTTGTCCTGATAAGATCAAGATGGAGATAGAAACCTTCTTATCAGGAAATAGTAAAATTTCATACTCTGTTACCTCGCAAGGGAAGGAGAGGGAAGAATATCTTCCCTCTACTTGCACCTCTTAAGTCTACTTCTCGAACCAGAGATCGTGGAAGTAGTACCAGGCACTCATGATAGGTCTCCACGTGAGACCCATTACGTAGTTTTGCATTGCATTATGCACGAGCATGTTATCGATAAAGATATCCGGGCAATCCTCGATAATAATCTGCTGGATGATGTTCATAATATGTATTCGTTTTTCTTTATCTACAGTAACTCTCTCTTGATTTATCAACTGGTCTACAAGAGGATCCTGTAGCCATTCTGATGACATCCATGTTCCAGTAGCCTTAGAGTGATACATTGTATACAGGAGAGCGTCAGGATCAGGATAAGTAGGAGTTTGAGAAGTTATACAGATATTAGGCGTGGTTTCGACGGAGGTCACTAAATCGGTTATCCGTCCCCACTCTTCCACTTTAATGACAATGTTGACACCAATCTTTGCTAAGCTCTCTTTTAACAAAAGAGCCATCTTTCGTCGATCCTCTGTTCCAGTTGGATAGGTAATAACGATATCTGGAATATCTGGATAATACTTACTTAACATCATCTCTTCCCGAGCCTTATCTAAGTCTTGATAGTATTGAAAGACTCTGGGGTTATGCCCTGGGACAGTTGACGCTATTACACCTCTCGCCTGGGGAGACCCTCCTCTAATGACATCAGTTATAGTTTTATAATCAAACGCCCAGGCAAGCATCCTCCTAATATGAACATCATCGGTAGGTGCAATCTTGGTGTTAATTTTTGCAGCTACTATGTAACATGAATCAAAAGTAGTAGCCTTAGCGTTTGGATAGGAGTCCATCTCTTGATAATCCTCACATGTTCTGTAGTGGTCTACCAGGGAGAGCTCACCTTTTCGGAGCATTGTCTTAACCGTTGCTGTTTCATGCAACAGGATCATATGTACCTCATCCACCGATTTATCACCATGTGGCCAACCTTCAAAGTAATCAGGGAAACGCTCAAAGACAATTTCACGGCCCCTATCCCACGCTTTCAGTTTATATGGTCCGGAACCGGCGTCTTCAGTTGTGGTGACACTAAGCCAATGAGCACCGTAATCGCCAAATTCACTAAACTCTCCCGGTTCCTTGTGCGCAAGGATAGCGTCTTTATCTACGACCGAGAATAGAGGAAGAGTGGATACAAACGGACCAAACGGTTCACTCAGGTGAAAGGTGACAGTATAGGCATCATCGACAGTGGTTTCCTTTATGATTTTCGACCACAACCATGAATAACCGTCTCTAAGAGCAAGCATGCGGTCCATTGAGAATTTTACGTCCTCAGCGGTCAGTTCACCTCCACCATGGAACTCTACCCCTTTTTTAAGCTTAAAAGTATAGGTCAAACCATCAGAGCTCGCTGTCCAACTTTCAGCCAATTTAGGTTGATTAACACCGGCACTGTCAGGAAAGACTAATGTGCTATAGATGTTATACATTGCCAACAGCTCTGTATAATCGTTACCGCGAGCCGGGTCAATGGTCCCAAATTCTTGATTAACGCTCATTACTAAAACGTTTGGTTTTGCAGCCTGGACAACGCAGCTAAATCCTGCTAACAAGACCAACAGCACAACTAACAAAACACTAAATCGCTTCATCTTAAATTTCCTCCTTCTTATGTTTGATTAGAAAGTTTCTTTTTTTCAGGATAGATCGGCCTACCCACCTCTCACCATCTCCTCTTCGGCCTTTTATTTCTATCTTTTTATTTAAAAGAAAGATTTTACTTCATTATTATATTAACACATTTTTTTTGTCAACCGACTGTCACGTAATGTCAATGCAATTGAACCATGTCTCATTAAACAGATTAAGCAAGAGTGCCTTCTATTTTAGTCTGGAGCTTACAAGCTTCTCAATGGGAGTGTAATCAAACTTAAAACCAAAGTGACGTGGTCCAAGAATGTTAATTCCCTTTGGTGAACGGAACTGTTTAACCGCACGTAGCCCAATAACAGCTACATGTTTTCCTTCTCCAATATTAAAATTGGCAATCGGTTCACCAGTTCCCCGATTAACCACTATCAGCATATCCGGACTGGTTACATAAGCTTTTCCGTTTAGCCAGGATATATGGTTCTCATTCTTGAACCAGATCTTAAACTCCGATCCGGCAAACTTATTAAGTCCATCAATAGTATGAGTTCCCCAATAGTACCCCTCTTTATCCTCCCATTCCTTCTTAGAGACTCTTCCTTCGAAAAGAAGCCAGCCATTAAGTTTTTTTACTATCTCTGTTACAGGATCCTGCTCTGTTTCTCTAAAGGATCGGACTAAACGTCCAATCTCCAAGCATCGAGAAAGCGTTTCTGGAACAACAACACGTTTCATATCACTTCCCTTGAACAGAAAGCCAGCTTGGCCAGCGAGACCAAAAGAAGCAGCGGCAATGAACTTTCCTATTCTTTCCGCCATTTCATACCCTGTGCTTTCCTTGATTAAAGAGAGGTTTCCATACTTATCAACGCTGGAGATAGGCCAAAGGGGAAGGTCATTCAGGTACGGGGTGGTCTGAGGAATCTCCGGGATAGCCCGGCCAGTATAGTCACCATCGACAACAGGGATTCCTAACCTGGAGGCTGCCGCTACTGCTCCGGGCGTGTTGGACCCGCCCAGTTCAATTGGAACAATTGCTCCTACCTTAACATCCATGTACTCTTCTAATAACTGAACAGATTTTGCTTGGATGCTCTTATAAGCCTCGGTTGTTAAACCTAACTGCTGCATCTTCTTTTTCATTTCCTCAGTGAGGGGAGCAATTGATCCCATAAGAAATGGGCAAACAGTCCAAACGTCATCTGAAATCTCTGTATAAGGGGTCCAGCTAATCTTCTTTCCTTCATCGCGAAGTGCTTTGAGCCAAGCGATACCATCCTTGGGATCACCTCCTCCTCCTGTCCCCATAAAAGTACACCCTCTTACGAAATCCTTGATTTCCTGATCTGATTTGATTATAGTCATTTTATGACCTCCTTTCATTTTTGATTTTTTCTGCAATCTCCGCAAGATAGTGGTTCTATAATTTAGCGGATGCTATGTTGAGCGAGACATGATGACAACGGACAAAATGGCCTTGTATGACTTCCACAAGCTCCGGAAGCTGCTCAGAACAGATTTGGTCTGCCAGACTGCAACGAGAATGAAAGGCACAACCGCTGGGTGGGTTCGCTGGACTGGGAATCTCTCCCTCCTTGCTCTGTTTTGTGGGCTTTACCTGTTGTTCCTTTTCAGAGACAACCGGGACCGCTGAAATTAATGTCCGCGTGTAAGGATGCAATGGGTTTCTAAAGAGTTCCTCTGTTGGTGCAAGTTCATAAATTCGTCCTAGATACATAACCGCTATCCGACTAGCCACCGTGCGCATCAAACTAAGATCATGGGATATGAAAAGATATGATAGTTGAAGCTCAGATTGAAGACGCTGTAATAAACGAATAATCTTAGCCTGAACTGACACATCCAGAGCTGAAGTTGGTTCATCAAGCACAATGAAGGAAGGCTTAACAGCCAGAGCCCGCGCGATTGCTATCCGTTGACGCTGCCCTCCACTTAACTCAGATGGATACTTGTACATATAGTTGGACGAGAGTTCTACCATTTGCAGAAGATCCTTAATGGTTTTCTTGCGAGAGTGTCCATTTTGAGCAAGTTTGTGGACAATCAGTGGGTCTTCAAGCGTACTTTTGATACTTCGACGTGGATTAAGAGAAGATTTGGGATCCTGAAATACCATCTGAACCTCTTTTTTAAAGAAAAACAGCTCCTTCTCCGCTATATGGAAAACATCTTTTCCCTTAAATCGGATGTTTCCACTCGTTGGTTTATAGATTCTAACCAGAGTTTTTCCAATGGTAGACTTCCCGGAGCCCGACTCACCAACTAAACCAAAGATTTCATCGCTTTTTATGTTGAAGCTTATATCATCAACAGCTTTTACCTCTCCAATCTGATGGTGAAAGAGTCCACCTCGTATTGGAAAGTACTTCACTAAATTTTCAACAACCAGGATAGGCTCATTCATTTTGCTCTTTTTGCTCCGTGTAGAGATAGCAAGCAACATAATGATCGGGCTCGATCATAGTGAGGGAGGGCTTTTTCTCTGAACAGATTGACATAGAGTGGGTACAGCGTGGATGGAAGCGACATCCTGAAGGAGCTACAGTATAGTCCGGGACCATTCCCGGAATCCCTTCAGCAATTTCACCCCCGGTTAAGCTAGGAACAGAAGCAAGAAGTCCCTGTGTGTAGGGATGTACAGGGTTTTCGAAGAGAAGATCAACCGGTGCTGTTTCCACTATCTGTCCTGCATACATAATATAGGCCCTTTCTGTTGTTTCCCTTACTACTCCAAGGTTATGAGAAATGAGGAGTACAGATATTCCTCTATTTTCGACAAGCTCTTTCAATAAATTTAGAATCTGGTCTTGAATTGTTACATCCAGTGCAGTTCCAGGTTCATCGGCAATGAGAAAACTCGGCTCATTAACTAAGGCCATAGCAATCAGTACCCGTTGGCGCATTCCTCCACTGAGCTCTAAAGGATAATTACCCATAATTCTTTCTGGATCAGGAAGTCTAACCTCTTTTAATATGGCAATTCCTCTATCATGGATCTCCTTTTGAGAAGGGTTCTTTTCGTTATCAAGTCGCTTTTGAGCAAAACGGATTACATCGTAGAGTTGTTCTCCTACCGTAAAAACAGGGTTGAGGGCATTCATCGGATCCTGGAAGATCATTGAGATTTTAGTCCCTTTTACCCGAAGGAGCTCCTTGGGAGACATCTTCAGAATATCCTGACCGTCCAAAGAAACTTTGTCATAGCGGATAATCGCTGGGGGAGATTTTAACATCCCCATCACTGTTTTCATTGTAACCGTTTTGCCACAACCAGTCTCTCCAACTAATCCTACTCGCTCGCCTCTAGCAATATGGAGATAAATCCCATCTAACACGTAAGAAACTCCCTCATATACACGAAAGTAGACATGGAGATCTTGAATATCAAGAATGTGCCGGTCTTCCATTTAAGAACCCCCCGCTTCTACGTCAAGCATATCCCGCAAGCCGTCTCCTAATAGATTAAATCCCAAAATGAGAAAGAAAATAGCGAAGCTCGGAAAAACGGTCATCCACCATTTCTCGGGAAGATACATAGATCCATAGGATATCATTGTGCCTAAACCAGGCTTGGGAGGCTGCACCCCTAATCCTAAAAAACTTAGACCAGCCCCAACTAAAATAACAAATCCCGCATCCAACGTAATTTTTACGATAACTGCAGACGCACAATTGGGAAGGATATCTTTAAATAGTATTCTAAAATGATTGTCACCGATTACCTGGCTTGCCTGTACAAACTCCTCTGTTTTGACCGATCGTGCGATGCTGTCCACCAAACGGCAGTGCCAGGTCCACCAGATCGAGGCTACTGCTAGCATTGCTACCTCGATAGTTGGAGTGAAGGATGCACAAATAGCCAGGGCCATCACAAGTGGAGGAAGAGCCAGGAAAACATCTGTAATACGCATAATAACCGTCTCAATCTTTCCACCAAAATATCCGGCAGTAAGACCGAGAATAACTCCAAAAGGAACGCTGATACTTAATACAACCACAGCAAGCATCAACGAGATTCGGTAACCAAAGAGGACACGTGTAAAGAGGTCTCTACCGATTGCATCTGTCCCAAACCAATGAGCCTTACCGGGTGGTTGGAAAGCATTTGGGAAATCAGTAAATCCTCCAGCTGCCTCTGGGTATGGGGTAATATAAGGAGCCAGGGTTGCCAGGAGTATAACCAAAAGAACCATTGAAGCACCTGTAAGCGAGATAGGGTTACGTCGAAACCGATACCAGGACCTCCCAATCTTATCTTTAAAAGCCATCCACCATGTCTCGGTAAGCTCCAAATTAACCGATGAGAGAACCCGCTGTTTGGCTTCCATTAACCTTCTCCTTCTTTTAGACGGATGCGAGGGTCAACATACCCGGCCAGCATATCCACTATGAAATTTACTACTACGAATGCTAAGCCAACAATGAGAACAACCCCCATAACAGCATTGAAGTCCTTTCGTAGGATAGCACGTACCCCATATTTTGCCATACCAGGCCATGCAAAGACGGTTTCGACAAGGAAAGCGTTGCTGAGTTGTGAGGCAAAGGTAAGCCCAAGGATAGTCAGCGGTGGAATGAAGGAGGGTTTCAGTGCGTATTTAAAGGTAGTATATCGATTGGGTATTCCAAAGGCCTCAGCAGCTTCAATATAATCCTTGCTAAGAACATCAATCATGCTACCGCGTGTAATCCTGGTGATCTGACCAATTCCTGTCATGGCAACCGCAAATGAGGGAAGAATGATATGTTGCAGTGCGTCTTTAAATACACTAAACTCCCCAGCAATTAGGCTATCTAATAGGAAAAGACCTGTGTAAGAAGGTGGTTTAGGAGTCAACAGGCCCAGGCGTCCCGTTGTTGGAAAAATGCCCAGGCCGTAAGAGAAGACAAATTGACCAATAAGTCCAACGACAAACGGCGGAACTGCTACGCCGATAAATGCTATAACTCGCATTACATTGTCCAACCAGCTGTCTTTATATCGGGCCGATAGAACTCCCAATGGAACTCCAATCACCAATACCCATAAGATCGCTACAATGACTAACTCAAGGGTAGCTGGTAGATAATGGGCTATATCGAGGCGGACATTTCGCCTGGTCTGGAAGGAGAGGCTAAAGTCACCGTGAAATATCCCTGTAATATAAGTCCAGTACTGAAGGGGTAACGGTTTATCCATACCCATTTTGTGGCTTAAGTGTTCGACCTGTTCCCCTGAGGCAAATGGCCCTAATGCAAGGCGTGCAGGGTTACCTGGCAGCATACGGGCAATAATGAATATAAGGATTGAAAGGCCAACTAAAACTAATATAGAATACAAGAGTCTCCGTATTAAAAAATAAGAAAATTTCATTTTTTTACCAGTTTTCTAAAAAGAGGGAAAGGTGGAAAACCTTTCCCTCTTCTCCTAATTTTATTTCTCATACCATAAATCGTGGAAATAGTAGTAGAAACTCATAATTGGCCTGAAAGTAAAGCCTTTTAGGTAGTTTTGCATGGCGACACGTAGTGGCATGACATAGACAAAGACATCAGGACAATCCTCAACTATGATCTGTTGGGCAATATCCATAAGATGTCTTCGAGCCTCTTTATCAATAGTAATCCTCTCTTGGTCTATTAATTGATCTACAAGAGGGTCTTGCAGCCACTCTGTGGACATCCATGTTCCGGTAGCTTTCGAATGGTACATACAATATAGATAGGTATCAGGATCAGCATAGTTAGAAGCGACAGAAGTCACCATAATATTAGGTGTGGTCCCGACAGTGGTCGCTAAATCAGTCATTCGTCCCCACGGTTCTATGTGAATATCAAGTTTAACGCCGAACTTCGCCAATGCTTCCTTTAGAGACAGGGCCATCTTCCGACGATTCTCCAGGCCAGTGGGCATGACTAAAGTGATAGTTGGGACATTTGGATAATACTTGCTCAACTTAAGCTCCTCCTGAGCTTTATCCATGTCTTGATGGTACTGAAAGACTCTTGGATTATACCCTGGGATGTTGCATGGTATCGGGCCTCTTGCTGCACCAGAACCAGGCTCGAGGATATCATACACAGTTTTATAATCATATGCCCAGGCAAGCATCCTTCGGATATGAATATCATCGGTAGGCGAAATCTTGGTATTCAGTTTGAAGCACAACTCTTCGGTTGAGAGAAATGTAAGAACCCTTACATTCGGATAACTGTCCATCTCTTGATAATCAGGGTAAGTCCTCCAGTGCTCCACCATGGTCAGCTCATCTTTTCGTAACATCGTTTTGACCGTTGCTGTCTCCCTCAACAAAAGGGTATGGACCTCGTCCACCGATTTATCCCCCTTTGGCCAGCCTTCAAAGTAATCTGGGAAACGTTCAAAGACAATCTCGCGACCCCGATCCCATGACTTTAAGGTATATGGACCTGAACCGGCGTCTTCAGTTGTAGTAACGCTAAGCCAATGTTTTCCATAATCACCAAATTCACCGAATTCTCCTGCCTCTTTATGTGCAAGGACAGCATCTTTATTAACAATAAACAGCCAGGGAAGAGAAGCAATAAATGGAGCAAAAGGCTTTCTCAGATAGAAGGTAACTGTATAGGTATCTTCAACAACGGTTTTTTTTATAATGTCTGCCCACAGCCATGAATAACCATCTTTAAGAGCAAGCATGCGATCCATACTAAATCTTACATCCTCAGCAGTTAATTCGCTACCATCGTGGAACTTAACTCCGTGTTTAAGCTTAAAGGTATACCTCAAACCATCAAGGCTAACTGTCCAGCTTTTGGCTAACTTAGGCTGGGTTTCGCCGGCACTGTTGGGGAAGACCAACCCATCGTAAAGATTAACCATAGCTGTAGACTCAGTGTAATCAGTGCCACAAGCCGGATCAATTGTTCCGTACTCTTGGCTGCAACTGAAAGTTAGGATGTTCTTTCCAATTCCCTCCGCAGGGACAAGCATAAGCAAAAACGCCGCTACCACTAATAACAATAAAACTTTCCCTTTCATCTTTTCTCGGTATCATAGAAAATGCCTCTTTTACTCTATATAAGAGTGTTTTCTATTATACGCTTCCTCCTTTTCTTAAATTTTTTGAAAAAATTTCCTTTTTATTTTCCGGCTAACCGTATCTTTTTTTTACCTCCCTTCAGCCTTATTTAGTTTTCTCGGAAATTCTTTACTCATTTCTGTTCAGTATTTCACTGAGCAGTTAATATAGACCTAAAAAGGCTCATATTAATATTACCACCTGTTAAGACACACAAGCTGATTTAAGTATTCCTTTCGCTTTAAATTCCCCTCTTTTCAGCTTTCCTTTTCTTCCCTTCAACCCAGATTTTTGGTGAATTTGGGTTGAAAAATCCCTTCTTTGTTTTTCGCTATTTCAACTTAAACTCTTGACATTTGATTTTTATTTACTATAATCTGATTAGTAATTGGTAACCAGATATTATTATTTACTATAAAAAAAGCTATGAGAAAGAAAAAAACTTTGGAAGAACTATATACCCAACGAAAAGTCCTACGCCAGGAGCTAAATAGTTTAGGTCCCATAGTTAGAGGAGCAGTAGTTGAATCCCTAAGAACTTGTGGTAAACCAAACTGCAAATGCCAAAGGGGTGAAAAACATAGGAGCAACTATTTCACCCGTAGCGTTCACAGTAAAACGCTTCGTTTCTATCTTCCCCCAGAAGTAGTAGAGGCAATAAGAACCTGGTGCAACAACTACAAAGAGCTAAAGGCTATAGTTGAAGAGCTTTCCGAGATAAACATTGAGATTTTAAGAAGAAAAATACGCTCTTCCCGAGCTTCAAGGATCCGGTGAGGCTGGCCTGTAGTGCTTACCTCACCGGATGAGCAAAATACCAGCTCACTTCGTAAGTAAAAACCTGGGCATCTTCTCCCTTACCAAAATCCTCAAAGAAATAAACTTGGCTAACGAGAAGGCATCATCTATATTTAAGGATTTCTTCCCCAAGGATGAGAGGCGTTTCCTCTCTCACTATCAATACAAAAGGCGCTATATTGAGATAACCCCTAATAGAGAAATTGTAGGAGGTCTATCCCGTATGTTTGTTAGCTTAATTGATTTATCCTTTACACCCGCTCATTAGTAGCTGATGTTTATGGCAAAAAGGGCTATTACTGTTATGATCCAGTAAGTATATTCTGCCTGGAGATCTCAAGGATCCTTGATGGCTACAAGGACACTAAATCCTTTTGTAAAGTCTTAAGGGATCCTCAAAGAGGCCTCCATTACCGGGCCTATGCTGGATTAGTTAAAGAACATATTCCCTCCGAGGATGATTTCTCCAACTTCCGGGCAAGGTGTGGAGGAAATAAATATAGGGAAATTCTACAAGTTTTGGTGGATATAGCTTACTTCTTAGGTTTTCTTTCCGGACCTCTCATCGCCTCCACTGATGGAACTTTGTTTCCTACCTTTTCTCGCTTTAGGGGATGCGATTACTTTGAGAAGGAATGTCAAAGAATCCAAATAACATCTCTTCTACCAAGGATTAAAAGAAGAGTAAATAATTTTCTTAATCACCCCGAGAAAATATTTTTAGGAAAAGAGTATCAAGTTAGAACAAGATGTCCCTCTCACCGTTTTCCTGAGGAGAAAAAGAGACCCCTGATAAACCTGGTCACCTTTAGCTTTTTCCGTTTTGATCCCAATAAAGAACAGGATGAGACCTCTTGCCTTTTAGGAGTAAAGGGATTGAACCACCTTCCGATTCTTTAACTAAAGAGGGTAATATCTATGAGGGTAACTATTTTATCCAGCTTAGGCAAAGATTTAAGGACCGACACCCTCACCTTAAGATAACTATAGACTTAGGTGATGGCCATTATGACGATAAGCCTAACTATAAATGGTGTGGAGGAAATGGTTCTGAGCCTGGTTTTGATTACAACCCAAGGAGTGAGAACCTAAATGAAGAGGCTCTTTTGAAAAGGAATTACGATAAAAACGGAACTCCCTTTGCTCCCTGTGGTAGACTTACCAAGTGGAAGTGTTACGATCCCGAAATGAAGAGAAGCTGTTTTTCTTGTGAAAAAGAGTGCCTTAAAGAATTACCTGATAATCCTTCTCCTTCTGACTGCCCTCACAGAAAGTATGAACATGGTTTTTCCACTAAAATGTCGGTTAACTCTTTCCCTCGCCTTATCTTAAGATGGCATAGAGCAAGCTCTATCTACAAAAAGATCAAAAGCTGTAAAATATCATCGGAAAGAAGCAATTCCACCTGTTAAGGAAAATGACCTGGATATCTTAGAACGTCCAAGAGTAAGGGGAATTAAAAGAGCAGATGTATTATCTTATCTTTCCGATATTGCCAGTTTCCTCAAGAGGGTCTTTGGCCTCATTATTCAGGTAACGGTGAACTTAAGAAAATACAGAGAGAGACAAAGAATAAAAAATATTGGGAAAGACTTTTTGGTTCCAAGGTTCCCCTTTGTCTTCTTTATGCCACCCAGAGAGAATAAAAAAAGCTTTTCTCATCTCTCTCCTTTTGTTAAGTCTTTTTCCTTGAATGAGGGGGGTATTTTTTTGTGAAATTTACTATCCTTTTACTTGTGGGTATACAGGCCTTTTTAGTCAGTTTTATCCCTTATTTAGGAAAAATTTCTTCTCTCCAAGAAAAAAATTTGTTAAGCGATCCCCTTTCCCCCTTGAAAAGCCTATGACAAAGAGCAAAAACTTAAATTACTTTATAATTGACAATAATAACACAATATTAGAAACTGTCAACTCCCCGCAAAATTTTTTCTGAAAAATTGAAAGTTGGTGCTGATTTTAGGATCTGGGGGAGAAAATGGACTGAAAAACGAGGTTCTTAACAAGAGGACGGATGGCAGGAAGTGGAATTTACAAGGATTTATACTTGATTGATCATTTAAAGGTAACAATTAAGAAAAAACAATACCTGCCCTATCGTGAGGAAGATAATCCTTGAATTTGAAAGAGAGAGTATGTGGGGGAGGCTACTCTTCCTTTAATCTCTTTATAAACTCAGTTATTTTCTTTTTTGAGACCTTTTCGGCTAATATTTTCTCCAGTTCTCTGGCAATTTCTCTGCTTCTCTTTTTAGCGGTAGATTTAGCAGTACGTTCAGTTACCAGATTAGCATAGCCAACTCCACTGAATATACCATAATATTTATCTTTTCCATAGACTATTAAGATAACTCACCCCTTTGTCTCATTTCATCCTGGAGCTTTTCCATTTTATCTTCATACTTCATCTCTAAGATCTTTACTGCATTGTAGAGCATAAGAATGGTCCAGATTCTTGCCTGGATAGAATTGAGGCTTCTTCCGGCAAAATCTCTTAAGCTCCATCTTTGTGATAGATATCTTATTCCCTGATTTTCAATGGTCCACCTATCTTTGTAGAGCTCGTAGATTTTAAAAGGATCTTCTTCAGCATCTAAAGTGGTAACATAAATCCTTCTTCTCATCCTTCCATTTTTTTCATCATAGACAACTACAGCATTGACTTTACCTAAGTCCTTTTCTTTTCCCTCTTGAGAGTATCTTCTTAAGTAAAGTCCGCTGATACCACATATTCTTATCTTCTTTTTCTCCTTTTTCCCTCTTTTTGTAATAGTTATCCATCTTTCCTTGAAAGTTGGCTCTATTCCCCTCAGGTAGTATTCTACATGCTTTACAAAATCAAGGTCATCATCTCTAACTAAGGTAACAAAGTCTATACCCCATCTATTTTTTAGTTTCCATAAGAAATGTCCTCCCCAATAGCCTCTGTCCAGGGTAAGGCTATCTATTATCTCTTTTACCTTACCTTTGCATCTGCAATCCTTTTTACCACAATAGTTGGGTAAAAAGACTAAGGAGGCTCTAATCATTTTCTTTGGTCGAAAAAGTGAATCTTCTAATTTTTTTCGATCCTCTCTTAACCAGACTATTTGCTGACGAATATCACTAAGAGCTTTTCTGTCCACCATCATGGGCTATCCTATTTCTTTATATAATATATACATATAGGATTATACCAAAAAAGAAAAAGGGAGTCAATTTTGTTTTGACTCCCTCCATAATACTTGCTAAATCTTAGTCAGAGAAACTTTCAATTTTTCTGTTATGTAAAAGCTTAAATTTCCGCTTCATGGTTTCCCGAGTATAATGATAAAAAAATTTCAAGAGTTTATCAATTTTTATAACAGTAGATTCCACGAGAGAATAAAAGAGACGCTAAATAAAAAAGGTTCAAAGAGCGCTTGAAGAGGGAAAAACAAGAGTATTTTATTTTAAAAAATATGAATGGCTGTAGATTTGAAAGCAATGGAAACATTGGTGTCTCTTTTTAATTCTAATTCAACAAGAGCGTTTGGAGTAATAAGTGCTTTAAATTCTGCCTCTCCTACACCAATGTGAATTTCAAATAAAAATCCTTGATTAATAATCTCTTTTACAGATCCTTGAAAATTATTACGTGCGCTGGATTTAATCACCTTACGAGAAATAATGATATCTTCTGGACGTATAGCTAAAAAACCTTCCGATTCTTGCATTTCACGAGGTAACTGTATAGTCAGTCCATTTATTAGGGCTCTATTTTTCTTAAAACGGGCAAAGAAAATATTTTTCATTCCCACAAATTTAGCTACAAAAGGAGTCCTGGGACTATAAAAGATCTCCTTGATTTCCCCTATTTGCTCTAACTTTCCCTTATTGATGACTCCTACGCTTTTGGCTAAAGATAGGACCTCTGCCAAATCATGAGTTACCATAAGAAAGGGAACTTTTGTCTCCTCGTTAATACTCTTTAACATCTGTTGTATCTCCTCTCGAAAATTCTGGTCTAAAGCACTCAATGGTTCATCTAATAACAGTAAGGAAGGTTTAATAATCATCGCTCGAGCCAGAGCGACCCGCTGTTTTTCTCCTCCACTCAGAGTATCGGGATAGCGATTAAGAAGATGAGCTAAACTTAATCTCTCTATTAGCCAGTTAAAGTATTTTTTGACATCTTCTCCTCTTTTTTTATGAAAGGAGAGTCCGTATTCAATATTATACTTAGTTGTGAGATGAGGAAATAAAGCATAATCTTGATACACAATGCTAATTCCCCGTTTTTCAGGAGGAAGGGTGGTTACCTCTTCTCCCTTTATCCAAATCTGGCCTTTTTTAGCAGGAAGCAACCCTGCTATTGTCTCTAAAAGTAGAGTTTTCCCTGCTCCTGTGGGACCTATTAAGGCAAAAAATTCACCTTTCTTTAAAGAAAGGGTAACCCCTTCCAAAGAAAAGTCAGGTAGTTGAACATATAAATCCTTAATAGTAATCATCTTTTTCCCTTTTTAGGTATGGTTAACAGGCGCAAGAGTATAAACATAGTTAAACAGATAATAATCAACCATACAGCTACCGGTCGGGAGTAATTAAGCCCAAAAGCTTCAAATCTTTCATAGATAAGCACAGGTGCAATCATAGGATGGTAAGCGATAATGATAACAGCTCCAAACTCACTTATAGCTCGTGCCCAACACATAATCATTCCTGCAATAACACTACGCCAGGCTAAAGGAAAGGTAATTCTTAAAAAAGTAGCCGTTGAAGAAGCTCCCAGACTACGGGAAACTTTTTCTAAACGAGGAGGAATGTCTTCAAAGCGCTCCTTGACTGTATTTATATAGAAGGGCATCCCTACAAAGGTAAGAACAGTTATGATTCCGGGAACACTTCCTATCATTCGTATCCCCAATTGATATAATATCTTACCCACCAGGAAGTTTTTTCCCACTACGCTCAATAAAGCAATCCCTACCACAGTATGAGGTATCACTATGGGTAAGTCAATGATGCTCTCTACCAATCTTTTCCCTATAAACTGCTTCCGAGCCATAAAATAGGCAAAAGGAGTTCCTATCAAAAATGAGATAATTGAAGCTGAAGTGGAGACATATATACTTAACCAGATTGAGGCGCGGACCTCTTTCTCGGATATAGCATGTTTTAAGCTGGTTATATTAGTTGAAACAACCATTTTAATAAGAGGTAGTAAGATAAAACCCAGAATTAAAAATCCACAAACCAATGTAAATCCCATAAACCAATCTTTTTTTTGTCTCATTTTAACAAAAGGGGTCAGGTCTCAACATTTGACATTTCTCTCTACATTGAGACCCGACCTCAATTTCTATTTTATCATCAGTTTTAACTGCTCGGGTATCTCATCCACATTAAATGTCGCTATAGGAGGTATAATTGGAGGTTGACCACACTGTTTTAATATCTTTAACCCTTTTTCTGAGTTAAGAAGGTATTTCAAAAACTCAATAGCTTCTTCTTTATGAGGAGCATTTTTAAGTAAAGTAACCCCATATGTAATAGAGGCTCCTCTTTTATTAATAAAAGTCCCCGGCTCTTTTCCACTAACTTTTACAGAAGCATTTTTATAGAAATCATCATATTCTGTGCTGCCCAGATTGATTTGAGGAGGCAATTCTACAAATTGCAAATTCTGCTGCACAGCTACGGAGCGATACTCAAAAGCATAATCCAAAACACCTGCTTCCAGTAAGGCAATCAATTCTACAGACTTAGGACGAATATTCTTTTGAGGTATACTCGCCTGCAGTCTTTTAGATAGACCCGGTTTCTGGTAATATTCTTCTGCCAATTGCATCACCATTATTGCCCGATATCCGCAAGGGTCTATATTGGGGTCGGAATATCCAGATTGAACCCTTTCTTCAAGGATAATTTCGTACCAATTCTCTTTATTAACTCTGTCTACATATCTACTCTCATCAGTATAGCAGAGCACCATTTGATTATTAGTAAAGTGTATATCCCAATCAGCAAACTCTGGAATTAAAAGAGTATCGATAACCGTTACATCCGCGGAGGCCATAATATCACATTCTCTATTCAACTCAACAATTTTACGCGCACATTTCCGACTTCCCGCTGATTCCCTTAAAACATCTATTTCTGGGTACATAGCTTCAAACTCTTTTTCCATCTGTGCAAAAGGAAATGCCAAACTACCAGCATGGAAGATAATTACTTTTCCTGAGGTATCTTCTGCGGAAACCAGATTCGTAAAAGTTAAAGCTGAGCCTATTAAAATTGATATTATCATTAAAAATCTTCTCATCTCTCTTCTCCTCATATAAGGTATTGTTAAACCCAGATTCGGCAAACTATTGACTCATCTGTCCAGGCAGAAGAGACATAAGAGTGTTACGCTTTATCCTTGCTGTGCTTTCTTTCGGTGTCTTGGAACGCCGCTTTTCGGTTCTACATTTATCTTAATAATCTTACGAGCACCTCGTCTTCAATTATATA
>JGI24025J20009_10001726_pt1 | contig 16237 bp, 15 predicted proteins | sample Cruoilmetagenom3_FD_20009 | JGI IMG/M metagenome (IMG submission 20009)
ATTCATAGTCTTACCTCCTACTTTTCTGAAAGGTTGCGAAAATTAAAAAACAATATTCTTAAAATATTATAGGCTAAAAGGTAGGTGGAGGTGAAATTAAGTATAGATTAGTAAATAATTTACATAAGATAGATATGAGGGTTTCAGAAAACTTTAGAAGGTTAAAAAAATTCACCTCCAAGCCCCTAAAAAATCGATAAAATGAGTAGAAATTAGTCGATAACCTTCCTAAAACCCTTATCTGGTAAGGGTTTCAAGGGTGGAGGTGAAGAATAAAATAGAGGTGCTCTAAGAGCCTTGCAAGAAAAGGGTTTCAGAGTTTTCTGAAAGGCACTAAATATATTATTTAGGAGGTGATTATTATGTAAGCAGACAAAGAAAATAAATAGGCTCGTTAGATTGTGAAAGGAAAACTTTTCAAAGAGAGAAGGTGCTAGAAAATTATTTTTCCTTCTTGGTTTTTTCTGGAGAAGAATCAACGATGACTAAGAATAGGGATTATCTAAGTAAGGAAGAGGAGGATAATTATGCAAATATATTTATGTAAGGAAGAGGAGGATAATTATGCAAATACAGACTAAAGACAAAGTTGGAGCAGGAGTTATAGGAGTTGGTACCTATGGGGAGTGGCATGCACGTGCATACGCTGAATTCCATGATTCTGATTTTATCGCAATAGCTGATATAAACGAAGAAAGGGCGAAGAAAGTTGCTGCCAAGTATAAAGCTAAATATTATTATAAGGATTACCGTGCTTTACTTGACCGGTCAGATATAGATGTAGTTTCAATTGCATTACCCGATTTTCTCCATAGAGAAGTCTGTATTTATGCTGCAAATGCTGGAAAGCATATTTTAGTCGAAAAACCCCTTGCTACTAATATTGAAGATGCTTTGGCTATTGCGAAAGCTGCCAAAAAGTCAGGAGTAAAGTTTATGGTTGATTTTGCGAATAGGTGGTCTCCTCCTTTTTCATACGCAAAACGGGCAATTAGCGAAGGTAAAATTGGAGAAGTAAGGTATATTTATATCCACCTTAACAATTCTATCTCGGTTCCCACTAAAATGCTAAGAAGTTGGAGTGGCAAGTCTTCCGCAATCTGGTTTTTAGGAAGTCATTGTACAGACATGTGTCGATGGTTAATTGGTAGTGAAGTAGACGCTGTTTCTGGAATTTCACGTTCAGGGGTATTAACAAAGATGGGAGTTAATACACCCGATCTCTATCAATATATATTAGAATTTAAAAATGGTTCAGTCGCTAACATAGAGAATTGTTGGATTCTTCCTGATACCTCTCCCACAATTTTCGATTTTAAGGCAGAAATTATTGGAAATAAGGGGAAAATTACGATTTCTACTGCTGAACATAGTGTTATTCAGGAATATACAGAAACGGATGGGATTAATTATCCTGATGTACTTCTTTTTACCGAATCAGACGGATGTATAACCGGTTTCGGGAAGGACCCAATAATGCATTTTGTCAAATCGGTAATTAAAAATGAGCCTGTGACGGCAACTATTGAAGATGGCATAGAAGTTACTCGCATTATAACTACCGTTGAACAGTCAATAAGAGAGGACGGGAGGAAAATTAATAAATTAAAGAGGTGATGTTATGAAATAAAATAGATAGAAGAATGAGAGAGCAAAAGTTAAGAATAAAATAAATAAATGTATAGGAGGAATATTAATGATTAGTAAAAATTTATCGGAAAAGTATAATTTTTTTAAGAAATCTGTGTCGATAGTTGGATGTTTTGGATTAGTTATGTTATTATTTATCGGCATATTTTGTCAGGCGCAAGCAGTGACGATTAATGTTTTATCCGTTCAAGACCCATTCTTTTTCCCGCTTGAAAAACTTGTACCTGAGTTCGAAAAAGAAACAGGGATTAAAGTTAATCTTCAGCCACTTAGCTATGATGAAATACACGCAAAGCTTGTTTCTTCTTTTGTTGCTGGAGCAAAAGGCATAGATTGTATAACGTCGGACCTAATGTGGATACCTCAATATGCCGAAAACGATTGGATAGTTCCACTTACTCCTTATATCGAAAGAGATAAAGAAGAGGTAAAAATCAATGAATTTCAACCGCAGACTTTATATTCGCATGAATGGAAGGGAGATTTTTATACTTTACCAATTACCTCATACAGTCATATGGTTTACTATCGTAAGGACCTTTTTGAAAAAGCTGGTTTAAAGCTTCCTCCGACTGAAAAAGCTGATTGGTGGACTTGGGATAAATATATGGAATATGTCCGTAAGCTAGATGAACTAGGTGAAGAAATTTATGGAACTGTCATAATTGGTGCACAACCTGTTCCTGTAGTTCATATGTACACAGGATTAGCGCTAAGTAAAGGAGTAAGATGGTACAAACAATTTCCTAAAGCTCTTTGGGATTTTACACCAACGATTAACACAAAAGAAAGTATAGAGTCATTAAAATATTTTAATGAACTTTACGATCATTCCCCAAGAGAATCTATAAATTATCTCTGGTTTGACGCTGGAACAGCATTTGCAACACAGGATATTGGCATGTATTATCATTGGGGACCTTATGGATCTTTACATGACTATGCTGGTTACATGTCTAAAGATCCATCACCAAACGCAGGGAAATATGGAGTTGGAATACTACCACAACAGCCTGGGAAAGAAGAATTAGGCAGTTTAGGCGGATGGGGTTTAGCAATACCTAAATACTCGGCTAACAAAGAGGAAGCTTGGAGGTTCATAAAATGGGCAACCAGTAAAGAGACACAAAAAGCTATGGGTCTTACTCCTGCTCCTGGGTATGTATTTAACTGTTTTGTAAGAACACCATTGTTTGAGGATAAGGATTTACTTGAACATTATCCTTACCTCTCTGCGCATCGTTATTCGGTTGAACATGCAAATGGAAAACTCTCAAGGCCTCCCGTAAATATATATAGCACACTGGAAGCGATTTATGGTCTTAACATTAATAAATTATTAGTCGGGCAAGAAACTCTTGAGGGAGCATTGGCTAATACACAATCTGAATTTGAACGTGTACTGAAGGAAAACTCATTAATTCCATTTAATGGAGAGAGTTACGATGATACCATGGGAAATCTTATAAAATTGGTGGAAAAATTATCACCGTAAAAAAAAGAAAAATGTAATCTTACCCCCCAGTTTTTTATTTAATTACTGATAAAGAGCTGGGGGGAGGGGGGAGGGGGGAGTGTTATTAAAGAACAAGTGTAGGTTTTATATGCCAAAAATAAAATATCGATTTTTACCCTATTTATATGTTTTACCTTCAATGTTAATTCTTATGATTATTATAATTTATCCATTATGTTTTTCCTTGTATTATAGTTTTCAACACTGGAATTTGCAAACAAGTCCTTTTCCCGGAGGATTTGTTGGTTTTGCAAATTATATTAATGTATTCAAGGACCAAACGTTTATACAATCTTTTGTAAATACATTTAAGCTGTCGTTTCCAATTGTAATAATAGAATTTGTTTTGGGCCTTGGTATCGCGCTTCTTTTTAATGAAAAACTCAAAGGAGGGAATCTATTTAGAGCATTGTTAATAATGCCTATTACTATAGCTCCTATGGTTACAGGTTTTCTATTCCGCTATTTATTCTATAAAAATGGTTTAATTTCTTACATTTTATCATTAATTGGAATTCAAATTCCCAACGAAGGAATTTTAGGAAATGCAATAACTGCTTTTTTGGCGATTGCATTTACTGATATCTGGCAATGGACTCCCTTTTTTGCGATAATTCTTTTTGCCGGTCTCCAATCTATACCTATACAACTTAATGAAGCTGCTGAAATTGATGGAGCATCTTTTTCTCAAATTTTATGGTACATAAGTTTACCTCATATGAAATTTGTTATATTATTTACGGCGATGATTCGCTTTGCAATAACTTTTAACTTGTTTGACATCATTAAAGCTGAAACCATGGGAGGGCCTGGAACCGCAACTCGTACATTAAGTTACAATCTTTACTATGAAGGATTAGTTAACTATAATATAGGCTATTCCTTTGCAATAGCATGGATTATGATTTTTACCATTATAATTATTGTCAATGTTTTTATTAAATTTACATTTAAACCAGAGGAACTTTAAAATTATGAAAAAAAGATCATTATTTATTCAATTTTTACTTTACGTCCTTTTGGTAATTGTGATGCTTTTTTTTATAGGACCTATCGTATGGTTTTTCATGTTATCTATTAGACCTGCACTTACTAACCGAACAATACCACCTACCGTTATATTTAAACCTACTTTTGAATATTTTTACTATTGTTTTATTAATCCTGGAGTATCTTTAAAATATTTGATTTCTAGTTTAATAGTATCATTCGGATCTTCATTGTTGAGTTTGCCTTTTTCTATTCTTTCATCATATGCTATTTCTAGGTTTGAGTTTAAGGGAAAAAATTTTATTACACTTTTCTATCTTAGTCTTTTTTTTGGACCACCGGTAGCGTACTTAATACCATATTTTTTAATTGTATCACGAATTGGTTTGGCAGGAACTTATCTATCGATGATTCTCATTTATCAAACATTTACTATACCGTTTTCTATATTGATTATGAAAGGTTTTTTTGATGAAGTGCCAGTTGAGATTGAAGAGGCGGCTATGATAGATGGTACAGATAGGCTTGGAGCGCTTATAAGAGTTGTAATACCTATATCTTTACCGGGTATAATTGTCTCTTCTTTGTTCGCTTTTGTCTTTAGCTGGAATAATGCCGTTTTTCCTTTGGTATTAAGCGGATATACTACAAAACCTCTTCCGATCGGAACTTTTAATTTCTTTGCTACAACCGGTGTTGCATGGAATAATATTGCCGTAACTTCTGTTATTACAATGTTACCCCCAATGATAATTTTTATGGTTTTGGGAAAATATATTGTTAGAGGCCTAACTTTTGGAGCAATAAAGTAAAGAACTGAAAGAATAATTGAGTTACATATATAAGGTTCTATTATTTTAGGTAGAAGTCTTAACGTAAATATCTAATTCTTTATTAAGCTGCATAAAACTCCAGACTCCTGTCTGGAGATGTAGCGGCAGCCCGAAGGGCTCAAGCTCGTTTTTCGCTTGTAGCCAAAAGATGCCCCAGCTCCTGCTGGGGGAGTTTCACTTATATCAACTCTTTACTAAAGAAATTTTGATAAAAAGGAGAATATTTCTATGAAAAGTATTGTAATTAAAAGGCCGTATCATGTAGAAATAGAAAACACAGAAATTCCAACTCTTGGGTTGAAGGATGTACTAGTAAAAACAAAAGTTTCAGGTATCAGTAGTGGGACGGAGATGACTTTATATAGAGGAACCCATCCGAATCTTAAGACAAAGAAATGGAATTATTGGACAGAATATCCTATATATCCAGGATACGAGATAGCGGGAATAGTAACAGAAGTTGGCAGTAGTGTCAAAGATTTTTCAAAAGGAGATAGAGTTGTTGGCTTGGGCACGCATGGTGAATATGCTAAAATCCCTGTAAATGACCTTTCAAAACTTCCGAATAACGTAGGTTTTGAAGAATCTACATTAGCCGTATTGGGGGCTACTAGTATGCATGCTATACGGAGAGCAAATATAAGATATAGAGACACTGTAACGATTATTGGTGCTGGAGTGGTGGGTATTTTAGCTATGCAGCATGCAAAATTATCTGGAGCTGGGATCGTGATTATTATAGATTTGAACAAAGAAAGGTTAAATATTGCAGATAGACTTGGCGCTGATTGTACTATTAATGCAGGAATTGATAACCCAGTGAAGAAAGTATGGGAAATCACTGGCATAGGTTCTGATATAGTGATAGAAGCTACTGGTAACCCTGAAGCCGTTAAGCAATCATTGCTTTTAGTAAGGGAAAGAGGTCATATAGTTGTACTTGGTTATCACACTAAACCAGTGGAATTGTTATTAGGGGACGATTTCTACCATAAAGAACTTGAAATAATTTCTACCAGGGCAACTGGCCCAATACCAGGTTTACCTTATTCTTATATCAGATGGACATCTGATAAAAATTTAAAGGAAGCGGTAAATCTTATTAGTAATAATGATTTAAAGGTAAGAGAAATGATAACCCATGTTTTTAAATACAAAGAAATAAAGAAAATATATGAAGAAATAGATAAAGGAAGTCTTAAAGGTTATTGCCAAATAATTTTAAACTGGGAATAAAATTCTAAGTAGTTCTAATTTAAGTTTCAAAGATGGCGTATGAGATTTGAACTTAATCGCTGAGAAGTCTCCTTCCTTGAGGAAGGGGATGAAAGGCGAACTTGGCTTTTGTTCAATTCTATGTTATATAAATATGATTGAGAATGTAATCTCTGGTAGAATCCTCATTCGTAAAAAAAGGGGCATTCACCCCATAATTTATAGTGTCGGAAAAGGAGGTAGTTAGTTTGAAAGCAGCGGTATTATACGGTATGAATGATTTGCGAGTTAAAGATGTACCATGTCCTCAAGTAACTATGGATAATGAAGTTCTTATTAAAGTTGGTTCAGTAGGAGTTTGTGGATCAGACCTTCATTATTACAAAGAGGGGAAATTGGGAATCTTTACCCTTACTCAACCTACAATTCTTGGACATGAATGTGCTGGTTATATAGTGGAAAAGGGAAATGAAGTACAAGATTTAAAAGTAGGCGACAAGGTTGTTGTAGAGCCCGGGACTCCCTGCCGTAAGTGTGATTTCTGTAAAGGTGGAAGATATAATTTGTGTAAAGAAATGACCTTTCTGGGTACACCTCCTACTAATGGATGTTTAGTTGAGTACCTAAAAACATCGGCTGATTCCGTCTACCCAATCTCAACAGATATGACCATTGAAGAGGGTGCAATGGTAGAGCCATTAGCAGTTGGGATGCATGCAGTCGAACGAGGTTCAGTTAAACCTGGAGATTCGGTAGCTATATTGGGCTGCGGAACAATTGGATTGATGACATTACAGGCAGCGAGACTTGGGGGAGCGATCCAGATCATTGCTATCGATGTGATCCGAGAACGTCTTGAATTGGCTCGACAGCTAGGAGCAACAGAGGTAATTAATGGTAGCTCAGGGGATACGGTAAAAAAGGTAAAATCGCTTACTGGTGGAGAAGGTGTAGATGTAACCTTTGAATGTGCAGGAAATGATAAAACGGTAATACAGTGTTTGCAGATTGTTAGGTCGGGTGGTGTAGTAGTTCTGGTTGGTGCCCCCAGTAAAAACATTTTTCCAGTAAATATGTGGGATTGTGTAGTACGTGAATACGATATTCGAGGGGTTAATACTTATGTAAATATTTTTCCTCGTGCAATTGCATCGATCGTTAGTAGAAGAATACAAGTTAAACCTCTCATTACTCATCGTTTCCCTCTTGAGCAGATAACGATGGCTTATAACACAGCTTACGAGCAAAAGGAGAAGGCAATAAAAGTAATAATTAACTTTTAGCCATATGTTATTTATTTTAAGTTAAAGTGTAAACACTACTCGAAATTAGTACACTTAATACTATAATAATATAATATAGGGAGAAAAAAATGGAAGAAAGCATAGTTCAAATGTACGATTTAAAAGATAAAGTTGCGATTGTTACAGGCGCATCTCAAGGGCTTGGTGTCAGTTTCGCCCGGGGTTTAACAAAAGCAAGTGCAAACGTAGTATTGACAGCGCGAAACTTTAATAAGCTTCAAAAAGTAACTGAAGATCTAAGTCAATATTCTCACCAAATAATTCCCATAAGAGCAGATATAACCAAGCCAAAGGACGTGGAGAATCTAATAAAGGAAACTGTGGCTAATTTTGGAAAAATAGATATCCTGGTAAATAATGCTGGCATAGCCACTGTTGAAAAAGCCGAGGATATGTCTCTCAGAGAATGGCAACAGGTAATAGATACCAATATTACGGGTATCTTTCTTTGTGCTCAGGTAGCCGGTTGTCAGATGCTTAGACAAGGCTATGGTAAAATTATTAATATAGCCTCACAGTATGGATTTGTTGGTGCCAGTTATGTTCCTCAAGTTTCTTATGTTGCTAGCAAGTCTGCTGTGTTAGGTTTAACTCGTGAGTTGGCGGTAGAGTGGGCACCCCGGGGATTGCATGTGGTTGCTTTGGCGCCTGGTTTCTTTCGCTCCACACAAACCATATGGGCCTTCGAAGAGGATAAGAAATTAGGGAAAAAGTTGCTTGCACGAATTCCTATGGGTAGGATGGGTAAACTGGAGGAATTAGAGGCTACTATTGTATTTTTAGCTTCGGCTGCTTCGGGCTATATGAATGGGCAAGCTTTGATTCTCGATGGCGGTTTTCTTTCCTGGTAAAACATGAATAAGGGATAGGACATAATGAGCCGTATAAATGAAAACGAACCAATTTAAAATCTTGAATCCGATAAATAGCGAAGAGCTAATAGAATTTATCAGAGATTTAATAAGGGCACCCAATAATAATGGAGAATATTATAAAAAAAGATATATAGACTCCCACGCCTTTACAGACGTGGTACTCACCTTAACAGACTATCGTCTGTCCCGACTTGCCCGAAACTGGCTCTCATCCCCACCTTTACAGATGGGGAGTTCCCGCTAAATTAAAAAATAGAGAAGGGAGATAAAATTATGAATAAAAGAATGTATATAAACGGAGAGTGGGTAGAAAGTGAAAGTGGTAATACTTTCAAGATTGTTAGCCCAGCCACTGGAGAAATAATAGCTGAAATTCCAAGAGGAAGTATTAGGGATGTAAGAAAAGCCATAGACGTGGCAGCAGCGGCAAAAAATAAGTATCTTGAAATGACACCATTTGCAAGAGCGGCAATATGTCATAAAATCGCTGATATACTTAAAATTAAAAAAGAAGAAATCGCCAGAGAACTGGCTCTTGAACAAGGAAAACCTTATAGAACAGAAGCTCTATCGGAAGTGGAGGCTGCTATTGAACAATTTAGACTGGTGGCTGAGGATATTAAAAGGTTAGAAACATCTGTAATACCATCACGGGATATCAATAAAAGAATTCTGACAATTAGGCAGCCAAAAGGTGTTTATGGAATTATTACTCCTTGGAACTTCCCAATAGTGATACCGGCAGAATATATTGCTCCTGCATTAGTCTCGGGTAATACTATAGTATGGAAGCCTGCAAGTTACACTTCAGGAATTGCTGTTACACTAGCTGAGTGTTTGGATGAAGCTGGTGTTCCTAAGGGAGTTTTTAATCTCGTGACTGGTTCTGGAAATATTATTGGAAATGAAATAGCTATCAATCCTAAGATTGATGCAATAGGTTTAACTGGGTCTAGCATAACCGGCAAAGTAGTTGCGGAAAAGGCGGCAGGAAAAAGTCTACTTTTAGAATTAGGAGGTAATGGACCAACTATAGTATTAGAGGACGCAAATATTCAAATAGCTGCTGAAAGAGCAGCCTTTGGATGTTTTTTAAATGCTGGGCAAGCATGTAACTCTACAGAACGAATCCTAGTTTCTGAGAAAATTCACGACGAGTTTGTTAAGAGGGTGATTGATATAACAAAGAGTATAAAATTAGGTAATCCATTAAATGATGATACTACTATGGGAACTATAAATAACGAGGACACTGCAGCAAAAGTAGATAGGCATATCAAGGATGCATTAGAAAAGGGAGCTAGAATATTATACGGGGGAAAGAGGGCAAAAAATTTTCCAACAAATTTATACTATGAACCGACTGTAATAGTCAATGTTAGCGAAGATATGTTGCTTAACACTGAAGAGACTTTTGGTCCTGTAGCTGCTATTATGACTTTCTCAGAGCACGATGAAGCCATTGAAATCGGTAATAGGTCAATTTTTGGTTTACAGTCTGCTCTTTTTACAAGTAGCCTTAAAAATGCTTTTTATTTTGCAGAAAGAATTCAGACCGGCAATGTGGTGGTAAATGATTCAAGTGTATATTGGGAAGGACATACACCTTTTGGTGGCTGTGGCGGAAAAAGAAGTGGATATGGGAGACTAGGGGGAAAAAATACAATTCTGGAAATGACGGACCTCAAGACAATAGTCATAGACCTAGAAAATGTAAAAAAATAAAAGTTTTTTTCTAAAAAATAGCGGAGGGTTTGATAAAGGTAATGAATTATTATATTTTGAAGTGCTTTGCTTGTGGGAAAGAATATAATGATCACCAAAAATATGTTTATAGATGTGAGAAATGTGGAGGGAGTTTGGAGATTATTTATGACTATGATGAATTGGTTCATAAGATAAATACAAGAATATTAGAGGAAAGAAAGATGGGGGTTTGGAAATATAAAGAGCTTTTACCAGTAAGAGATGATTCTAAAATTATCACACTTGGTGAAGGTGGAACAAAACTTCATAATTGTAAGAGACTTGCCGAAGTTTTAGGCATCAAAAAACTCTATGCTAAAGATGAAACAAGAAATCCTACTGGTACATATAAAGATAGACCAGCTACCGTCGGGATATCAAAAACTTTAGAATTTGGTGCCAAAACGATTGCTATAGCATCTGATGGAAATGCTGGACCCGCTACTGCCGCTTACGCAGCTAAAGCAGGATTAAAATGTTATGTATTCATGCCTTCTCTTACCCCCATAGAGAGGATTGTTCAAGTGCAGGCGTTTGGAGGAAAAGTTATCCTTATTAAAGGAACGGTGAGTGATTGTATTGACATCCTTACCGAGGTCCAAGCTTATTATGGTTGGTATCAGCTTACCACAGCTATACCTTCAAATCCCTATCAAGCAGAGGGTTCTAAAACAATAGCATACGAAATTTGTGAGGATTTAATGTGGAATGTTCCTAACTGGGTAGTCATACCAGTTGGAGGAGGAGGATTATTAACAGCAAATTGGAAAGGATTTAAAGAGTTCTTTAAACTGGGAATTATTACAAAACTTCCTAAAATAGTTGCTGTCCAAGCAGAGGGATGTGCACCTCTTGTTAAGGCTTATAATGGGGATAAAGAGAAGATTGAAATTTGGGGAAAGCCAAGAACTATTGCGATACCCATAGGCGTACCTTTTCCATTAGATGGAACTGCTGCATTAAAAGCAATTAGAGAGTCGAAAGGAATAGCTGTAGCGGTTTCTGATGAGGAAATTCTAAAGGTAGAAAAGCTACTAGCGCAAACTGAGGGAATTTTTGCTGAACCAGCAGGAGTAACCTCTCTTGCTGGTGTAAAGAAACTAATTGGGGAAGGAATAATTAACAGTGAGGAGAGGGTAGTCTTTGAAGTTACTGGAACAGGGCTTAAAGATTTGAAATCAGCTATGAAGACGTGCGAAAAACCACCTTGCATTGAAGCTAAACCTAAAGAAGTAGAAGATGCGGTTAGGTTCTGGGAGCGACAATATTAGATGACTTTATAAAGTGTCTTTGGGAGAGAAGAAAATGAGACAGATCTGTTCAAAAAAAGTTTTGCAAATTTCTCATTCTAGAATGAGGCATATGTTTAATTTAACAAAGCAATATTCTGATGCTGTTTATCTATGTATTGATGAGCCTAACTTTTCTACTCCTTCCTTTATAATTGAGAAAGCTTATGAGGAAGTTAAAAATGGCTTTACCCATTATACCCCAATACTAGGATATTAGAGTTAAGAGAAGTTATTTCTAAGGAGGTAAAATCAGTCTTCCGCTGGACAGAACCCAGGATAAAAGGTCATTTTGTAATCTGTTTTCTAGCCTTTCTCTTAGAGAGGATTTTAGAATCCAAGCTTAAGAAGACTCATCTATCAGTTTCATCACAACAGATTCGAGAAACCCTAAATTCTATGAATTTTGCTGAAGTTAAGATAAAAAAGAGTAAGTTCTTTATTAAAACTAAATCTGATAGTTTGGGGAATAAGATATTGAGGTTATTACATATAAAACCACCCAAAAACGTTACCCTAATAAACGAATTATCTTTGTAAATAAAAAATTGTAGTGCAAAAATGTACATCTTTATTTTTTTATTTGTTAATTTATAGGGGGTTACAAAGAATTAAGTGTCAAAGTCGGGAGTTTTTGGGAGATAATCATAAAGTAATAGTGTTTTTTCTTCAAGCTCCATATATTATCTTTAAAAGTATTCTGACTGTAGCAACTTTTGCTGAATTAGAAACCTTTTTAGCCCTCGAGATAATTTTTTAACTTATTTAACTTCCTTGAGTTTTCCGAAAAATTATAGTTAGATAATTTACTCATTATAAGTTGTTTTAGTTATGTTTAATTTTCTATATATTTTTTAATTCGTTTAACGGCCTCTCTAAGATTTTCTTCAGAATTTGCATAAGATATTCTTAAATAACCTTCTCCATGGGGACCAAAAGCAGAACCTGGTATAGTGACTACATTTGCTTTTTCAAGAAGTTCATTAGCAACAGTTTCGGAATTTTTACCAATTTTTTTTACATTTGGAAATACATAAAAGCTTCCTTTAGGTTTATAACAACTTATCCCTCTTATACTATTTAACCCATCAACAATAAGGTTTCTTTTTTCCCTGTATACTTCTATCATTTTATCTGTTTTATTAAAAATACTTAGCGCCTTTATTGCTGCATATTGTGATGATGCATTCGCGCAGGCTACTAAGTTCTCCTGCAACCTTACCATCTTTTCAATTATTTTTTTATTTCCTGATGCAAATCCAATTCTCCATCCCGTCATTGCAAAGGATTTTGAAAAGCTATTTATTACTATCGTTCTTTCTTGCATTCCATCGATAGAAGCGATAGAGTGATGTTTAACTCCATCATATACAAATGTACTATAGACCTCATCTGATATAACTAGAAGGTTATATTCTTTTGCTAAGCCTGCTATATCTTCCAGGTCATCATAATCTAAAACTGCGCCAGTCGGATTATTAGGTGAATTTAACATTAAAATTTTGGTCCTATTTGTTATTCTTCTTTTTATGCTTTCTGGCGATATTTTAAAATTATTTTTTTCATATGCAGGGACCGAAATTGGTATACCGCCACAAAATCTAATTTGAGAAAAATAATTAAGCCACTGGGGATCCTGTAAAAGAACTTCATCCCCAGGAGTAATTGTAACCAAAAGACAAAGTGCTAATGCGCCCATTCCACCTACGGTAACAATAATTTCACTTTCGGGGTTGACAGATAAATCATATCTATTTAAATACTTAGCTATTTCAGCCCTTAATTCAATTATCCCTGCATTTGCAGTATAGCGAGTTTTACCTGAACGCAAGGCTTTGCATCCCTCCTCTATTACTTCTATTGGGGTATTTAAATCGGGTTCACCGATACCCAAATTAACTGCTCCTGGAAAATTCTTTGCTCTATCAAACATAGCACGTATTGCACCTTTTTTCATGTTAGCAGATCTGATATTTAAAAAATTTTCCATGTCATCTTTATTTCCTTTTATATAAATTTGTATTTTTATTCAGATGAATTAATTATAATTTGCTTTTGCAATTTTTTACTTTTCAAAAATTAATATAATCTTATTGACATCTGCTAAATTTATTAAATTTATATTAGATAATTAAAAACACTTTTAATTTAGCACTCAATTATGGCAAATATAGTTAATCTTTTTTAACTTATCAAAATAGACTTACATTTTTTATCACTAACATTATTTTTTAATTTCAATCTAAAAAATTAATACAATTCCTATTAATATATCTGCTTTTTAGAGATTATTTCTGTCTATCTACGAAGAATACCTTATCCTCCGCAAAGTGGAGGGAATATACTCACTTCATCACCATCTTCTAGTTTTGTGAAAAGGTTTTCCGAAAACCAAATATTCCTCCCATTCTTCAAGATAAGCATAGAGGGATTAATATTCCCTGAGTCATCTAATATTGCCTCTGCTGCCCTTGGTGATAAATAAGTAGAAGATAGGAGATCTTTCAAAACAGTCCCCTCTTTCAGAATTATATTCATCTCCCCTCCAAAAACTTCTCTTAAATTAGCAAATGCTTTTACTTTTACAACCATTCATTCACCTCAAAATATTTTACTCTTCTCTTTTTATGAAATAAAATTCCATCAATTAATATTTTAACTTATTTATAATATTCTTACTTGCTTCATAAAGAATACCTACATCAACAGAAAAAGCCATATATTGAACGCCCAATGAAATCCAGGATTTAGCTGTTTCTACATCATCTGCAAAAGTTCCCACAGCAACTTTACTTTTCTTACACTTTAAAATCACTTCTTTCATCTTTTCAGTTACTAAAGGATTGTTAACCTCTCCAGGAATACCTAAAGATTGAGAAAGGTCATAAGGTCCAATAAAAATAACATCTATACCAGGAACTGATAATATTTCATCCAGGTTATTTATACCATCAACTCCTTCTATATGAGCAATAATCATCGTTTCTTCATTGGCATATTTAAAATATTTGAATTTATCCATGGAAGAATAATTTGCTGCTCTAACATACCTGCATATACCACGTTCACCCTGAGGAGAGTACTTCACTGATTTTACTGCTCGTATTGCATCAGATTCACTGTTAATCTGAGGAATTTCAATCCCCTGAGCTCCGATATCCAGTGCTCGTAAAATTAAAGATTCTTCGTTATTGCTTACTCTAATAACCGATGTAATATTTGCAGTTTCAGCAGTTCTTATTATATTTTGGGCACTTTCAATAGATATGGGTCCGTGTTCTCCATCGATTATCACAAAGTCAAATCCAGCAAATCCCATAATTTCAACTACCGCGGGATCGGTAAATTTTAAAAATGGTCCCAATGCAACCTTGCCATCCTGTAAAGCTTTTTTTAAATTATTTTTTTTCAATTTCTCCCACCACTTTAAATTTTTTTATTTTACTATCTAACTGATGATTATATTTTACCTTCGGCTGCGTATTTTTTACTTACATAATTTTTCATCGTACCCTAATCTTTTAGACATCTTCTTGCTCATACTGATAAGAGCTTCTTTTAAATTATTTTGCTTGTTAATATCTATGCGATATACAGGACTGGAGATACTAATAGCCGCTATTATCTTCTCCTGGTAATTCCTTATCGGAGCAGCTATACAACAAACATTTTTTTTGTTTTCTTCTAAGTCTAAGGCAAATCCTTGTTTCCTTACTTTATCAAGTTCTTTTTTTAGCTTACTCTTGTCAGTAATAGTATTCTTGGTAAAACGAGTAAGTTCTTTCTCATCTAAAATCTTTTTTCTTCCTTCTTCTTATAGATAGGTTAATAGCACCTTCCTTAAAGAAGTACAGTAAACAGGAGCTCTTTTACCCACGTAAGAGATCATTCTTATGGTTTGGGAAGACTCCTCCTTGGCTATGTAAAGAACTTCTCCTCCTTCCAGGACTCCTAAATGAGCAGTTTATTACACTCTTTTACTAATTCTTTTAAATAAGGAGTAGCCTCTCTTACCAGATCCATTTTGTGAAATTTAGCCATACCTAATTCTAATAATTTCAAGCCTAGCTGATATTTTTGAGTATTAGGGTCTTGTTCTACATAACCCCAGTATTTTATGGTATCTAATATACGGTGAATAGTACTGGGATATAATCCTAATTTTTTACTGATCTCAGTCATATTCATAGCGGAACCATGTTGAAGTAAATTTTCAAGAATGGAGAAGGATTTATTTAGAACTTTTATGGGGTAATTGGGGTTTGCTTTTTTCATCTTGTTTTCCTTATTTTATTTCTTTAATATAGAAAAAATTTCTATTTATAATTCATAATATATAAAAAGAATCTAGTTTTGTTAATTCTTTATATCAAACGTAAAATAAATTTTTAAATTAATATTCAAAAGTTCAATATATTTAAGTTTAGAAATAGTCTTACCTCTGTACTCTACCCGATATTGCTCCCCCAGCTAAATTTTTTACTTCCTCTACTGAAAGCAAAGGTAAATCACCAGGGATGGAATGCGTAAGGCAAGAGGCTGCTACTGCAAACTCAAGGGCTTCCTTGTCATTATCTAGGTTATTAAGACCGTAAATCAAACCTGCGGCAAAGGTATCTCCCGCTCCTACCCTATCTACAATGTTGTGAATTTCATACTTTTTTGAAATAAGAAAGTCTTCCCGATTATTAAGAACTGCTGACCATCTATTGTAGTTTGCAGAATGACTCTTCCTTAAGCTTATGGCAATTTTTTTGATATTGGGATATAATCTGAGGATCCTATCGGTTAATTCTTTATATTTTTCTGTTTGGAGTTC
>JGI24025J20009_10001730_pt1 | contig 16219 bp, 17 predicted proteins | sample Cruoilmetagenom3_FD_20009 | JGI IMG/M metagenome (IMG submission 20009)
TTTATTAATTTCTACGAATTTTTTCATCGATTACCGAAATCTCAATGCGGTTTGGGTACATATCATTAAATATTGACGCGTACCGGGCAGGTGAATTTGATCTTGGAACTGATATTGCGTGCTGACAGCGCCAGCAAGGCGTCACTCAGTGATAAAATAAGAGTGATGTATACTGCTGATAAGAGGTTTTGATGAAAATATTAATCTTAGGTGGAAAACGGTTTTTAGGGATTGCCCTTGTTGAGGCAGCCCTGCAGGCAGGGCATACCCCAACTCTATTCAACCGCGGATTGACCAATCCTGAGCTGTTCCCGAAAGTAACGAACCTGATAGGCGACCGGGATGGCGATTTAAATGCATTAAAACGAAGAAAATGGGATGCCGTCATCGATACCAGCGGATTTGTACCGCGGGTTGTTAAACAGTCCGCCTCCTTTCTTTCGGGGAGATGCGGCAGCTATACTTTCATTTCTTCTGTATCTGTTTATCAAGATTTCAGAATGCCGGATATCACCGAGGATTACACCCTTGCACAACTGGACGACCCGGAAAATGAGGATTTCAGTGGGGATGCCTACGGTCCCCTCAAAGCGCTGTGCGAATATGAAATTCAGCAGAACTTTGACGGTCCAGTGCTTGTCCTTCGTCCTGGGCTGATTGTTGGTCCAAACGATCCAACGGATCGATTTACGTACTGGCCCTGGCGTGTCTCATTAGGCGGCAAAGTGCTGGCTCCTGCACCACCCAGCTCCAACTTGCAATTTATTGATGTGCGTGATTTGGCTGAATTCATCATCAGGATGATTGAAAATGGAAATGAGGGTGCTTATAATGTTGCCGGACCAAAAAAACCCGCAACCCTTGGATCCTTGCTGGTCGCCTGCCGTGAAGCTTCCCTATCCAACGCAAGCTTTGTATGGGTCGAAGAATCCTTTTTGCTCAATGAAGATGTCACCCCATGGACGGATCTACCCCTGTGGGTCCCCTCCACTGACCCAGCTTTCACTGGCTTTTACAATATCAATATCAATAAAGCCATTAAGGCAGGATTGAAATTCCGCCCCTTGTCCCAGACCGTCTCAGATATTTTGGCGTGGCTCAGCAAGAGTCTGGGAGATCAAAAGATGAAAGTAGGAATAAATATCGCCAAAGAAACTGAACTCCTGATGAAATATCAGAAAGTACATCAAGAATAAAATTTTATGGTGTTTATCACCCTTCAGCATAATTTTCCCAGTGCACATGCTTGGGATTGTATTGTGTGCGTGCGGGTTTTTCTTCTGCTCCATAACCCACATAGATCACATTTAAAGGCTTGACGTACTCCGGGAGTTTCAAAATGCCGGAGATTCGCTTGCTGAAATTATAGATTGGATGAACACCACACCAGACGGTCCCCAATCCCAATTCAACAGCTGCAAGCAGGATATTCTGAGTTGCAGCACTGCAATCTTGAACCCAAAATTTTGATGCCATAGGGTGTTTGAAAAAAGATGTGTTACCGCAAACAATGATCGCCAGGGGAGCATTAAACTTTCCAAACAGCATGGCACTGCGGATATTTTCCAATCTATGAAACTCTGTCACAACAACAAACTCCCAGGGTTTGATATTATTGGCAGAAGGGGCTGCCATGGCAGCCTTCAATAATGTTTCAACTTTTTCCTTTTCTACCGGCCTTTCCTGGTAGTTTCGGATGCTGCGTCGGGCAAAAATGGTATCAATCATTGTCACATCCTGTATCTATATCACTGATAATAATCAACCAGTATAAACTCTCGATCCCCATAATCAACATCACGAATGGACACGAATTCGTTATCACAAACGTGAGCGGATGAATTGTTTTGCTGCTTCCTGTGAATTCACCTCACCGCCTGCTTGAGCCTCTTTCAATGCAAATAATAATTTCCCAATTTGTTTCCCTGGTTCTAACCCGAAGATTTTTTGCAGATCATCCCCATTCAGCAATGGTTCAGGATCAATAATGACCTGCCTATCTCGCCACCATGCAGACAGCACTGCGTTTGCGACTGCCAGGTTCCTTCTCCACAAATCCTCTAATAAGGTGCTTCCGTAGGTTCCCAGCGTATTCGCCAGGGTTAAGAAGCCGATTGCCACACCTACCTCGCCAGCTTTGTCAAAGAAACTGAAAATAGCCCGGCGTGTTGGTTCTCCTCTTGTAATCATCGGCAGCAACCGCATGTGATAGTTAACCAATTTTTTCAGCCAACTGCATTCCGCATTACTCAATTGCAATTTTTTGGCTGCCTCCCATGCCAGATCTCCCCCCACACGATCATGCCCATAAAAATGCAGCAACCCCTCCTCATCCACAGCCAGTGTTGAAGGCTTCCCAATATCGTGTAAAAGTGCACCAAGCAGCATCAAAGCATATTTTGACCGTCCGGGTGTGATCTCCTCTTCAAAATATGCCTTGATTTCTTCTGTAAATTCTTTAATGGAGGATAGAGCCTGGCTCATCCACCAGTGTTGATTAGGGACATGTTGATCATCCTGAGGGATGTGTCTTAACAGGAGATCGCAATGGTGTACCACACTCAAGGTATGCTCAAACAAAGACAAAATATGCGGCGGTGAGGCTGGGATTGCCTTTTGTTCAACCAATGGGGGGATCAAGGTTTCAAACACCCTAAAACGGGCACAGTCTGCCATCCCTAATGCGGGTGAAGGGCCACCAAGGATCTTGAAAAACTCGTCTCGCTGACGTTCATAGGATGTTTGCGGAAGCGCAGCTGCTGCGTGTGCCAGCCTGTCAGGTAAATCCTTGGCATAGGCAAAACCCAATTGATGTGAAAAACGAATCCCGCGCAATACACGTACGGGGTCATCAGACAGCGCATGATCGCTGCAGGTCCGCAGCAAACCCTGACCAAGATCTTCCATACCCCTCATAGGATCCAGCACATCTGACAGCTCGTTGACAGAGAGGGCCATGGCATTGATGGTGAAGTCGCGGTTGCCCAAATCTTCCTTAAGCGAATCACCTGTAAATTCTACGAAATCCAGGGGGCATAATTGACCATCATCAGTGTAATACATCACACGCGCAGTGTGCCTTGCATCATCCAGCATAAAATAACCCACCCCCATGCGTTTCGCCACCTTTTTGGCAAACCTCCTTGGGTCCTTCGGCATTACAAAGTCTATGTCATGGACTGGATCCCCACGCAGCACATCTCTGACGGCGCCCCCCACCATGAAGAGATCGTTTTCCTCATCCAATTCATGATTGAGAAGATCTACTATTTTTCTGATCTCGGGATTAAGAATCACTTTCATATTTATCCAGGTCTACCACGCCAATGAATGGTAGATTGCGGTAGAATTCGTCCATATCCAGTCCATACCCAAAGACGAATTTATTAGGGATTTCAAACCCGCAATATTTAATAGGGATTTCCACTTCACGCCTTGAGGCCTTGTTCAGCAAAGTACAGACCTCCAAACTGGCAGGGTTGCGTGTTTGCAGCAGTTCCATGACTGAAGCAATCGTATGCCCGCTGTCAATAATATCTTCAACGATAAGAACATGCCAACCAGTAATGCTGGTGGTCAGGTCCAGGGTTATGCGGACCTCCCCATCTGAATTGCGTACCCCGGCGCCATAGGATGAAACCCCCATGAAATCAACGGCAACCAGTGGTTTGATATGCCGAATCAGGTCTGTCAGGAACATCACGCCCCCCCGCAGAATACAGATAGCCAAAATTTCCTTACTGGCATAATCCTGGCTGATGGCTTCTCCCAGTTCTTGAACGCGCTGGTTCAATTTCTTTTCAGGAATCAAGACCTCAGCTAAAAACGAATGATAATCTTGCATATATCTCCTACTCAATCTCTTGGAACATCATGATGCTGTCGGCAGCGCGCTTCATATAATTCCTGTGCGCCAACGACTACAATTGGATCCTCAAAATGCGCCGGCCTGCCGTTCACAAGTCGCTGCGTGCGGCTCGCTGCGCCACCACAAACCATACAAATCGCTTGCAGTTTATCCACCTTTTCGGCTCTTGCCATCAACTGCGGCATGCATCCAAAAGGCTCTCCACGAAAATCCATATCCAGTCCAGTCACAATCACCCGCAATCCCCGCTCTGCTAATTTCTCAACGACTTCCACGATGCCGTCATCAAAAAATTGGACCTCATCAATACCAATCACGGTGGTATCCCCATCGATCGCTTCCAGAACGTCTTGAGAGCTGTCAACAGGCATTGCATCCACATCGATACCGGAATGGGACCTGACTTTCTTATGCTCGTATCGGTTGTCGATCGCAGGTTTAAACACCTGTACTTTCTGCTTGGCAATCCTAGCTCGGCGTAACCGCCTGATCAGTTCTTCCGTCTTGCCGCAGAACATTGATCCACAAATGACTTCCACAGAACCCACATTATGTCTCATAATTTCTCCAAATAAATATAAAAAGAACAGGCAGATTGATGGTCATCTGCCTGTTAAGTTTACCGGATTTTTCGAACTGTAATTTGTTCTATACTGCGATCTCTTCAGCTGCTTCAGGTATCTTGTAACCTTCTTGCCGGAGGGCTTTCTTCAGATCAATTAAGGATTTTCGTCCAAATCCGCTGATAGCCAGCATTGCTTTCTCTCCGCCCTCAAGACGCTCTAAAACATCAGCGATGGTCTTCAAGCCGGCTTCCGTTAAAACATTATCAACGCGCGTCCCCAAACCAAGGACCTCAATGGATCGATCAGGAGACACTTTTTGCTCTTCTTTTGTTTGCTGCTCTTCAAGGTAATCCTGACGGGCCTGCAAACGCTTATAGAAACGATCCACCTGACCTTCACGGTCAAGGATGCGCTGCTGCTGGCCGGTGTAAAAGGGGTGACAATTGGAGCAAACCTCTGTGCGGATCTCTTTTTTCGTGGAACCTGTCTTCCAGGTTGCACCGCATGAACCGCAAATCACAGTTGCTTCAGGATAATATTCGGGATGAATGTCTTTTTTCATAATTTCTTCTCAATTCTTCAAAAAAGTGAACACAGCTTACGCTTCATCAGGGATCGTAACGACATGCACTTTTTTGCGTCCACCCGGCAAGGTCTCAAAGTGGACCAGACCTTCCGTGGTCGCAAACAGAGTGTGATCCTTGCCCATTCCAACGTTCCAGCCTGGATGGATCTTGGTGCCCCGCTGCCGGACGAGGATATTTCCGCTGATGACGTATTCACCACCATATTTCTTGATGCCTAATCGTTTCGATTTGCTGTCGCGGCCATTACGTGATGCGCCGCCGCCTTTTTTGTGTGCCATATTCCTTACTCCATTTCAATCGCTTCGATCAGCAATCGTGTATATTGCTGACGGTGTCCGGATTTTACCCGATATCGCTGCTTCGGTCGATATTTGAAGACTAAAATTTTTCGACCTTTGAAGTGATCCAGAACTTTCGCCTGGACTTTGGCACCTTTGATCAGCGGGGTGCCAATCGTGACCTGATCATCATCTACAGAAAGCAGGACATCTTCCATCTTCAGAGTCTCACCCACCTCATTCAGCAAATGATCGACTTCGATCGTTTCACCTTCAGCGACGCGATACTGCTTGCCGCCTTGTTCTACAATTGCAAATTTCATTTTTTACTCCAATCTTCACTTAGCCAATCTCGCTCGCGTGCAACCGCCAGGGACCGGGAAAGTTGGGGGGACATTATTTTACCCCAGCTAAACTTCTCGCCGGGGCAAGGATTAATATTATATTGAATCCCCACCTGAAAGTCAACAGAGATAATTGAGAGTGTTGAAAAACAAGTCATTAATTGACGAAAATCGCTAATTATGATTCAATAAAGGAAATCAACAATAAGCGAGGGCAAGATGTCAAAGAGACGATTTATTGAAACCCGAGGGCAATCCTTCTTCGGCAATTACATTTACGATATGGTTGTTCCCAAGGATCATTTTTTACGGTTACTCAATCAACTCATTCCATGGGATGATTTTACTGACAAGTTGCTAGAATTGTACGCTGGTGGGGCAGAATATGGACGTCCACCTTTCAACCCCACACAAATGCTAAAAGTGTGTTTGCTATCCAGATTTTATAATCTTACCGGACGACAGGTCGAAATATTTGTCAACGAAAATCTACCTGCAAAATACTTTGTTGGGTTGGGATTAGATCATAGAGCACCTGACCATTCAACGTTGTCTGTCTTTCGAAATCGTCTCATCAAAAATGGCAATCTTCAAATATTTGAAGTTATACTGGACAGAATCATTGCAATAGCACAGCAATCGGGGATCAAGTTTGGCTCTCTTCAGATTATCGATCGCGAAGCATGCCTTGGCCAGCGTTCATAGTGAAGCTAATGTGAACACAACCAAAGACCAATCCCGAAAAGATGATGGCAAAGGGCCACGTGATCCAGATGCAAAATGGGGTGTTAAAGGAAAGCAGAAATCCAAAGACCAAAAAGGAAAAGATGTTCATCAGGTGAAATATTTCTATGGGTATAAAGGCCATGTGAGTATGAATGCGAAAAACGATCTCATTACCAGCCTGGAGGTGACCTCTGGTGAAGTCTATGATGGGCATCATTTCTGTTCCTTGCTAGAACATGATTTGGCCCAGACCATCCCTATAGAGACATATGCTGCAGATCGTGGTTATGATGATGGTAACAATCATTTCTTTTTACAGGAGCATCATCTAAATTCAGCCATCTGTTTGAAAGATAACCGCACTAAAAAGAAAGATGCCAACAAACAAATCTGGCTGGCGATGATCCAAACACCCGCTTATAAACAGGGACGTAAAGAGCACTATAAAATCGAGCGTAAGTTCGGGGAAGCTAAACAGAACCATGGTTTAGGTCGATGTCGTTATCTTGGATTGCTTGGATTTGGGGTTCAGGCATATTTCACAGCCATTGCATTGAACCTGAAAAGGATCGTCAAACTGCAGACAGGTGTTGGATTGAAGACACGCTGTTCGTCTTTGTTATAACCCAGGGAAACGTGACGATGGTGTTTGAAAATGTTTAGAAATGCGGTGAAAATAACGAAAAAATAAAGTGTACCAACAAAAAATTGGGATGATTTTGTCTGTTTTTTTCTGGTTTGACACCAGATAGATTGAAATTGTTAATTTTCAGTACTTTTTAAACACCATACACATCCAACTTTAGAAGAAAAACATCCTGAAACCACTGGACATTTTATAGAAGCATACAAATTACTCCGCCAGCATTTCCCTGTTATTCACTGCAGTGCCCTAAACTTCATATGTTATAATTGCCACATTGTGTGAAAGCAGTGATTTTTAAAATATTTGAAATCTGGATTTTACTCCTTCCCCGCTAACACAAATAAGAATCATCATGCAACACCCAAATTCCCCTTGATTTTAAATTACGAGTGCGATATACTGGAAACACTAGTGGTTAAGAGTGGAGAATAGTGGGATAATGTGGAGCGTCAGCTGATAGCTGGCGCGTCATTGCTAATAGGAGCAGTAGAACAAATGTTCTTGGGACGCTACGAGCATACCATCGATGAAAAAGGACGCATCACCATCCCCGCAAAATTTCGTGAGGGATTGGGAGAAACCTTGTTCATTACGCAGGGTTTCGATGGTAACCTCCAGGTCTTCCCTGCCGAATTGTTCAAAGTCATGGCCGATCAGGTGCGGTCGATCAGCTATCTGGATGTGAACAGCCGGCTTTTGCGCCGTATTTTATTTTCAAATGCGGAACAAACTAAATTTGACAGTGCTGGCCGTATCCTGCTCCCTGCATTTCTGAGAGAGATGGCAAAACTCAACGATAATGCAATTATTGTAGGGAGCGGAGAATATTTTGAAATCTGGTCTCCGAAAAATTGGCAAGCGCAGCAAACATCGCTGAATGACATTGAAGCAAATGAGCAGCGATTCGGTGCCCTGGATTTAAAGACCCTACAATGAGCAGCACAATTCGAGGGGGGGAAGATTTCGCAGGTTATACTGGCGGACGTTTTCCCCACCAACCTGTTCTTTACCATGAAGTTCTGGATACCTTAAAGCCCAAATCTGAAAGTTCATATCTGGATGGCACGCTTGGTGCCGGCGGTCATGCTGAAGGGATCTTGATTGCTTCTGCACCACGCGGCAGGCTGATTGGATTGGATCTCGATCCCAGGGCGCTGGCTATCGCCGTCCAACGTTTGCACACCTTTGGTGACCGTGTTCTGATCCGCCAGGGATCATATCAATCTGCCCCAGAAATCCTTGATGAACTTGGGTGGCCGCTGGTGGACGGCGTTCTTCTGGACCTGGGTGTTTCTTCAATGCAAATTGACCAACCAGAAAGAGGGTTCTCGTTTAAGGAGGAGGGTCCGCTGGATATGCGCTTTAATCAGGAAAAGGGATCAAGCGCAGCGGACCTAGTCAATGCGATCAGTGAAGACTCGCTTGCTGACATCCTTTGGAGATTTGGTGAGGAGCGCTATTCACGGCGCATTGCCCGGGCAATTATAACCGCCAGGCCCATCCAGAGCACCAAACACATGGCAGATGTCATCCAAAGGGCTGTCCCGGGTTATGCGAATCGCATCCATCCAGCCACCCGCACATTCCAGGCCATAAGGATTGCGACCAACCGGGAACTCGAAACGCTGACTGCTGCCCTGCCACGCCTTTTAGAGCGCCTGGCTCCCGGCGGTAGGATTGCAGTGATCAGCTTCCATTCTCTGGAGGACCGCATTGTTAAACAATTCTTCAGACGAGAAAGCAAGGATTGCATCTGCCCACCAGAACAACCTGTCTGCACCTGCGGGCATACTGCATCGCTTAAGATCATCAACAAAAAGCCGATCAGGGCAGCAGCGCAGGAAATAAAAGATAACCCACGATCAAGCAGTGCAAAACTGCGAGTCGCTGAAAAAATAGTACAGGCATAAATATTGCAGGATTCTGAGCATGAAAAACCGTATTTTACAAGCTTATCGACAAGCCCCCTGGCGAATCCAGCTTCAATGGATTGGCCTCTTCTTGCTTGCCCTTGTATTGATCGCTGCAATAGCTGGTGTCTATCTCAATATCAGCGCCCAGGCTGCCACTGCTGGCCGACAAATCCAGTTTATTGAAAGTGATGTTGAACAGATTAACAATGAAATTGCTGAATTGACTGCTGACTTTGCCCGGGTTAAATCATCAGAGACTCTAAAGCAAAAGGCTGAAGCGCTTGGTTTTCACCGAATGAATGCCGACCAGGCAGTTTATCTCGAAATCCCAGGTTTTGATCCTGAAGAAAGCCTGGTGCTTGCTCCCCCACGAATATATATCATTGCGGAATCCCCGGTACTACGACCGTCTTATCGGGCTTCACTTTGGGACTGGTTCCAGGATCAAATCTGGCCGTCAGGCAACATCGAGTCTGAATGGGAAGGGGGTCTCCAGCCATGAAACTGCCTTTTTACAAACGCTACGCTTTAATAACGATCGTTGCGGCCTTGTTTGGTGTGGCAATTATGGTCCAACTTGTTCGCATCAATTACACAACGTATACCCAGGATCTGATCGTCAAATCTGAAGATTACCTTGGTGTCGAAAAGACAATCTTCCCCGCCAGAGGAACCATCTATGATCGCTCCGGGAATATTCTCGCGACAAATCAAATCGGCTATGAACTCGGTATCGATTTGAAATATGTCAGCGATCCCGAATCGATTGCTTTTGCTTCAGCGTCCATTCTGGAAGATCTTGACTATGGTGATGTCTTTAGTATCGCTAACACTGAAAAAAGGGAAATCGAAAACAGATATTTTGTCATATCAAGTTATATCAGCAAAGAAAAAATCCAGGAATTGGAACAACTCAAAGAAACCTATACCGCACGGCGGCTGGAGACGAAATCTTCAGTGCCCTCGCTCTCGGGACTCGTCTGGATGCCGATGCAGCAGCGCACCTATCCGGAAAAAACATTGGCAGCCAATGTGCTTGGTTTCTACAACTATTTTTCGCGAGAAACCGCGCAGGGCGTTTATGGTGTCGAAGAAGCCTACAACCGGCTCCTCACTGGAAAACCAGAACAGGTGTATATGGCAAATGACCCTTATCTCGTCGAAGCACTGCCGGAAATTAATCCGGGTGCCAGCCTGGTATTGACCATAGACCGGGAGATCCAAAAAATGCTTGAGGATACCCTGGCAGAATCCGTTGAATGGTCTGGTGCTGAAGGCGGGACCATTATTGTAGAAGATCCGGAAACGGGGGAGATCCTGGGCATGGCCAGTACACCTTTCTTTGATCCGAACAACTATTGGGAGTATGAAGAAACATTCCCAGGTCCAACGCCCTATAACCGTGCTGTTGGAACTACCTACGAGCCTGGCTCAGTCTTCAAAGTCATCACAATGGCTGCGGCTCTGGACAGCGGGGTTGCAGAGCCCACCACGATCTATAATGATGCCACCGGTGTCTACTGGGTGGCAGATAGCTGGCCAATTTACAACTGGGATGGCGGTGCGTGGGGTGAACAGGATATGACTGGGTGCATGCAGTATTCGTTAAATGTCTGCCTAGCTTATGTTGCTGATGAATTGCTTGGAGAAGAATTATTCTATCATTATCTGCAGGCATTCGGATTTGGACGAAGCACTGGCATCGACCTGGCAAATGAAGCGAATTATCCCCTGCGACTGCCTGAGAACAATCAGTGGGTTCAGCTGGACCTGGCGACAAACTCTTTCGGGCAGGGCATCGCTGTCACACCCATACAAATGGTAGCGGCAGTCTCGGCTGTGGCAAATGAGGGAAAAATGATGACCCCGCATGTTGTCCGCAGTGTCGTTGACCGTGGGCAGCAGTATGATGTTTCTGCTCAAATCATCAACTCCCCCATTTCAGCGGAAACCGCAGCCGAACTAACCGACATGCAGGTTTGTGCCCTTGAAGAAGAAGCCTCTGAGGCATTGGTTGAGGGCTATCTCATCGCAGGGAAAACAGGCACTGGCGAAATTCCCACCGAATTGGGCTACACAAGTGAGTTGACCAACGCGTCCTTTGTTGGCTGGGGACCAGCAGATGACCCACAATTTGTGGTTTATGTCTGGTTGGAAAAACCTACCATATCAAAATGGGGCTCAGTTGTGGCAGCACCTGTCTTTCATGATGTCGTCGAACAGCTGGTGGTGTTGATGAGAATCCCCCCAGATAACGTCCGCCTTGGCATTTCATCAGAATGAAGGAGAGTTGTGATTAATCTTGCTGCGGTCATCACCGCATTGACCAATCAAAAAATCTCACCGCTGGACGTCAATCTCAGCGGTGCTGTGATTGATTCCCGGCAGGTTAAGCAAAACAATATGTTTGTCGCCCTGCCAGGGGAACACATCGATGGTCATGATTTTGTTGGTGACGCTTTTAAAAGAGGCGCCGCCATCGCGTTGATCGATCGGTCACTTCAAGAACCGTTTGACACAGTTGATCTGCAGCACGGTATGTTCAAGCCAGAAAATCTATCAATCTCGCCTCCTCTCTGCTTGAAAGTCCCCAACACCCTTGAAGCATTACAAAAAATCGCCGCATATTGGCGGAAACAACACCCCCTCAGGGTGATCGGAATAACTGGAAGCGTTGGAAAAACATCCACAAAAGAATTGACTGCAGCGATTCTGTCCAGGAAATATTCGGTCATGAAAAATCCTGGTAATTACAACAATGAAATTGGTTTGCCATTATCGCTGCTGGAATTGCAGCCTGATCACGACATCGCAGTATTGGAAATGGGATTTTATGTACCGGGTGAGATCAAAACCTTGTGCGATATCGCACAGCCTCAGGTTGGTGTACTCACTAATATTGGCACTGTTCACGCAGAACGTGCCGGATCTCAGGACAATATCGCTCGGGGAAAGGCGGAGTTGGTGCAGTCCTTACCGCCAGAGCCCGATGGCATCGCCATCCTCAACATGGATGACCCCTGGGTGCGCTGGATGACGGATCAAACACAAGCCCAAGTATTTTCCTATGGCATTAAGGAAAAAGCTGACCTGAAAGCCACTGATATCCAGTTACATGGCTTTGAAGGCGTTTCATGTCAGCTGAACCACCAGGGAAAGCGCTGGCATGTGCAATCCCCATTATTGGGAGAATTCTCCGTCTACACGATCCTGCGAGCCGCTGCATCAGCTTTTGTAGAGGGACTCACCTGGCAGGAGATCCAGGCCGGGTTGAATACCAGCAAAGTCGAAATAAGAATGCGCCATTATACACTGCCTGACAGCCTGTCGGTTCTGGATGACACGTATAACGCCTCACCTGCGTCGACACTTGCAGCCCTGCGAGTGCTGGAAGAAGTAGAAGGACGGCGTATAGCCGTCCTGGGTGATATGCTTGAACTAGGTATTTACGAACAGGAAGGCCATCAAGCAGTAGGAAAATATGCAGCCCATGCTGCTGATGTCTTGATCCTGGTGGGCGAACGGTCTAAGTTGATCGCGAAAACAGCAATCGAGAATGAGTTTCCCGAAGAACAGCTCCACTGGTATCCGAATTCAAAACAGGCTGCTAAAGCTATCAACCAGTTTCTCCATGAAGGGGATACTATCCTGGTCAAAGGATCCAACAGCATGCACATGGACAGGATATTAAGTGTTTTGGAGGTACTGACATGATGGAGAACACTTCAGTTGCCATTGCCATCAGCGGTCTCAGCTTCATCATGACAGTCATTTGGGGCGATCCTTTGATCCGCCTGCTGAAAGCCTGGCGCATTGGCAAGGTCGTCCGCGAAGACGGTCCTGACCGTCACGCTATAAAAGCCGGAACGCCGACGATGGGCGGCTTAATGATTCTAATTCCAGTTAGCTTGCTAACTATTCTGTTCAATGCCGTATCCATCCTGGGTTTCAATCTCCTGGGGCGCTCTGTGCTGCTGCCTTTGGTCACGATGTGGGCATTTTCCCTNTTAGGCATNATCGATGATTGGGAAGGTATTCGTGGTTCCCGCAGGGGTTTAGGGATGCGTGCGCGCACCAAATTTGGGATCCAGGTTATCCTGGCAATTGCCATCGCCTTCGCCCTGCGTGATATCCTGGATGTCCCTCAATTTATCTGGTTTACAGCACAAGAGGTCATCAATCTGGGCCCTGCATATATTCCAATCGCCGTATTTATCATCGTTAGTATGTCCAACGCAGTCAATTTCACCGATGGTCTGGACGGACTGGCAGGTTTGATTGCAGCAACTGCATTTGCTGCCTACGGCTTTGTCGCTGTGATCCAGGGACAGCATTTCTTGGCGCGTTTCTGCTTCTCCCTGGTAGGCGCTTTATTTGGATTTCTCTGGTTCAACGTTCACCCAGCCAAATTAATCATGGGTGATACAGGATCCTTATCCCTGGGAGCTACCCTGGGAGTCGTCGCCCTGATGACCGGTCAATGGCTGATCCTTCCATTGATAGCAATCATTCCTACAAGTGAGGCATTGAGTGTTGTCATTCAAATCCTATATTTCAAAGCCACTGGCGGTAAAAGATTCTTTAAAATGGCGCCGCTTCATCATCATTTTGAACTGTCGGGATGGAGCGAAACACAGGTTGTTCAGCGCTTTTGGCTTGTCAGCTTAACTTTTACGATGCTGGGAATTGCCCTGGTATTGGTGGAGTAATCGATGACAGATTGGGTTGGTAAGAAAGTTCTGATGATTGGTGCAGCCCGGCAGGGATTGGCGCTTTCACGCTACCTGGCNGGAAAAGGCTCCTCGGTGATCCTTAACGATCGAAGACCAGAGGAGGAACTCTCCGTGGTCAAACAGGACATACAAGGTTTGGAAATCACCCTGGTAGCCGGATCCCACCCCGTCGGACTGCTAGATGATATCCAGCTTGTGTGCATTTCTGGCGGGGTTCCCTTGGATCTGCCCCTCATTCAGGAGGCGATTCGCCGAAATATCCCCATCACGAATGATTCCCAAATCTTCCTTGAAGCAGCACCCTGCAAAGTGATCGGCATCACAGGATCAGCAGGCAAGACAACCACCACGGCACTGGTCGGTGAAATCGCACGCCAGCACTATGCCCTTAAAAAACCAGAGCATCATGTATGGGTTGGCGGAAATATCGGCAATCCTCTGATCCAGGATTTAGACAAGATGGGCGCTGAAGACATTNCCATCATGGAACTCTCCAGCTTCCAGCTGGAAATCATGAGCCGATCCCCCCAAATTGCTGCGATCCTCAACCTGACACCCAATCATCTAGACCGCCATAAAACCATGGCGAAGTACATCACCGCCAAAGCAAGAATATTGACCAATCAATCCAATAATGATGTGGCGGTTCTCAATCGGGACGACCCGAATGTTCGTGAATTGTTCGCAGAAGTCAACGGACGGCGCATTACCTTTGGCATCAATCCCCCACACAACAAACAGGATGCAACCTATTACAAGCGGGGCAAGCTGTATCTGCAGGCGAGTGGTCAGGTTGCCAAAATCATCAAATCCGATCTGATTAATATACGGGGAACCCACAACCTCTACAATGTCCTTGCTGCCATTGCCATTTCGGCCGCGGCAACCTTTTCTCTCCCCGCAATGTACGATGGGATCGTCAATTTCAAGGGTGTTTCCCACCGCCTGGAATTTGTCCGCAGCTGGAGAGGAGCGGATTGGTACAATGATTCAATCGCCACAACACCAGAGAGAGCCATCGCAGGCATCGATTCATTTGACCAACCAATTATTTTATTGGCAGGCGGCCGTGATAAAGACCTACCATGGGAGAGGTTGGGGCAGGTCATCCAACAAAGGGTAGATCACCTGGTGCTTTTTGGCGAAGCAGCTGATCTGATCATGGAAACTGTAACCGGTCAAGGAAAAGAAACGCAGCGTTTTACAGTGGATCATTGCAAGTCATTAGAACAAGCCGTACAAAAAGCAGCCGAACATGTTCAGCCGGGTGATGTGGTATTGCTCTCGCCGGGTGGAACCAGCTTCGACGAATTTACTGATTTTGAAGAACGTGGAAGGCGTTTTACACAATGGGTGAAGGAACTTTCGTAAACAAACAATCAGGGAAAACAAAACGATCCCCGTCGTTTCAGCTGCCGTTTGACGTTCCGCTGCTACTGACGGTGGTGGTCTTGTTGATCTTTGGACTGCTGATGGTCTATTCCGCAAGCTGGGACTTCTCCCTTGTAATGGGTGAGGGACCAACATACATATTTGGCCGCCAAATTTTATGGGTGCTCCTTGGATTGACCATTGCCGTGATTGCCAGTTTTATTGATTATCACCTCTTCCAGAAAATCCTCATTCCCATGTGGTTCGGTACATTACTGCTTCTTTTTGCTGTTTTGATCGTTAATTCACAGAGCGGTGGCAGGGAAACCCGCATGCTGATCGGTGGATCAATCCAACCCTCTGAAATGGCAAAGGCTGTGATTATCATTTATTTGTCCTTCTGGCTGCATCGAAGATTGGATTCGATTAATGACATACAAATTGGTCTTGTCCCGCTAGTCATCATTCTGGGCGTGACCTTTGCTTTGATCATGCTGCAGCCAGATCTCAGCGCCGCGTTGACCATATTGATTTTAGGGGTTATCCTCTTTTTCCTGGCAGGCGGGGATTGGAAGATCATCCTGCTAGTCATTGTTCTGATATTATTGGTCGGTTTACCCTTGGTATATGTCTATCCAACTGGCCGGGAGCGTATCACGTCCTACCTGACCAGTTTGAACAATCCCCTTGAAAGCAGCTACCACATCCAGCGCAGCCTGGAAGCTGTAGTTAAAGGAGGATGGTTTGGCGTAGGTATCGGACAGGCGGACACCAAGTTCACAGGCTTACCCCTGGCACCAACGGACAGTATTTATGCCGTCATTGTAGAAGAAACCGGCATCATCGGCGGAGCCCTTGTTGTGGGCTTATATATTGTCCTCATTTGGCGAGGGCTGGTTATTGCTAAAAATGCACCGGACCAATTGGGATCAATTCTGGCTTACGGTCTGACCATCTGGATTGCCATCGAGGCCCTGATGAATATGGCAGTGATTGTCGGGCTCTTGCCCTTCACAGGTAACGCCTTACCGCTGATCAGCGCCGGTGGGTCAAGTATGGTCGTCATCCTGACAGCGTTAGGCATCATTATGAATATTTCAAGAAAATCAGCACAGCATAAAACATCAGAAAGGAGTCCACAAGGTGCGGTTGTTGATCTGCGCAGGCGGGACAGGCGGGGGAGTGTA
>JGI24025J20009_10001733_pt1 | contig 16206 bp, 7 predicted proteins | sample Cruoilmetagenom3_FD_20009 | JGI IMG/M metagenome (IMG submission 20009)
CGCTGGCGCTGATGTCGATATGCTCAACGATGTGCATCGTCTCGTACAGGTGCTTCAGGCGTTTCAGGAAATCCGGATGCGCATCTCCGGCGGCATCGGCATCCTTCATGCCCTGCTCCATGACGATCGTATCCAGCGGTATCCGGTTGGCAAGCAGGTCCTCAAACTCATGCCTGTGTATCGTGACCATGTTGTAGTCCGAGTCTATATGCAGATCGACCATAGTCTGCCAGAAGTCCGGTTTTGCCTCCATCTCGCACGATGCCCTGCGCAAATTCCCGAAATGGTGTGACAGGTCATTGTATGCCGCATCCGCGCTGTCCCTCCGCTGCATATCCATGCGTATCGACCTCGTCCTCCTGTTGACCCTGCTGACCCCGAGATGCTTCTGCTTTGCGAGAAACAACCCGACCATTCCGGATAAAACCTCATTTAAAAATATGCTTCTTCCGGTAATCACGGCAATGGCAGTCTTCGGTGCGATATCGTTATCATATTCCATAATTATGGCGGTCTGCCAGCCACATTCCTTCCATCTACGGTTGAGATGGTCGACCAGCTCGGATACTCTGTTGATGATGAGTGGATCGATGATGTCATCCAGCATATCAGGATCGACCAGGACGTCTTTCGTGCATTTCAAGAACCATTCGAACATCGGATAATCGATCATTGCACAGAAACCGTCTTCGATGAGCAGTTCACGCGGGGAATGGTACTGGTCATCCAGATTCGCGCGGCGTGCCTCATCAAGCGACCCGTGATGCTGGATCATGAGATCGGCAAACTCGATNATATCCCGCACCGCCGCGCTGAGGTTGCCGCCGTGCTGCTCGATCAGCGGTTCGATCTGTTTCAGATGATCCGATTCGATAGAGATGTTTTTTCTTACTATCATGCGTGACCACTGTCTGCGGAGTATTATCAGACTACTATGTTATAATGTTATAATAAGCCAGATAGATATACCTTTCGAGGGGTCTGTCAAATCACGTCTGTCCGGGTCGTGGCGGCGGGATCGGATGCACCAGAATACCAATGGGATCGTCTGAATATCAAACGGGAGCGGTTGATGGGGGCAGAGTGCTTAACCAAACACACACGCCATCCACCTAAATACAAGAACAACCTGAATCGTAAACACCATACGCGCCCCCTCTCAAAGGTCACCTGCAGGTCGCATCCGCAGCCATCCTCTTTGGCACAATCGCCATCTTTGTAAGCATTACAAGCCAGATGCCGCTCGGTTCCATCATCTGCTCCTACTTCTGGGTCTTCTTCCAACGAGCTTGCAAGTCTAACGCTTTACTACAGTTGTGTCTTTGCGTATGTCAGATCCCGGAATGCGAGCATCATCGCGCTGCTGAAGCCCGCAAGCGCTGTGGTCTTTGCCGCAATCATCCTGAGCCAGCAGATCACGTCAAGCATGCTGATGGGCGGTGGGCTGATAATGGCGGGTGCTCTGATGGTCAGTGGGGCTGGGGCGATGGGGCTCGGGCATAAGTGAAGTGCAAGCGATAGCGGCGATGCTTATGATCTGATGCCCTCCATTTGGACTATCCTCACCGCAGGCAGTGATATTGCCGTGAACTCTATCATCGTTTCCTTGGTGATCACGACCGCCCCCCTCCCATAATATTTCAACCCGGCACTGCGCCACTGCCATCATAACCCCGATATCTCAAAATATATTCTCTAAATAATTTATCTATCAATCCATATTGATATTTATCCGGCTTCGCAAGCAACCCCTTCTCCAGAAGTCTACCAAGAAGAACACCCACAACACCACCGGAAAGACCCAAATTACATACTTCGATGAAATTGGTGATCTCCTTTCTGCTCGATGGTTTATCGAGTGAAGCAACCGCATAGAGAACTTTTCTTTCCTGTTCGCTTGCCCCATTGTACGTAGCATCCCATACCATCTCTCCTAAATTCAGTAGCGTCTCATTCAACGCAGGAGACCACTGATCCAGCGTAACTCTACCCTTGATCCCATTATCATACAGATTGGAACAGAGAACCTGCAATTCATAAGGATGCCCCTCTGTATACTCGTATACCTTCTCTTTTATCTTTTCCTCGAAAACAACACCCGTTTCTTCCAGTGTTCTGTCAATGACCTGATAACACTCTTCTCCGGATAATCGTTTCAGCGTGAGTCTTGGTGTGAAGTATCTACCGATCGGGTGGTGCAGTTGCATAAATTTTGACCAGCCCTCCGGAGTACAGGAAATAGCAAACAGATAACCCGTTTTAATAATTTCTTCATCGCTGAGAACGTTTTTGATCAGGGTGAAAATCTCTGAAACCCTGTCGAAATTCTGCACATCGTCCAGCAATACAAGTAAAATATCGGTTTCATCCTTCAGATCCTCCCACAGAACATGCAGGCATCTCAACAGGAAAGTTTGTGGATCCATCCTTTCAGTTGTTCTCGATAGTTGAAAACCGGTTCCAAGAACCTGAATACCAAGAGAATCGATCTGACTCAGAAATTTTTTAAGTTTGTTCAGGTCTAATGGGAGTTTCGAGGGAATCGTTTCAACTAAATGCTCCACAGCATCTGTTAAGTCTTCAGTCTTTCTGAATTCTCTCACAGTTATCATAGAGGTGATAAATCCTTTTTCTTGAGCAATTCTTTTGAATTCCTTTAATACGGAGGTTTTACCGATACCCCATTCACCAAGTACCAGAAAATGATCGGATCTACCATTTCTGGCTTCTTCCAATTTCTTATCCAAAAATTCAAATTCATCTTTCCGTCCTGCGAATATTTTCGGCCCCCATCCTGATTTAGGCGTAAAAGGATTCGGTTTTGGCATAATCTCACCTGTAACAATTGTAACAAAGTATTGTTTTTTTTGTTATATCTGTTGTCTGGTAGTTAAAGATATTCCCCAGCCCCATATCCTCCCTTTCACCGACACACCCAACCGCAATTCCGCGGCGTCCGTGCCTGCCACAGACACAGTTTCAAACGCAGCCACCCAGGTTCAGCAGAAAAGCCGATCCGGTTCCCAAACAACCCTCGTTGAAAACTCATATTTAACAGGAGTCCCGGGTTCAGGAGCTTTCCTGCAACACCACAGGACGCGATGCTGCCAAACTCTTCCTCCGCAACTTTCTCCCGACCGAGAAGAAGATTAGGACGTGCATCCCGATGAGCAATAGTTGGTGGAGGCCGATCGGGATCGGAGACTGCCAATTCCCGATCATGGATGCGACAGTGAGCACCACCAGCAGGAAGAGAGCAGCCGATGCGGTAAAGAACACCATCGAGATCGGACGTGCCCGTCTGCGCACAAATTTCCGGATCGGATCGATGATCCGGGGCACACCGGAAAGCCGGTCTGTAGGCAGATCCTCTTTTGCGATCTCGGAGATACCAAACGGCAGCGTTCGCTCGACAAGGTATCTGCTCCATGTATAGTATGCAGCCACATATATGATCAGCACGACAGACATCGCAGCGACCAGGATCGCATCGCCATATAGCAGGTCTGCAAGAATCGTTGTGATCGGTATGGTCAGTACCGGGACAAAGACCCATACCCATACCCACGAGTTCTTCCACATCCGAAACTCAAAAGTGATCTCTGCCCACCACATGACAAAGAGCATCGCCATCGCATACGGTATGATCGTACCGTACGCCCTCAACAGATAGATGAATACGGCAAGCGACACATTGATCAGGAGCACCAGCCGCAGAAACCTGAATATCTCTCCCCTGACATCGACCACTCCTGGCCCTGTGCTGTGCGACCGTTTCTGCAGCCGGTCGATATTCGTGTTCATATACTTAAGCTGCTCTGCCACATCGTTCATCGAGACCTGCGACTCCACGATGTCATTTAAAATCGGTTCGAGCCGTGCATAGATTCCTTTTTCAAATCCGATATCGAGCAGTTGTTCGAAGAGGATACTCTTCTTGATAAACCGTATACTCCCGAAGAGCGATCCGGTGCCGACCAAAAGGAGGATTGCATTAAAGATGAAATCGTTTTTTTCAAATTCTCCGGTGAGATTGTACATCACCGGGAAGACCGAGATCGCTATCAGGTATACCGAGGCACACAGCACGCAGAACGCCCCGAACTTCTCGGGTACCGTCAAACTTTGTTTTTTCTCTATTTTTCTCACCTTTCCTCGCTAAAAAATCGTTTTGCTCCTTTAACCGTTCCCGAAACTCCGATCACGCGAACAGAGGCGCGTCTGTTCCTGATCTCATAGATCGTGGCGAGCACGGCACGGGTGCGTGTAGTCTCAGTGTGCACGCATGAAACGATCCCTTCCGTGCCATCAAACGACAGTACCCGGATCCCGCACTCGCTGCTGCCCGCGTCCCCGAGCAGCGATTGCGATGACCGATCCAGTTCGATGGTGAGATCACGTCTCGATAATGCGCCCCTGCAGGGCGCATCGATGCCACCGCCTGCAGGGCGGGGCATTAACGGCTTCGCCGTCGACGCCCGGGACGGAGAATTTTTCACGGGCGTTATCGCGTCCGTATCATCCGGTAACATCCTGAAAGCGAGGTACCGCTTTCTCCCGCGCAAAGAGGGAAGGAGTCTCATGTAACATCACCGCGTAGGGATCGTCTAAGCAGTTCTCTCTTCTTTATCACCAGCAGGTAGATCGATATGATGATACAGTGTATACCGATCAGCATAAGAATGCATCCAGCCCAGAGCAGGGATGCCCCGGGTATGATTTTGACGCTTAGCGGGATTACCGCTTCGGTCGATATATGGGATCTTGTTCCGTGGAACTGCACATACACATCACGCGCTATACCACGCTTGATCATCGGATCGTGAACGTCCCCGAAGTGCTTGGTCTTGGTAAATCCGGTCGCACCGGAGCAGTAGGGTTTACCATCCTTACAGATGTTTAAATGCGCAGTCTGCGTCCATGTGCCATCCGGATTCTGGAAGACATCGAACTCTGCAAGCTCCATGCTCCAGCCGTTCCCTATCTCCTTCGTTGTACCCAGTTCATCTACATTGTACACGACGCTTGAAGAGATATCGAATGATGTGGTGACGATTACGCCTGCTATCACCAGTACGAAACCGATATGGACAAGGTTGATCCCGGTCGTCCGAAACCTCATGCGCCCGTGCATCCGCCTGAGATCCATTGAGAACTTGGACAGGATCGCAATAAACGCAAACAGAAACGCCGGCACAAACGCCCACACCGAGGTCGATCCGAGTGCCTTTATAATTATCGATGATGTCTGGTAAAATTCCCCCCCGCTGTCCAGCAGTTTGTGACCCGGCAACATCGCCAGCAAGAGCGAAACCACGAATATGAAAAGCAGTATATATCTAAGGGAAGCATCATGAATCCTGCCGTACGCCATGCATACACCGGTCAGCAGTATGAGCAGTATCGCCGGAATAAAGCACCAGACATTGAAAAACTCCGGCGGGATTATGACCTTCGTGCCTAATAGATGCTGCGAGACAAAACTGTATGTAAGTCCCCAGAAGCATACGAAAGCAATTACAACCAGCAGAATATTTGTCCATAAAAAAGTATTACGTGTCGAAAAGACGGATTTCGTAGGGATGGTTGTCACGCGGGTTCGCAGGAACTTACGTATCCCGAGTCCGGTTGCCATGATGCTGGTAACGATTATGCCGAAGACCAGCAATCCGTATGTTGGCGTGCCAGGAAAGTCATGGAGCGAGTGTATGATCCCCTGTCTGGTAACCAGTGTCACGTAGATCGTGGACATGAATAAAAATATCGTGGCTACTGGTGCAGCAGTCGTATATTCCCTCCCCTCATGATATCTGGCGATTATATGCAGCACAGCGGTTACGAACAGCCACAATATGAGTGTCGCGGTCTGCACAGGGTCCCAGTTCCAGAAACCCCCCCATCCGACGAGCTTGTATGCCCATGCGCCACCTGTTACCATGCATATCGAAAGAAACAACCACGAGATCCTGAGCCACTGCCGCGATATCCTGTGCCATCCTTCCCTGCCTGTGATGAGGTGAGCTGCTCCCGCAGACGCGGGAACGATCGTCGCCGCGTAGGATATGAACGTGACAAACGGATGGATGACCATCCATATCGTGATGAAGACCGGATTTAATCCGTTGCCTTCGATAGGGGCATGATCGATCAGCTCGATGATTGGCCTGAACGGCTCGGACCTGATGCAGAGCAAGAGGATGAAAACCGATATGGCCATCGCGATCAGTTCTGTTTTCCGGTGCAGCGGATTCTTAAATCCGTAATCCTCTACAATGAACCAGACTGCAAGGATGGATGCCCATGCCCACAACAGATACGTTCCCTGCTGCCCTGCAAAGACCGCCGCTATCTTATACAGAAGCGGCATCCCGCTTGCAGAGTACTGCCACACATAGAGAACGCTAAAATTATCCTTGATGAAATAGTAGGTCATCAGGCATATTGCAGCGCTCTGGAGCAACAGTGCCAGCCGTGTCGCGGTAAGGATGTGGGTGGGATTGATCCGGTATCTACCGTAGAACAGTAGCACTATCACTGCAAGCAGCTCGCATATCAGTGCCGCGTATAGTAAGATCTCCCCAACGGTCATTTCATCCTTCTACCCCTGATCCTGTACAACATTGCGATGATTAGCATTATGATTGCGATTGCACCTATAAAGAGTATCTCCCTACGCAGGAACATCGCTTCAAGCACGCCTTTTGGTCTGGTCACGGTAAGCATAACAGGTCTTGGATCGCTCCATATCCCGCGTGAGTCAAGCGACTGGACAAGGATCGTGTGCCTGCCCTGTGACCAGCCGGTCGTATTGACGACCGCAGTAGCTTCGGTTGCCTGCCCGTAATACTCGGTACGTGTGAACGTAAGCGGAGTCCCTTCTCCCCTCTCACCGGGTATATCAACGAAATACTCGATATACCTCACCTTCATCTTCCATCCGGTCACGACCTTCGCGTCCAGCACCGTCGACTCGCCTGCATGGACCTGATCGGGTGTGATCGAGATCTCAGAGACATGCGGGGTCACATCGAAGACCTCGAGCGTGTGGAATGTGACCGGATCCCTGCCGCCGTGACAGATGTAGCAGTCCTCTTCGTATCCGTGCGAAGTACTGCTCATATCGGTCGCATTAAACGGAGGTTTCCCGCCATAATAGGTGTGACAGTCCTTGCAATCCCGCGCCCGAACGCCTGCGACCCAGCCATCCCAGCCAGGGTCCTGCGGGCTTCCGAGCGGATACTGACTGTAATGGAACGGCGTGTCTGTGACGTTGTGGCACTCGGCACACGTAAACGCCTCTGCCACATTGACCTCCTTAACCTCGCCTGCGATCATGACACCACCACGCACCTCTCCCGCGCTGTATGTCAGGGTCTGCGACTCTGTGAAGTTCGTGTCACGGGAATGGCAGGTATAACATGATTCATCAACCCTGATCCCGCCCTCTCCATAAGTATAAGTGAGATTGTGATACTGATCTGCCTTCTCATTGTGGCAGAGCGCGCATGTGTAGGACTTGTTGACCTCTTCGACGATCGCATCGCTGTAATGCGCTGTCCCGTATCCGGGGTGGCATTCGAGACAGTCAACCTCTTCTTCGAACTCGCCGAGTCTCATGTGTTTCGGGTGGCAGTCTGTGCATAGAGAACCTGCACCGCTCGGCGCAAGCCCGAAGTACCCGCTCACGACATCGGTCGGCTCGTGGAACCTGCTCACACCGCTTGCGTTGTGGCACGGCTCGATGCAGTTTACAGCCATACATTCTGCCACCTTTCCGTGACTGAGCTTGCTGATCTGGGTGCGGGACGGGTACGGGAAGGTGCCTCCCTTTGCGTGGCAGTCAAAGCAGTAGCCCTTGAATACAGTCTCGTTACTCGCATTCAGGTGCCTGGTGAGATACGGGCTATGGATCGTTCCGTTGTGACATTTTTCGCAGACGAGCGTCTCGTCGACCTTTGTGGTATCAACGCTCTCTTCCGGTGCGCCAGGATAGTGCGTCCTGATCTGTCCAGGAGTCCCGTATTTATCCACCGAGTCAGCACTGGTGTGGCAGTCCTTGCATGTCCGTTCAGGCGGTATCCCGAGTTCGCGGTCATGAAACGTCTCGACAACGCCGTGGCAGTCCTCACATGCTCCGCCTTTGTCATGCGCAAAGACCTGTGAAGCATCCCCAAACGCCGCGCCGCCCTCTACGTCCTGATGGCAGACCGAACAGTTATCTGTCGATGGAAGTACGTCTCTCGATGCGTAATGGGACGCCTCCGCCTCGTGAGACATCTCAGAGATTCTCGTGTGCTCAGCCGTGCCGTTTAAGTGGCAATCGACACACTCGACCCTGATATCNATGCCCGCGCCGCTCCCGCCNTTNTAGAAGTGCTCGTATATCGGCGGGGCATCGAAGAGGTTATGTTCGTGGCATGTGACGCACGGTTTTGGATCCCAGTAATCGGGTGGGTGATCGTCTGGCTCGACGCCATCTGATGTTAAGTTGCTGTGGCATGCCCAGCATGCTTTACTCATGAGACTGGTCATGGTCGCGTTGTACGTGGCATTACGGTTGAGACCTGCATGTACCGACTTTCCGAATGCGTCTATATCGATCTGGACATCGGGCGGTGCGAGCCCCCCTATCTGGTGGCAGTCGAGGCAGTCGCCGCCGAACGCACCATGCAGGAGCGTGTCCACATGGAAGGTGTCCGGTTCGCCGCCAAGCATGAACTCAGTGTCCTTCGGCAGATCGTCCAGGTTGTGTCCGCCAACGGTCTTGTCCGCGTCTGTGACCCAGAGATCCGGAGACATAAACCACGCATCCTCGATCTGGACGAACTTTGTTCCGGTGCTGGTACTGGTGCTATTGCTGGTGTTGGTATCTGCTGCCGGTGCAAGCGGCGCGATCGTGATTATCAGTGCCAGAATGATTGTGAATATGAATATATTTTTAGAACGTATCTTCAGCGTCACGCAGGTGGCGCGCTCAATAGCGTTTATAACGGATGACATAAATAGATGAATCGTGTGGATGGCACGAATAAATCCATCCCCTCTTATATTTCGTGCCATTCGCGTAATCTTGCTCATCGCCTGAACACCCCCGAAACCCGCATCTCAAAGACCGTCACGTCATTCATCGTGTGCCGCCCTTCTTTATCGGTTATTGTGGTATTGTATCTGAATATCTCCCCTTCAGGAACAACCTCGCGCTGGAGGATTCTGCCGTCCTTTGAGAGTTTCACCACCGCCTTCCTGCCCACAAGATCGATCTCTGTGATCTGCAGCAGATACCCGTAGCCGAGATCCCATCCTGATTGTGCATACAGCGTCTTATGCTCGTGTTCCGTGAAGTTGATTACAAGCCGTCCGATGGTGATGTCGTCCGCATCATCCGTATCACCGTCTGCGCCCGAGTTCCTGAGGACGAAATAGCTGTCGCCGTCATCGGGCGCGTAGTACCGGTACTCATCGATATGGCAGGTATAGCACGCCTTGTCCTCGGTCTCGACGTGCATGCGGGATTTGAGAACCAGTCCCTTGAATGTGGCAACGCCCATCATGCCACTGGTAAAGATATCATCGACCTCGAGATCGACGATGGTAGTGTAGCTACTTACATTCGACCTTCTGTGTTTGTAGGTCTCATGTCCGGTTCCGTAGAGTGTGTCACCGGCATTGCTCTTTGACTTGATCCAGTCCTTCTTGATCTCGTACTCAAAGACCCCGCCCTCGCTTACCAGTTCCCTCTGGACCGATACTCCGTTGTGTATCAGATCGACCCAGATGCTGCTTCCCGTTGAACTGACCGGACCGACCGTGATTTCGTAGCCATTCTTGAGTTTGCAGACATCACCTGTTCGGAGCGTCTCCTCGATGTCATTAGCATCCTCTATACGCTCATAACGTGTGATGTTTCTCGGCTCTGGAGCGTCGCCCCACTTCCTGCCGATATCGTCGTTCTCGTGGCAGTCGATACATTCTCTGGTGTCGAGGACATCTGGCACGCCGTAATGTGAACTCATCGCGCCTTCGTTACTTGTGTTGACATGGGCAGCGATGATACTCGACGGATATATGATGTCGTTCCTGTGGCAGTCCGTACAACTCGCTTCTGTCCACACCAGGGCGTCGTATTGGGTGCTGCTTGTAACGTGCTCTGCGACCGGTGGTGCGCCATAAGAGATGTTGGTCACGTGGCAGGAGGCGCACTGGTTCGGCGGCTTGATGCCCGGATGCTTCACGAGCGGCTCCACAGCGATCCGGAAGTCAGGTGTGCCTGTAACATTGGTGACACATGCCTGCCATGTTCCGTTGACAGGCATGTAGATCCAGTAGTACTCGTAATCGCTGCCTGTCACGTACTTGATATCAGGCAGTGCTGATGAATTGATCTCGGTTCCGTTCGGATACTTAAGCGTCAGATTGAGATCGCCATAACTCCATCTGACCGTGATATTCATCTCTTCTGTCTTCACCGGTACGCTGAAATTATAGCACACGGTAGTTCCGGCTCCAACACTTCCGGTGATACTGACCGGCAGCGGGGTGTGGCAGTCCGTGCAGTTGGCGCCAGCGTGGATGGCTGAATTGAAACCGTTCTTATCGACGGTGTACTCCTTGACAATGGTTGGATCGTCGTGACATGCGAAGCATAGCGAGTTGTTACCCGGAGTCATCACAGGCACGGTAAATACATCGTCGTGTATCCTGCCGTATCCGTGACATGCCGCGCAGTCTACTCCGTGTGTGATATCTGCATTATGCGGCTCCACAAAGACATCGCCAAACTCGTTTCCTCCATCGCGGTGGCAGTAGGAGCAGTTTGTGGTATTTGTATTATTAATTTCGACTATCATGTCGTATCTTGGCTTCCCGTAGTGCGATACATTTGCCGCTTCACTTTCGACCTCGTAACCGTGTGGCAGTATCATCTCTGACTTGTTGTGACAGCCCATGCACTCAGGTTCCACATGAACGTCTGTAGCGTTTCTGGTGTGCTGTACTGCCTGCGGTGCACCGTATACCTGCTCAACCAACGGGTTCACATGGCAATCCTCGCAATCGTGAGGCGGAATGCCCGGATGCTTCACAAGCGGCTCCACAGCGAGCCGGAAGTCAGGTGTGCCTGTAACATTGGTGACACATGCCTGCCATGTTCCGTTGACCGGCATGTAGATCCAGTAGTACTCGTAATCGCTGCCTGTCACGTACTTGATATCAGGCAGCGCTGATGAATCGATCTCGGTTCCGTTCGGATACTTAAGCGTCAGATTGAGATCGCCAGAAATAGAGCTCCATCTGATCGTGACGTTCATCTCTTTCGTATCCTCTACCACACTGAAGTCGTAGCACACAGTATGCCCGGCGCTGACGTTTTGATTGATCCTGACCGGCAGCGGCGTGTGGCAGTCCGTGCAGTTAGCACCCGCGTGGATGCCTTCGTTGAACCGTGACGAATTGACTGTGTAGTTTTTAAGATCGTCATGACATGCGAAGCAGAGCGAGTTGTCACCCGGAGTCATCACAGGCACGGTAAATACATCGTCGTGTATCCTGCCGTACCCGTGACATGCCGCGCAGTCCACACCGTGTGTGATATTGGCATTGCCCTTATCCTTAAACACGTCATTGAATTCGTTTCCTCCATCGCGGTGGCAGTAGGAGCAGTCGCTGGCAGCGCCGCCGTCAACGATGATATCGGTGGTTCGATTCCTGCCATAGTGCGAGACGAAGTTTCTCGCGTTCGGGTTGTTGACATCGGCAGTCGGAGGCATTCCTGAAACCAGCGACTTGTTGTGGCAGGTTGTGCAGTTCACAGCAGTGATCACATCGGTGCCCTCTGGCTGGTGCTCAAGTACCTGAGGCGGACCCTGCTGCGGACTCCTGCTAAGATATTCATCATTCATAGGTGTCGCATTGAAGTGGCAGTCGGTGCAGTCGGGCTTTAATCTGAAGTGCTTCGGATCCAGAAGTTGCTCTGAATAGTTGTTGTGGCAGCCCCAGCAGACCATGCTTATTGTAGAGTTGTTCGAGGAATCGAAGTCGCCAGTAATGTTGAAATGCACGCTTTTAAAGAACCCATCTCTATCGATGATCGGGAGTCCGCCTGTTGCGTTCATTCCTCCTGATAGGTGGCAGTCGGCACAGTCGCCNCCGGCTGCGCGTTCCGGTTCGTAGTGCGGGTCGTTGTGGCAGCGGAGGCAGTCCTTGTATGTTGTTGCCAGATAATTTGAAAAGATTGAGGTGTGCCCTCCCGGCGGGGTCTGGTGGCAGTTCACGCAGTCGAGTATGCCGACGTCGTGGAGTGCGTTGTGGCATGCCCTACATGTTACATCATCGCTGCCATCTCCATCGATATCGGTATGCGTGTACGCCAGGCCATAGTTGTCCCAGTCAGGTATCGCAGCTCCGGTTTCTGGCTTTGCGNCTTCACATCCTGCTGGCGGGCTTGCCTGATGNCACTCNCTGCAGTTCCACGGGATGTGGATGACCGGCTTTCGTGCGATATCATAGTTCGAGGTGATCGTGTAATTGAANTTTCCGGTCGATCTGGCAAGAATCCTGACGACCCACGTGCCCTTTTCCGGGGAACCGGAATCGAAGGTCACGACGTTCAGGTACTCTCCGTACGGGTAGCAGATCTTCCCGCCAGCCCTAAAGATCGCGGTGCCATCGACGCTTGGAAGCAGGTATGTGCCGCGCCACGGATCGCTTCCGTTTAAGTCCACAGGTTTTGTATCGTTGCTGTTAACCGGTCCCACAAGCGATACTAAGAACTCATGATCGGTATCCTCGGCCACAACGGTCACGTTGATACCTGACGCGCCATCCACATCGATTATGTAGGTCTCGGTACTCTCCTCGTAACTCATGAACTCGGGCGCGTAACCGTTAAGCGTCCCCTGAAGCGAAGTATCTCCGGTAAACTCCGGATACGAGAGATTGCCGTGGCATTTCTCGCACGAAACGTTACTGTGAACTCCATAAGTGATGTCTGTCCCCTGCAGGGTGTGTAGCGCCACCTGATACGGGACGCTACCTGTCTTATCGTGTACGAACTTTGTATGGCAGTCGGTGCAGCCAACAGGCGCGGATGCGGATGCATGTGACGGCTGGTTGAATGCGCCCTGCACGAGCGGTCGCTTGACCGAGGTGTCGCGGTACATCTGTACATTCACATTATTGGGCTTGTTGAATATCTCGATCCAGCCCGCGTCTCCGCATATAAAGCCGCCATAATGCCCGTACACGATCTCGTGGAGGTGCACCGGCGTTGCACGCAGGAACTGGGATGCAGAAGGTGTGTGACATGCGGTTAAGCAGTTGGTTGCGGTCGATGATGTGATGTTATCGGGATGGATGACATCGGTCAGGGTTCTATTTGATGGATCGTTCGTCGGGGACCATGCATCGTGGCAATTGCTTGCCTGACAGCCCCAGAGCGTGGTGTCAAATGCCGTCACGGCAGACGCAGGATCGGTGCCATTGATCTCGTTGGTGAATTTGATATTGTATCTGCCTGAATAGGTCTCGTTGGTTGCATAGTAAAATATCCCGCCGTAAAGCCCTTTTGAGTACTCCTGAAGTTTTATCGTCTCGGTTCTGTTAGAGTAGTATGAGGGATACGAGACCTCGACCACGAGTTCAGGGGGTGTCGATGTTGCCCCGTCCTTGAGGATGGTGCTGCCAAACAGCCGCCACTTGAAGAACGGAACGGTGAAACCGTCGGCAACGACCTTGATATCATCGATGTACCAGCCCTCATCAACGCCGCTTGCATCTGATACGAAGTTGAATGCAAGGAGAATATCCTTGCCATCATAAGGGCTGAGATCGATCGTCTTCTTAACTGGCATGCCTGTCTGGTATCCTGTGTAATTCGCAAGTTCGGTCCACGTATTCCCACCATCGGTCGAGACTTTCACATAACCGTAGTCGCCCGGAACTATCCGGTACCATGTATAAAACGTCAGTTTCGGGTTGGAATGTTCTGTGAGGTCGAGAGGTACCCAGTGCCAGATATCCATGTTGTTGCTGTAATTGCCGGTTCCGTCGTTGTCCGCCTTCCATGAGTACGTATTAAGCCCCGCGCGAAACCGTGTCTGTGAGAGACCGAAACTGGGCTGGGACAGTCCACCGACCGGGTGCGCGGTCTTATCAAGCACCATTGCAAGTACCAGGTTCTGCTGCTGCATGCCTTCGCCAGTGTCCCACCAGTTCCAGGCAGTGACGTTTCCGGAAGCGCGATACCCGATCTGATACGGGGTCTGCCCGTACGTGAGAACTACGGTGTAGTTGTCGGTGTGGTTCACAGATGGCGGTATGGCAGCCGCTGTACACGCGATGAGCAGACAGATCGATGCGGTCAATAGCAGTCTCATGAGCATCTTCATTCCTGATCCTGACGTTATATTCTGTTTTGGAATAATTTAAAGATGCTGGTTAAAATATGCACGCGTTCTCACACATCCCCACATCGCGCACACCAGTGGTATCGAAGAACCGATCATAAAGATTTAAGTTGAATTACAGCGATTGATAGAGGATTATAAAGCATTATAAAGAGTTAAAAAATCTAAAAACCGAAAGTATGCTTATCTCATAACTGATTCCAGTGGGACTTGGGCAGAACTGCCTGAAAGAACATAACGAACACAACACAACCGGAGGTAAAGAACATGAAACAAATAAAAACACTGTTCGTCGTTTCGCTGCTGCTAACATGCATGTACATCCCGTGCATTGCAGCGGCAGGCAGCAACGGAGGACTGCGTGCATACGATGCGCAAGTAAACAAAACTATAGGGCAGGTACAGGCTGCGAACGTCCGTGCCGGATCTGCCGGAATGGGTATGGCTGCCGGTGCGCAGGCGATCAGGAGAGGTGGCAGAAACGATCTACAGAGAGCGCGGGAGATATACCGGAACGATAGGACTCCTGAAAACCAGCAGATGCTTATGGACGCTGCAAAGGATCATCTTCTGCAGATGCTCGACCAGATGATCGAGAGACTTGAGCTCCTGCAGGAACAGATCGAGTTTGCCGAGGAGAACAACATCATGGTGCCAGCGGGTGCGTCTGGGAACATCGAGCGCCACATCCAAGAGCTCGAAAGCTACAAGCCAGAGGTAGAGAGTGCTGATACCGAGGCAGACCTCAGGTCGGTCGCGCGGTCGATCAATCAAGAATGGAGATCGATTCGCAGGGAGATTCTGCATTACGCGAAGTACATGGTCGCTGTGCGGATTGAGGCGTATATCGATAAGGCGGGCGACATCTCTGACCGGCTGGATGTGAAGATCAGCGAACTTGAGGCCGAGGGTGTCGATACCACGAATCTGATACTGAATCTGGACGAATTCAATGCGAAACTCGTTTGCGTCGAGGATAACTACGGACATGCAAAGGCCGCGGTCTCTGATGATAAGATCAATTCCAGGGAGGTGCAGCAGTATATCCGAAACGCCAGCCGCTGTGTCGGAGAGGCTAATAATATCCTCAGGGAGATGTTCAGAGAGTTACGAGCACTGGAAGGTTACAGGAACGGCGCTGTGGCGCTAAGTGGATCCGGCACGCTCGAAGCCAGCGGATCAGGGACTGCATGGGTACACGGCTCGCCCGATCTCGCGCTCTCTTGTGACCATGGTACGCTGATGGTACGCGACCGTGCAGGCGACATGGTAATCAGCGTCACAGGAACTGGCGTGAAGGATCAATCAGGCGTATGGACGATGTACAACGGGTTCGATGGCACCGCAGATATTACTGGCAGTAACGTTTCAGTGGCGCTGGTCGGATCAGGAATCGATCTGACCGTGACCGGAACTGGGCGGGCGATTCTCGTCGGCGATGGCACATATCAGGTGCGCGGACACGATGATGGCTTGATCTCGTCAGGAGGCTGGCAGGGGCAGCGTGATGAATACGAGACCGGTATAGAAGCAAGCGTTTCCGAAGAGGCTGAGTATACAGGCGACGACTCAGCAGATGAAGCGGAAGACGAAGCGGAAGATGATCCGGTAAACGAGACGGATTCAGGAACCGATGAGGTTTTGGGTGGAGATGCCGATGCCGGTACACCGGGCAATGAAACCGAATCCGGAACTGATGACAGCGAGGTCGCATCATGAACGCCAGATACATAACCTCACTTGTCCTTGTGGGACTGGTGCTCATAAACGGCTCAGGCTGCGTCGATAGATCGCACGACGGGGG
>JGI24025J20009_10001734_pt1 | contig 16204 bp, 17 predicted proteins | sample Cruoilmetagenom3_FD_20009 | JGI IMG/M metagenome (IMG submission 20009)
GTAAATGCTCGTTCCAACCTCTTTCAACAAATCTCAAGATTTGCTGACCGGGTTGCCTGAAACCCCTTTTATTCAGGCTCATTTTTCAATTAGAATAGAGTGAAATAGGCTCAGGGCATTTCATCAGTCGCCTCCCTATTTATTCTTGTTACCCTTTGCTGGCTTGGCAGGTTTCCTATTTTCTGTTCCTGCTCTGGAATCGGTGACATAGAATCCCGAGCCCTTAAATATGATAGGTACAGGTGAGAAAATGCGTGTCGCGCTTTCGTGGCATACCGGACAGGTGGCTATGGACTTATCACTGAAACTCTGTCTGAGCTCAAATTTGGTCTTACATTTATTACATTGATATTGATATATAGGCATCTTTATAATTCCGGAGTTTGTTCTTCGGTAACAGCCTCGGGTAGTTCATTTGAAGTTTCTTCTGGCTTTTGGGTTTCAATCGGCTTGAACTCGCTGTTTATGTCTATGGTACCTATTTCAAAAGCTGGTCTGTGAGCCTCCAGTACATGCTTATCCCAGCAATAACTGTGCACATAAACTCCGCAGGAACAATGAAAAGCTACTCTATCAAATAGCAAGGGATTTCCACAAACAGCACAATCCATTTTCTTACCTCCTTTAGCACTCTTACTACCAAAGTGCTAATTATAGTCGTACTGGAAAATGATATCAAGTGCCGCTGACTTGAGATAAGAATTTTATTGTGTAAAGCTCATTTTGCCTTGACAACTTCTACTGGTATACTTATGATAGGATGCTAAATTGAGATAGGAGGTAATAAGTCATGAGTGAAAGAAAAGGAGGACAGCCATATTCACCGGAAGAAATACTCTCTTTTGATCGCCTCAAGAGGGCTATGACCACTAGAGTTTTAGATGAAATAGAAGATTTATGGCAGGGAAAAGAGCCTATAAATGCTGATGTGATAAGCAAAATCATCTCTGACGAGTGGCAAAAGGTCAGGAATGCGGTGCGCTCATCGCCAGCAGCCCGGGAAGCTTTTCGCAAGTACCTGGAACGCACGGTTTCTGAGCAAATAGACAAGATAATACAAGATGGCAAGGGTGAGTTAGAGTCGCTGGGCGTTGTGGAGAAGAGTTTATAAGTTGGCACAAGATAAAGATAACGTAATCGAGTTGGCTGAACAGCACTTGGAGGCGGAGCAGGTCCTCAAACGCCTTGATATGGTGAATCATAGACTGGATGATATGGATTCCGTGATCACTTCGCTGGTGGAAAGAGTTATGGGAAGACCTCTTACCATGCAGATAACCTGCCCTAAGTGTGGAGCAATTATTGAGATTAATATAACAAGCAGTATAAGACTTCGAGGTAAAGGATAAACAAGCGTGGGCGATTAGCTCAGAGGTTAGAGCGCTGCGTTGACATCGCAGAGGTCACCGGTTCAAGTCCAGTATCGCCCATATTTTATGTCGAAATTCTGAATGAATAGTGAAGAAAAGGATAAATATCTGGCGATAATGCGGCATTCTGCCGCTCATGTTTTAGCTCAGGCGGTCCAGTCCTTGTTGCCCGAGGCTAAATTTGGAATAGGTCCCGCTATTGAAAATGGCTTCTACTATGACTTCGACTTGCCGCGTCCCTTAACCTTGGAAGATTTACCCTTAATAGAAAATAAAATGGGAGAAATCATAAATGCTAACTTACCTTTCACAAAGGAAGAAATAAGCAAAGAGACAGCACATCATCTGTTTGCCACTCAGCCATATAAGCTGGAACTTATCAATGAGCTTATTGGAGACACGGTGACTATTTATAAACAGGGCACCTTTACTGATTTATGCCGTGGCCCTCATGTGACTTCTACCGGTGAGATTAAGGCATTCAAACTCACCCACATCGCTGGGGCTTATTGGCGTGGAGATGAAAAACGCCAAATGCTGCAAAGAATTTATGGCGTGGCTTTTGCTACAGAGCATGAGCTTGAGGATTATTTATCTCTCGAGGCTGAAGCTGCTAAGCGAGATCATAGAAAGCTGGGCAAGGAACTCGACCTTTTCAGCATTCATGAGGAGATTGGTCCTGGCTTGATTTGCTGGCATCCCAAAGGGGCTGTGATCCGGCAAGTGATTGAAGATTTCTGGAAAGCGGAACACATAAAGCGGGGCTACAGTATTGTGTATACTCCTCATATTGCGAAGCTGGATTTGTGGAAGACCAGTGGGCACTGGGATTTTTATCGGCAATATCTGTATTCACCTATGGATGTTGAAGGACAGCAATATATGCTCAGGCCAATGAATTGCCTCGGGCATATTTTGATTTTTAAGAGCCAGTTGCGCAGCTATCGTCAACTGCCTTTGAGGTATGCTGAGTTAGGAACAGTATATCGCTACGAGCGAAGTGGCGTATTATATGGCCTCGCCAGAGTAAGAGGATTCACACAGGATGATGCACATATTTTCTGTCGGTCTGATCAGGTCGAGGAAGAGGTAACAGGAGTTGTGAAACTGGCGCAATTTATGATGCATACTTTTGGCTTTCAGGATTATGCTTTAATGTTGTCCACACGCCCTGAAAAATATGCCGGCACTCTTGAAATGTGGGAAGAAGCCACAGAATCTCTGAGGCATGTTCTGGAAAAGCTCGGCCTCGATTATGAAGTGGATCCTGGTGAAGGGGTCTTTTATGGTCCCAAAATTGATATTAAGCTTAAGGATGTTCTGGGACACACATGGCAGGGTCCCACTATTCAGGTTGATTTCAATTTGCCAATACGCTTCAACGTTTGTTATATTGGAGAGGATGGCTTGGAACACAAGGTAACAATGATACACCGTACCGTCTTGGGAAGTATGGAGCGTTTCTTGGCTTGTCTTGTTGAACACTACGGCGGTGCTTTCCCTGTATGGTTATCGCCGTTCCAAACTATGCTGATTCCCATAGCAGACCGCCATGTGGATTATGCACACCAGACAGCTGATGAACTTGCTCGTGAAGGAATCCGCGTCCAGGTTGATGAGCGGTCGGTAAGAATGAATTTAAAAGTAAGGGAAGCCCAATTGGAAAAAATCCCTTATATGCTTATAATTGGTGATAAAGAAATGGCTTCAGGTGGTGTTTCCTTGCGTCTGAGGAATGGCGAGGATATTGGACTGGAAACCATAGGGCAAGTAAAAGATAGAATAAAAGCTGCTATAGAGGCTAAGACCTAAACTGTTTGGGAGGCAGTAAAACATAATCAAAGAGTTGCCGGTTAACAGAAAGATCAGAGCTAGAGAGGTTCGGCTCATAGGAGGGAACGGGGAGCAGTTAGGCATATTGCCTCTTCAGCGAGCGTTGCAAGTTGCTTGGGAAGAGGGCCTCGATTTAGTGGCGGTGGCGCCAACGGCAGTTCCACCGGTATGTCGTCTTCTTAACTATGGCAAATATAGATATGAGCAGAGCAAAAAGGAGCGAAAAACCAGACAAGGCCAGAAAGTTGGCCTGCTTAAGGAGATGCGCTTCAGACCAAAAATTGAAGAACATGATTTACAGGTAAAGATGGGAATAGTCAGAAAGTTACTGGAGGAAGGCAGCAAAGTAAAGCTTTCGGTAAGATTTAGAGGGCGCGAAATTATCTATCCTGAACAGGGTTGGAGTGTACTACAGAAAGTAGCGGAGGCAATGAAAGGGATAGCGGCAGTAAGTAATTCTGCCGCCAAAGGAAGAAATGTGAGCCTTGTCCTGTCCCCTGTTTTTGCTAAAAAAACTAAGGAGGCAAAAGTAGATGCCAAAGCTTAAAACTCATAAAGGAGCAAAAAGCCGTTTCAGTGTAACAGGCGGCGGTAAACTTATGCGCGTTAAATGTGGTAAAAGCCACTTGAGAAGGAAAAAACCTTCCAGAACTACGCGGCTTTATGATGAAATGATACCAGTTTCTCCAGCAGACAGGAGAAAAATAAAGAGACTCTTGCGATGTTGAAATAATGAACCTTTAAGGAGGAAATCTTGCCACGAGCTAGAAGCGGGAAAATTACTCACAGCCGGCATAAAGCGGTGCTGGAATTAACTCAAGGACATCGAGGACAGCGCCATCACATTTACAGGCGAGCTCATGAGTCTATGATACATGCGCTGAATTATGCTTATCGGCATCGCCGTCAAAGGAAAGGCGACTTCCGCAGCCTTTGGATTAGACGCATTAATGCTGCAGCCAGAGCCAATGGTCTCTCATATAGCAGGCTTATGGCTGAATTGAAGAAATCAGATATAAAATTGAATCGTAAGATGTTAGCTGAAATGGCAGTCATAGAACCAGAGAAGTTTGCACAGCTGGTATCTTCACAAAAAGCAAATTGAATGCGAGAAGAACTCGAAGAACTTCACCTGCAGGCCCTTGCCGAGCTGGAGGCGATAACTGACCTTAAAGGTCTGGAACAATGGCGAATTTGCTATCTCGGTAAAAAAAGCCGCTTAATCCAAATTCTGCGTTCGCTATCTACTTTACCTTTAGAAGAACGCCGCAACATAGGTTCTCGCTCTAATACAATCAAGAGAGCCCTGGAGATGGCTTTAAAGGAAAAGGAGCGTTCTCTTGAGGAAGCTCTTCTGTCTTCTTCTCTGGGAAGCAAAGAAATTGATATCACTCTGCCTGGCTGTCCTATGCCTGATGGTAGGCTTCATCCCATCACACAAACACTAGAAGAAATCTGCCAGGTATTCCAGAATATGGGGTTCCAGGTTGTCGAAGGTCCTGATGTGGAGTGGGACTACTATAACTTTGAAGCGTTGAATATTCCGCAGGATCACCCGGCACGTGATATGTTCGCTACCTTGTGGATAGATCGCAACTGTGGTGAAAAGAACCGTCTCCTGCGTACCCATACATCACCAATGCAAATCAGAGTCATGGAGCAACGGCGGCCGCCTATAAGGGTGATAGTGCCCGGGCGGTGTTATAGATATGAAGCAACCGATGCTACCCACGAATCCATGTTTTATCAAGTTGAAGGTTTGGCTGTAGATAAAAATATTACCTTGGCTGATTTGAAAGGGACTTTATTTGATTTTTGTCACTGCCTTTTTGGTGAGGACAGAGGCGTGCGCTTCCGATGTGATTACTTTCCCTTTGTCGAGCCAGGTGTGGAGGTCGCTATTGAATGTCTCGCCTGTGGTGGAAAGGGCTGCCGCATATGTGGGCACAGCGGCTGGATTGAAATTCTTGGCGCTGGCATAGTTCATCCTGATGTTCTGAGGAAAGTTGATATTGACCCTGAAGTTTACAGCGGCTTTGCTTTTGGCATGGGTGTGGAGCGGATTCCCATGCTCCGTTATGGTATTGACGACATCCGCTTATTTTATAGCAATGACCTCAGATTTTTAAAACAATTTTAAGCTGATGAAGGTTTCACTTAACTGGGTTAAAGATTATGTTAATCTTGACCTTACTCCTCATGAGCTGGCTGAGAAGCTGACCATGGCAGGTCTCGAAGTCAAAGGAATCGAGACAATTGGGAGTAGCTGGGATAATGTGGTAGTAGGTCAAATAGCGGCTATAAATCCTCATCCTAACGCTGACCGTCTCAAACTGGCTACGGTTAACACTGGCAAAGAACTGATCACCGTGATTTGTGGTGCCCCCAATATCGACCTGGGGCAAAAGGTGCCCTTTGCCTCTGTAGGAGCGCAATTGATAGATGGACACACAGGAGAAAACATAGTACTAAGGCCAGCTAAAATTCGTGGTGTTACTTCCCAGGGCATGATATGCTCTGAGAAGGAATTAGGCATTTCTGACAGTCATGAAGGCATTATGGTGCTTTCGCCAGATGCACCTGTAGGTATTCCTCTCAATGAGTACCTTGGCGATGCGATTCTTGATCTGGATGTAACACCAAACCGCCCTGATTGCTTATCCATAATCGGCGTTGCCCGCGAAATCGCAGCTCTTACCAGGCAGGAACTGCATCTGCCCCAAGTGCATTATGAAGAAAGCGAGATTCACATAAATTCCCATGTCTCTGTTGATATAGTTGCTGCAGATTTATGCTCCCGGTACTGCGCTAGTTTGGTTCTCGGGGTAAAATCAGCAAGTTCGCCTGACTGGCTGCAGCAGCGTTTGAGAAACTGCGGCATGCGCCCCATTAACAATATAGTCGATGTTACTAATTATGTAATGCTGGAATACGGTCAGCCTCTCCATGCCTTCGATTATGATAAACTTGGCAGTGATAAAGACATCCATCTCAAACAAATAATCGTTCGCCGTGCTGCAGAAGAGGAGATGATAACTTCTCTGGATGGACTCGAACGCAACCTTAAACCGGACATGCTGGTCATCGCTGATGAAGAAAAACCCATTGCTATTGCTGGAGTTATGGGAGGATGGGATAGCGAGGTTACCAAGGAAACCTCTGCTGTTCTCTTAGAGTCGGCGAACTTCAACCGCGCTGCCATTCGCAAGGAAAGCACCTATCTTCAATTACAGAGTGAGGCCTCTATACGCTTTGACAAGGGACTTAATCCTGATTTACCCATGCCAGCGCTGAAACGAGCAACACAACTGTTATGTGAATTAAGTGGCGGCAAAGCAGCCAAAGGCTTAGTTGATGTCTACCCAGGGAGAACAGAGCCCAAATCTATCATGTTTCCTGTTTACCAGGTGGAGCGTCTCACTGGACTCAAGGTAAGCCTTAAAGAGATTATTGAGACATTGACTTTTTTAGGCTTTGATTGTGAAGAAACCTCTTCTTCACAAGTTTCGGTATCAGTTCCTTATTGGCGGAGTGATGTCCAATCCACTGCTGACCTTGTCGAGGAGGTAGTTCGTATTACTGGTTATGATAAAGTGCCAACCACCAGGCTTAGTTCCCCGATACCTGCAANAGAAACAACANTGTGGCGAGACTTCATTGGGAAACTGCGCCATACCATGGTGGGTTTTGGCTTTCAAGAAATACTGACCTATTCTTTGCTCANTCTGGAGCGATGGCAAAACCTTTCTCCGGCATCTGAATTGAAGGTAAAGCCGTTAAAAATTGCGAATCCCATGACCAGAGAACAGGAATTTTTGCGCACTAACCTGCGAAGTGGAATTTTGACTACGCTGTCACGAAACCAGCGATACCAAGTCGGAGGCATGAAGTTATTTGAAATTGGCAAAGCATTCTTACCTCAAGGGAAGGGATTGCCACAAGAAAAAGAGATGCTTTGTGCTGCGCTCAGTGGTCCAAGAACAGAACTCCACTGGTGGGGTGGTAGCAGGCCATTTGACTTCTTTGATGCTAAAGGCATTGTAGAAGCACTAATGAGGAAATTAAGATTGGATGTCGGTTTCGAAATTGGTGATGATGGAAGTCTGGCTGAGAAACTAAGAGCCAATGTCATCAGCGACCATGACAAAGTAGGCATTGTTGGCCTTTTGAACTCGAAGGTAACAAAAGCTTTCGAACTTTCTGGTGAAATTTATCTGATAGAACTCGACCTGGAAAAGTTAATAAAAACTGTGAATTTTCAGTCTATCAGATATCAACCAATAAGCGGTTTCCGTTGGTTTCACGAGACATTGCTCTGGTCGTAAATGATGGGATAGCTTATCAAAAAGTAGCTCAGATAGTGCAGAGTTTCCCTTTGGTGAAGGAAGTAACTTTATTTGACCTTTACCGTGGGGAACAGATACCCGAAGGTAAAAAATCCTTCGCTTTAAGAATCGTTTATCAATCAGCACAGCGCACTTTAACTGATGAGGATGTTGAACAGACCCAGCAGCAAATGCTGGATAGGTTACAGCAGGAACTTGGCGCTACTTTGAGAGTTTGATCTCCGGTACTAGCTGCGTAGTCATCTTTGAAAAAGGCTTGTGTTAATAGGCTGAGCTAAATAATTCCTCAACCTCTGTGGCTAAGTTATCTAAAGGTAGGAGTTCAGTCTCTTTCTTCATGCGCCATTTTGCCTCCGCGCTTTGGCTCCTAAGAGTGCGTGGACTTATAGTTAGCCGCAGAGGTATTCCCAGAAGATCAGCATCGTTGAACTTAATACCCGGAGATTCATTACGGTCATCGAAAAGAACTTCTATATCCTCCCTTTGTAATTCTTCATAAACTTTTTCTGCTGAGGCGGAGACTTTGGGGTTATCCAGGTATAAGGGACAGAGATAGACCTGATAAGGTGTTGCTGTTGCTGGCCAGATGATGCCTTTGTCATCGTGATTTTTCTCCACAATTGCGGCTAGAAGACGTCCCAGGCCAATACCATAACACCCCATAATGATAGGCCGGGATTTACCATCACGGTCTAAGAAAAAAGCATCGAATTTGTCGCTGATAAAGGTGCCCAATTTAAATATGTGCCCTACCTCGATGCCCCGAGTCGAGGATAACTTGGCGGCACATATGGGGCAGTTGTCTCCAGAGTGAGCCAGGGCAATATCTGCCATGAGGTCAACCTGGAAGTCTCGTGGGTAATTTACATTCTTTAAATGATACCCAGGCTTATTCGCTCCCGCGATGAAATCAGAGCAGGTAGTTACGGAATCATCAGCTATGATTTTGATTCCCTTTACGCCGATAGGTGAAGCGAAACCAGCTACCAACCCATTCTCTTCCACCTCATTTTCTGTAGCCAGACGAAGCTCATTGCATTTCAAGATGTTTTTCAATTTCGTTTCATTTACTTCCAGGTCACCACGAATGACCACGAAGATAAATTCACCATCAGCAGAATAAAATACTGCTTTGAGAGTTTGATTTGGCGGTATGCCCAGAAAGTTAGCCACCTCTTCTATAGTTTGTGCTCTTGGTGTAGCTACCTCCTCAAGAAGGAGTGGAGATTGTCTCGCTTCATTTATAACAATGGTCTTGACACTCTGGGCCTTTTCTATATTGGCGGCATAGCCACAGTTAGGGCAGTAAATAATCTCATCCTCACCGGTCTCAGTGATGACCATGAATTCGTGAGATTCCTTACCTCCTATGGCACCACTGTCAGCATTCACCATTAAAACAGGCAGCCCTAGTCGAGCATAGATATTTTTATAAGCCTGTGCCATTTTCTGATAGCTTTCATTCAGGCCAGCCTCATCAACATCGAAACTGTAGAGGTCTTTCATGATAAATTCACGGACTCGTAATAATCCACCGCGAGGTCGAGGCTCATCGCGAAGCTTGCTTTGTATCTGGTAGAGAAGCAAAGGCAGGTCGCGGTAGCTCTGCACATAGCGATGAACAAGCTCAGTGATTACCTCTTCGTGTGTAGGCCCCAGAGCTAACTTATGTTCCTTACGGTCAGTCAGAGTGAATAGGGACTTACCGAAGGAGGTGTATCGTCCTGACTCAAGCCACAATTCGAAAGGCTGTAGTACTGGCAGCAGCAATTCCTGTCCGCCTGCCTTGTCCATCTCTTCCCTGATAATATTCTCGATTTTCTTCAGTACACGCCAGCCTGTTGGCAGAAAGGAGTAGATACCAGCGGCTTCCTGAGCAATCATACCTGCTCTGAGCAGCAGTTGATGACTTATACTCTCTGCTTCTGCTGGTGCTTGTCGTAATGTCCTGCCAAAGAGTTCTGAGCTACGCATTATGTCAACTCTAGATATTTGAATCTCAATTATCTCACCTTGATACTATTTCTTCAAGAGAAAATCTGTTTGCTTTAAAGAGAGTTTATTTCCGTGATTAGGGTTTCCAGGAGTTTTTCCTCAGTCACCGTGCCTATCACTTTACCTTTCTTAAATATAGCGCCTTTGCCTTTGCCACAAGCAATACCAACATCAGCATCTTTAGCCTCACCTGGCCCATTAACCACACAGCCCATAACCGCTACCTTGATTGGCTTAGCTACTTTTTCTAGATATTTATCCACTTCCTGAGCTAATCTAACCACATCTATTTCGGCTCGACCACAGGAAGGACAGCTTACCAGGGTTGCTCCTCTCTGGCGTAACCCCAGAGTTTTCAAAATTTCATAAGCGGCGAAAACCTCCTCACAAGGATGAGCGCTAAGAGAAACGCGAATGGTATCCCCTATCCCCTGGTAAAGGAGAATCCCAATTCCGATAGCACTTCTTATGGCTCCAGCCCGAGGGAGTCCAGCTTCAGTGATACCTAAATGTAATGGGTAGGGTGTTTTGTCAGCAATCATTTTATATGCCTGGACAGTAGTGAGCACATCGAAAGCTTTCACTGAAACTTTAATTAAATTGAAATCCAGGCTTTCCATGAATTTTACCTGCTCCATTGCCATATCCACCATCCGCTCGGCCATGGGAAATTGAGGTTTGAAAGTTGCCGGCAGACTACCAGCATTCATGCCAATGCGGATAGGTGCTTCCCTCTCTTTAGCGGCTTTTACCACCTGAGCAATTTGTTTCCTATCACCCATATTACCAGGATTGAGACGGAGTCCATCAATGCCAGCTTGTAATGCCGCCAGAGCTAAACGATAATCAAAATGTATGTCAGCAATGAGTGGCAAGGATATCTGTCTTTTTATTGTCGGAATAGCTTCAGCCGCTTCTTTATCTGGCACAGCCATTCGTACTATTTCACAGCCACATTCCTCCAATTCCTTGATTTGATTTATGGTAGTTTTAGTATTTCGCGTGTCAGTCTTGGTCATGGACTGCACTGCAATTGGTGCACCACCACCAACTGTAACCTTACCAATTCTCAAAGGTATAGAAGTTCGACGACTCATCATATAAAGCTTTCCCCGCTAATAAGGCGTAGGATATCATTAAAGGTTATAGCCACAGCCAGCGCGATTATGATAATAGTACCTATAGTATAAGTTAGGTGTATTGCCTGCTGCGAAAGGCGCTTTCCTCGCCTAACTCCTTCAATAAATGCTACCAGCATCCCGCCCCCGTCTAAGGGAGGTATAGGGAGGAAATTAAACAACCCAAGACCAATGCTGATAATCCCAGCCATAAGCAACATATTACTCAGCCCGGATAATCTGATCACCTCGATAGTTAATTGACCTGCTCCTATTGGTCCCACCAGTGCATTACCAGGTTCTGCCTTGATCAGAGGTATAGCTTCTATTATTAATGCTGGAAAGCTAACAATATACCTGCCTCCCAGATAGATAGCTTTCCACACAGGGAGATGTTGTTGCTCAATAAGAGTTCCATCTACCCAGTGCATTTTAATACCTATTACCTCAGGAGAAAATGTCGTTATCTCACTGGTGCTAATATTCCTCATAGTGACTGAAATCTCTTTTTCCCCTCGATACAAAGATAAGCATGTTTCCTCTCCATCTTTGATGGATTGCAGGGCAAAAGACATACTTTCAAGGTTATATACAGGTTTTTTATTGATGCTTATGATAGTATCTCCTGGCCTGATACCAGCTTCATATGCTGGTGAATTTTCTTTTACCTGGCTCACCATATTCCAGCAAAGCAGAACCCCTATCATCCACCGCTGCCGTGTAGAGTCAAATTGCGGTTCTAAAGTGTATTCCTTCTGCTTTCCATCTCTTTGCAAAATTAGAGTTACTTCCTCACCCTCTTGGCTGGAATTTATTATTGTCTGCATATCTGTCCATGTATAGATGGGCTCATTATTTACCTTAAGTATCACATCCCCGGGCTCGAGGCCCGCTTCTGCAGCAGGTGAATTTTCCATTATGGAATGAACCATGACCCCATTGCCAGCAATTACACTCGAGGGGAGCATAAAAAAGGCGCTAAAAAGGATAAAGGCAAGAAAGATATTAGCCAGTGGGCCGGCTGCATAAACTCTCAGCCTGGTCCAGGGTCCCTTGCCAGCTAAACTGCGAGGTACTGTGGGGTCATCTTCTCCTGCAGCTTTAACAAAGGCACCTACAGGGATAGCGTTAATCGAATATACTGTCTCCCCTCGTTTAATGCTGTAGATTCGTGGTGGGAAGCCCAAGCCAAACTCCTCCACCTTTACCCCAGCACGTTTGGCAGTGACAAAATGCCCAAGTTCGTGAATAACAATGGTAATGAAAAGAGCAATAACAAAGAGAACAACGATAAGGAGAATAGTCATTTCTTATTTCTCTTCTTGCTAGAGATAAACGCTGGCGCTGTTGATTGGTTTAGTAGGTCTCGCTTGACCGAAAATTGTGTTTTAGGGTGCTTCAAGAGCGAAGCAGCAAATTTCCTGGCCCAAACATCTGCAGCTAAGATTTCTTCTAGCGATGGATGTGAGATGCCTTGATGTTGCTCCAATGTTTCTTGTGCAATCCTGGCTATATCAGTAAAAACAATTCTCTGGTTCAAAAAAAGTTCCGTAGCTACTTCATCAGCGGCGCAAAGCACTGCTGGATAAGTTCCCCCTAGCTTAGCAGCATCTGATGCTAACTTGAGGCAGGGAAACTTATTGTAATCTACATCATCAAAGGTAAGAGCACGGATTTTACTCCAATCAAGTTGTGGTAGTTGCCAATTAGTAAGACGTTGTGGATAGGTGAGGGCATACTGGATAGGTAACCTCATATCAGGAATACTGAGCTGAGCTTTTGTAGAGCCATCGGCAAATTCCACCAGAGAATGAACGATGCACTGAGGATGAATCAGCACTTTAATATTTTCAAAGGAAATATCAAAGAGCCAGTGAGCTTCGATGATTTCCAATCCTTTATTCATAAGCGTGGCGGAATCAATAGTCACCTTCTTCCCCATTTTCCATGTAGGGTGATGGAGAGCTTGCTCCACGGTTACTTCCTCTAGTTGTTGTGGTGAATAGCGGAAGAAAGGGCCTCCAGAAGCGGTTAAGATAAGTCTTCGTGGTTTTGTTTTTTCCCCCTGCAAGCATTGCCAGATAGCGCTATGTTCACTATCTATAGGAAGAATTCTGGCCTGATGGAGATTGACTTCTTTGTTTATGATTTCGCCGGCCATTACCAAAACTTCTTTATTGGCTAGCGCTAATGTTTTTCGTGCTCTTATACCTGCCAGGGTAGCACTTAAACCTGCTTTACCTGAGGTAGCTACAACTACAAGGTCAGCTTCAGGAAGGCCAGCCATTTCTTTCATAGACAAGAATTCTTCTTTACGACCGAGGTCAGAATTGGCGTAAGAATAGAATACTTTAGGCTGGAACTCCTTAATTTGCTTGCCAAGGAGTTCCAAGTTTTTCCCACCTGCCAATCCTACTACTTCAAATTTTCTGGGGAAGATACGGATTACATCCAGGACTTGCTGTCCTATAGAACCTGTGGAACCTAGAAGAACTATTCTCTTTACATCACCCATAATACACAATAGTACACTATCGGCCCAACAAAGATAAGGCTATCGAAGCGGTCGAGGATACCCCCATGTCCTGGTATCAATTTGCTGGTATCTTTTACATCTGCATTGCGTTTAAGAAGAGATTCGACAAGATCACCAAGCTGAGCAAAAAGACTGATAAGGAAGCCAAGCAATATTGCCTGCCAGCATCTTATAGAAAAGAAGGAAATGAGATTAAGAATGATAGTTATTATGATAGCAGCGGCAATGGCGCATATCATCCCGCCTAAAGCTCCCTCCCAGGTTTTACCAGGGCTTATGACGTGGGCTAATTGATGTTTGCCCCATCTTCTTCCAATAAAAAAGGCGCCGCTATCATTGGCAAATGTGGTAAACATAGCTAAATATACCCAATTTCTTCCTTCCTCCAAAAAACGCAAATCCAGCCAATAGCTGAGCATCCATCCGATATAAAGAACGCCGGCTACAATCCAGGCCCATTTATAGAAAGCTCTTTCCCGGTCAGTTAGACACAATATCCAGATGAGCGATATTACTGTGGCAAATGTCATGATTATGGGGAAGCAGTTGATAGTTTTATAGTAAAGGAATAAAGGGCTTAAAGTTATTGCCAGCGACCATAGCAAGCCAAAGCAAATCAGAGAACGGTTTATGACGTTAGCTTGATTTATCTCCGCCGTCAGGGGAGGAGTTTGAGCCATATGGTAAAACTCAAAAGTGCCTGCTAATGCAGCAGCAGCGATGAAGAAACTGAACCAGAGATCACCGAACCAGATGAGCAAGATGATAATGGGCAATAATACAGCAGCAGAAATAACTCTCTGTTTGAGCATAGCTGTATTTTAGCAGTTTTCAGCCTGCAAAGAATCGGCAATTTATTCATACTTCTTTTATTTCTTTTTCTTTATCTTGTCCTATCCTGTTCACTTTATCTATAAAACTATTACTGAGTTCATCAATTTCTTTGACAGTATTTTTAAATTGGTCCTGGGATATTTCCTTGTTTTTCTCCATTTCCCTTAATCTTTCGATCTCATCTCGCCGTATGTTACGTAATGTAACCCGCCGCTCTTCAACTCTCCTGGATATTAATTTGGCTAGCTCACTACGGCGCTCTTCGCTGAGAGGTGGGATTGGGAGCCTAATTAAGCCGCCTTCGCCTTGGGGATTAAGTCCGATATTGGCTTTGGTGATGGCTTTTTGAATATCTTTCAATGCAGTCCGGTCCCAAGGCTGAATTATGATTGAATCAGCTTTGGGTGTGGATATACTGGCAAGTTGTTGAAGTGGAATGAAACTACCATGATAATTAATCACGATATCGTCAACTAGACTTGGAGTAGCTCGCCCCGTGCGGATGCCAGCTAACTCCTTGACGAATCCGTCTACTGCCTTCTGCATTCTTGAATTCAATTCAGTAAGTATTTCTCGAATCATTGCCAATCTTTTTTACGCGTTTTCTTAAAGGTGTGGAATTATGCTGGGTTGCCATTTGGAAATCAATAACCAAGCTCAAATCTGGCGAATCTTTTTATCTTTATATTCTCGCCTACTTTGGCTATTGTTTCAGTGACAACTTCCTTTACGGTTTTGGTAGGTTCCTTGATGAAAGGTTGATCAAGAAGGCAAACATTTTGAGGGTCTAATTGTGTTTCAGTTTCCATTTCTTCTGAGGCGATATATTGAGGCGCTGTAGCAGCTATTTGCATAGCTAAGTTGTGTGCCAGTTCTTTGAATTCACCGGTGCGAGCTACAAAGTCAGTTTCACAGTTTAACTCTACCAGAGCTCCTATTTTTCCAGTGTGATGAATATAAGCTTCTATTATACCTTCGCCGATGGCATTCTCTTTTTTCTTATCAGCAATTTTTAATCCCCGGCTTTTCAAGACTTCAATTGCTTTTTCTACATCTCCGTCTGCCTTTAATAGAGCATTTTTACACTCAAGCATACCAACACCAACTCTATTTCTTACTTTCTTTATATCTTGAACAGAAATCTCCATTAAGGTAACCTTAAATCTAATTTCCCTCTGGTTCAAAGGTATAAGAACCCAGGATTTCAACTGCTTCCTCTGCTTCTGTTGGAGTCAATTCGGCAGCTTCTGCTTCTTGAGAAACCTGTAGTTTTTTACCCTCAATCACGGCATCAGCAATCTTGCTGCAGATCAACTTGATTGTCTTGATAGCATCATCATTGGCAGGAATGGGGTAGTCAATATCATCTGGATTACAATTAGTATCTACAATAGCTGTCACTGGAATGTTCATCTTTTTAGCTTCAGCAAGGGCAATTTTGTCTTTTGTGGGATCACTGAGAAAAACAACTCCCGGAAGAGTAGTCATTTCCTTGAAACCTCCCGTTTGGGTATTTAATCGCAGAACTTCTTTGTCTAGTTTTAACCTCTCCTTTTTTGGCAGTTGCTCAAATTCACCTCTTTGTCTTTGATCCTCCAAGCGAACTAAATGGTCAATCCGAGTTTGTATAGTGGCGAAATTGGTTAACATTCCCCCTAGCCACCTCTGGTTGACATAGCACATACCACATCTTTTGGCTTCTTCTTCTATTATCTGTTGAGCTTGTTTTTTAGTACCCACGAAAAGGATATTCTCTCCATTAGCTGTTAAGTCACGGATAAAAGTATATGCCTCATTTAACAGCATAACTGTTTTTTCCAGGTCAATGATGTGAATACTATTGCGCTGGGTAAAGATATATTTACTCATTTTGGGATGCCAGTAGCTAGTATGATGACCAAAATGAGCACCTGCTTCCAGAAGTTCTTTCATCAAGGAATTTTCTATCATATTCCTGGCTTCCAGCTATATCGTGTAAGGAAACATAGTCTAGCACAGCAAAGGCAAACAATGCAAAGAAGCACATTGAGCCTGAAGTAAATGATTTTTTACTCTAAAGCCAGGCTTGAGATTGAACTCTATTCTAATTGAAAAATGAGCCTGAATAAAAGGGGTTTCAGGCAACCCGGTCAGCAAATCTTGAGATTTGTTGAAAGAGGTTGGAACGAGCAT
>JGI24025J20009_10001735_pt1 | contig 16186 bp, 13 predicted proteins | sample Cruoilmetagenom3_FD_20009 | JGI IMG/M metagenome (IMG submission 20009)
TTGCTTTCTTCCAGCGGTGCTACCTGGGTTAACATAGCTGCCTACGCCATTATCTTAATAGCTACTTTAATCGTGGTCGGTATAATCGGCCGACTTGTAGCTAAGCTGGTTCACCTCGTCCTGCTTGGTTGGCTTGACAGGCTTGTGGGCTGTGTCCTCGGCGTCTTCATAGGGGGTTTGTTATGTGCTGCCATTCTCGCTATTGTAGGTAAGTATTACCCGGGCACAGAGGCAGTTATTAGTCAATCGGGCCTAGCCAGATTCGTGATGGGAGGATTCCCCTTGTTATTAGCACTTCTGCCTGAGGAATTTGATTTCATTCGCGACTTCTTCTCACCATCCGGGTAGATTTATTAAGAGCTAGCATATAACTTACTCCTCAAGAACTTCATCTAATACCTTTTTGAATTCCTTCTTAGGCTTGTAACCAAGAATTTGCTTAACAGGCTGACTGCCTTTAAATATGAGCATAGTAGGAATGGCAGCTATTCCGTACTTGACAGCCAAAGGACTATTCGAATCCACATCTACTTTAGCGAAGTTTATTTTACCATCATATTCTTTCTCTAATTCCTCCAGAACAGGAGCGGCAGCCAGGCAAGGAGCACACCATTGGGCCCAGAAATCTACCACAACTGGCGACTTTGATTGCAAAACAACATTTTGAAAGCTATCCTCACCTGCTATTGAGTGTATCATGGAACTGACCTCCTTATTTAAAATGCTATATCCAAAGGAAAAAAGTTAATGGCATTTCTCGTTGTCTGTTCAGCAATTGTAGCTTCAGCAATTCCTTTAAGTTGAGACACGGCCTCCAGGCCTCTTAAAATATCAGCGGGCTGGGACTCATACCGTGCTGCCCTTCCATAAGTGACAGGGCAATCTGTCTCCAGAAGTAATCTCGGCAAAGGTGTTTCTTTGACCGCCCTTCTATGCTCTTCATGATACTCGGCAGCCGGCGTGGCAGAAACAAAATAGCCACCATCAATTATACCCCTAAGAACACTGGAAAAGCCAGTGAACCAATGAAAAACGGCTTTATCTATGCCGACATCCTGAATCAGNTGCAGTGCATCCTTCCAGGCATATCTACTGTGAATTACCGCTGGCTTAGCATATTTCCTGGCTATATTCAGAAGCTGACCAAGAACCTCTTTCTGCAATTCCCTGGACGCTATATTCAACACCCTCTTGTCATAGTCCAGACCTATTTCGCCAACAGCAACCGCTGAAGCAATATTTTGTTCAATAAATCGCAGATTATCATCTATCTCGAAGGTTCGCAGATTACCCAGCTCCCAGGGATGTAAGCCTAAAGCAGGATAGACAAAACGGCGATGTTTTTGCGATATTTCCAATGTTTTTATGTTCGATTGCTGGCTCGCCCCCACCGCTACTATGGCAATAACGCCGGCTTTTTTAGCTTCCTCGAGCATCAAATCAAGGTTTTTCAGTTCATCAAGATGAGCATGAGTATCAATGAGCTTGTACACTAAATTTTCTTCTCTTCAAGCATGGCCTTATAATACTTAAGCCCCTCCTCAGTCGGCTGGTAGCGGTAGAGAGAGAACCTATCTTCTCGTTCCCTGGTAATTAAATTTGCCGATACCAATGCCCGCAACATTGCCTCGCCAAAGTACCCTGCCAGATTAAGGTGATGGTCAGGAACTGCTTTGTTAGTCACTTCGTACTCCCGGCAAACAGCGGCCAGGAGCTTCGCCGGCTCCCTTTCCAGGCTCTGGAGGAGAGCTTGCATAGTCTCTGTCTGCTTTACTACATCAACAAAATCTTCGAAAGCACCCATGTCCGCTAACTCTTAATTCTAACAGTAATGAAGAGGTCACCTGGAGTCGCCCCTTCTAATCCCATCCCCCTCAGCCTTACCTTCGTGCCCTGGGTAACTCCTGGTGGGACCTTGACTATAAGTTTTTTCTTGTCCTTGCCTCTCTTATATTTTATTTTCTTATCCACACCGGATGCAGCTTCTTCCTGAGAGAGGTAGATTTCATGATATAAATCCTTTCCCTTACTCTGCCAGGAGAGTTCCGGCATACCCAGCATCCTCTTAAGAGTAAATCTGATGACCTTGCCGATAAGCCGTGATAATAAAGGTGGTCTATACTTCGAAGTCGATGTGGACCAATCTCTTTCTGATTGTTGACCTGGAAAAGTGAAAACAAAACCTCTGCCACCAAAGAACAAATTGTCCACAAAGCTCTCATCAAATCTCAAACCAGCTTCTTGAAACATCCTTGCCAGTTCTTGAAATAAATAGGGATTGGTAAAGGCATCCGTAAACACCCGCTCCTGGCTATAATAGCGCCCACCAGCATATTGAGCGCTATATCCAGCAAAGGTCGCCCGCCTCATCCTATCATATTCCTGCCGCTTCACTTCATCGCCCAGCACGGCATAGGCCTCGTTGATCTCCTTAAATGTTTCCCCGGCCCACTGTTCATTTCCCAAATTTCTGTCAGGATGATATTTCATAGCAAACCTTCTGAAGGCATGTTTGATTTCTTCGTGACTAGCCCTCTCAGAAACACCAAGAATAGAGTAATAGTCCTTCGTCTCGCGATACATTTGTCTAGAGAAGATATTTTAGCGATTAGAACTCACTGTCGCAAGTATAACAAGATTTCCCAAAGTCAGCGATTGTAAAATTTCGCCCGACTTTTAAGGATGGTGGCTCCGAATTTGAGTCAGTTTTTGAGGAGGAGTACCAGGTTGTTTGTGCTGCCACGCAATTCACCCAAGCTAAATGGTTATGTGGAGCGAGCGCACCTGACACATACTGAGGAATCTTATGAAGTAACAGACAGTTCTTTTCATATTCCGGAACTAAGAAACAACCTACTGGACTGGGAGAAAGTATCCCGACATAATCGGGACAATTCGGCCTCACCAATCTTTGGGCTACCTTACCCCTCAGGAGTACCTTGAGTGTGGCTCTCAAAATAAAAGAAAGGAGGCGATGTGTCACTAAGGTACCGAACGAGTACAGATGCTGGACTTTTTCTGCACCGTGTTGTATACTTAAAAGGAGAGATTAGGATGCGGTCCAGCCTTATCGGTAAGATTGAAAAAGCCAAAAGGTATGCCCAGGAGCCCGAACGTATTACCTTCTCAGGTTTAACCGCGGTTTTCCGTGGTGAGAACGATGACCATAAGCTGAGCTATGCCGGCGGAAAATGGCATTGTACCTGTCATTTCTTTTCCCAATGGGAGACGTGTAGCCATACCATGGCGCTCCAGCAAATTCTAGGCAAGATGCTACCCAAGGAAGCTCTTGTCTCTCCTATGGAAGCTCAGTCCCCAGAGAAATAATCTAATGCTTCTGCCACGACGAAGAGAGAGCCGGTAACACAAATAAGGCCTGTCCTGTCTGCCAGAGACAAGGCACGGGATATAGCTTCGGTTACAGTTTCTCTAATTTCAAGCTCAATGCCTTGCTTGCTGAACTCGGCAACCAGGGTTGAAAGAGGGGCAGCACGGGAATGTGCTGTCCGTGTAACTATGACTTGGGGGGAGAGGGGAACTAACTCATTTATTATCCCTGGTATGTCTTTGTCACAGGATGTCCCAAAAACGAGAAAAATCCGTTTGTGAGCGAAATATCCTTTGATATTATCAACCAACCTTTTTATTGACGCCACGTTATGGGCTCCATCAACCAACACTGTGGGGTACTCCTGTAGAATGTGGAATCGGCCGGGCCATTTTACTCGGGCAAGCCCTCGAGCAATATCGGCGGTTGAGATGGCAAAGCCCGCAGAGCCCAATACCTCTAAAGCAGCTACGGCAGAGGCAGCATTCTCAAGCTGGAAGTCGCCTGAAAGAGGAATGCTAACTTGGTAGTTATTCCTTCTACCCTCAATCACTAGTGATTGAGGGTAGAGATCACCACCTATCTTATGCCAGGTGATATCCTCACCCACCTGCACTACCTTCGCTTCCTTCTCACGACAAATATCGCTGATTACCGAAGCTGCCTCTTCTGGCTGGGGAGAAAGCACCACCCAGCAACCAGACTTGATAATGCCTGCTTTTTCCCGAGCTATTTCCTCCAGGCTATCGCCCAAAATCTGAGTATGGTCCAGGCTAATAGGGGTAATAATACAGATTATGGGACTAGCCACATTAGTAGCATCAAGCCTGCCACCTAGACCCACTTCCAGTACTTGAAAGTCCACCTGCTTTTTCTTGAAATATGCAAATGCCAGCGCAGTCAATGCCTCGAAATAAGTCAGTTGCCTGAAGGCAGTGTCCTTTCTCATTGATTCAATAAAGGGCTTGATTTCTGCCATGGCAGCAGCAAACTCAGCTTCAGAAATCAAACTGCCATCTATGCTAATACGCTCCCTTAGAGTATGAAAGTGGGGGGAGGTATATAGCCCTGTTTTATATCCTGAACTACTCAAGACCTGTGCAACCATAGCTGAAACACTCCCTTTCCCCTTGGTGCCGGCAATATGAATCGTCCTGGCTGCCAACTGAGGATTGCCCATACGATTTAGTAGCTCTTCTACGTGCTTTAAGCTATAACCAGGCTGGACATAAGATATGCCCGGAATCTGCTCGTAATTAGTAAAACTATTGAGATATTCTTCTGCCTGGCTATAATTCAATTCCTCACCTCCATATCCAACAATTATACTACTTATGTGTCTATTCTAATCGAAAAATGAACCTGAAGGAGTGGGGATCAATATGTTGGGCTCCCTTTTTCTCCTCGTAAGCNNGGTACAGCTCGGCTAGTTTGGCATCTATACTCCTCTTCAATTAGGCAGGGTTTAGACTGAGATGTATCCTCCTTAGTTCCTCTACAACCTCCTCGGGGATTTGGTTCGACGCAGTGAGCCTCTGGTATGGTGTCTTTGCTACTTCGTACTTTCTCTTCACCCTACCCCCTATTCTCTCTTTGCTCTGTAATTTCATCACCGGCTGGAAGAAGTTTTTGTACAGCCGCAGTTCATTACGGTAAAGGTCGTTCATGATAGCCAGCTCTTGATAGGTGTTATATCTTAGATAGCCAAATATCTTCCTCACATGGGTCCAGTTCTTTTCCTCAATGTAGGCATTATCGTTCTTCCTGTTTGGCCGTGACCTGGTAAATTCAAGCCCCTCCCTCTGGCAATACTTGTACAAGATCTGATTGGTGAACCCACTATCATTGTCTGTGTCCGCCCCTTTCCACTCGAAAGGAGTCCTCTTTCTTATTTCCCTCAACGCCCCAAAACTATGCTCTTGCGACTTCCCCATGATAGCTTCACCTTCCCACCAACCGGAGGAAATCTCAGTAGTGCTCAAAGTATTCACATATTCCCCAAGGGGGGAAGAGCCACAATGAACAACTATGTCAGCCTCTATATAGCCAACCCGGGAAGTATCCCACTCAGTAAGCCTTATCGGGATTTTCTGTTTCAGTACAGAACCTGGCTTAGGTCCACCCTTGGCTCGGGAAAGGTGTAAGAACTCCCTCTCATGCTTGAGTTTCCTATCAACTGTGGCCGAACTCATCATCGTGAGTCTTGAAGCTACCTCACCGGGTATCTCAATCACCCCCAAGTCTCTGAGCCTCTCTACTTCTGTTTCCAGTAGCGGCTTCAGTCTTTGCCCACAAGCATAGTCAAAGATTTCCCGGACCTTAACCAGAGCAGCCTTCACCTGACCGTCGTACCGCTCCTTTCTCCTCTTCAGTTGCTTTGGTTTAATACTTCCTCTGTGAATTTTCCAGATGACGTACTTTCTCGATTGCCCGGTATTACCACAGTATTCACCCAAGAGCAGAGTTTTCTCCTTCCTCATCCTGGCTCGGAAATACCTTTCCCTTATTACCTTGAGATACTCATTTTTTTGAGTGCGTATCCATCCTTTTCATAGCCTGGTCTCACTTCCTTCTGAAGTTTAACCAGGCTGCATAATAATTCTTTGGTTAGATTTTTTGTGATTCAAATCAAGCTATTGACAATACAATTAGCCAATGCTATAGTAAAAGACAAGGTAACATGCTAGTGAGGTGCAAGAATGAACTACGGACGTGAGTTGTTGAAAGGAAACACTGATTCTCTATTACTTTACTTAATTAGTCGTGAGCCTACCTATGGCTACCAGATAGTAAAGGAATTGGAGAAAAGGAGTAATGGGTATTTTCAATTTAAAGAAGGTACTCTTTATCCCGCTCTCCACCGCCTGGAGCGAGACAACCTTATCACAGGTAAATGGCAGATACTACCCAACGGACAGCAAAGGCGTTATTACTACATAACTACAAAGGGACAGCAGGTTCTCGCCAGAAGATTAGCCACATGGCAGGATTTTTCTACGGCAGTTAAATCAGTTATACAAGCAGAAACAACCTGAGGCTAAAATGCTAAGTAACATAAGCCATTATTTAAACAGGTTTAAAGCCAGCCTCCAAATTGATCAGACTATAAGGGACGGCGTGGCTGAGGAGCTTTACACACATCTCGAGGAGAAAACTCAGGAGCTAGAAAAAAAGGGGTTAAGCAAAGAGGAAGCAAGCAAAATCGCAGTACAATCTCTGGGCTCTCCTGAACTGATTGCCCAGCAAATTTATGAAACACACGCGCAAGGCAGCTGGAAAGAAGCACTTTTCAGTGCCTTGCCTCACCTTCTGGTCGCTCTACTCTTCACTTCATATTACTGGCAAAATATCATATACGCGTCACTTATAGTGGTGCTAACCGTTGGCATAGCAATTTATGGTTGGCAGCGAGGCAAGCCAGTATGGCTCTTCCCCTGGTTAGGATACTATCTTATGCCGGTAGTAATCACCGGGATATTACTGCTTTCCCTTCCCCGTAGCTGGGGTTGGATAGCGGCGCTCATCTATATCCCCTTGGCTCTGTTTGTTTTTATCCATATAGTGAGACAAACTGCAAGGCGGGATTGGCTATATGCGTCACTGATGCTAGCTCCTATACTTGTGACATTCAGTTGGTTTTCATCCTTGGGTACAGGAAATGAGTTTTTAATGGACAGCATGTGGTGGGCAAGTTTACAAGCTAATGCACTTTGGATAGTGATTAGTTTTATTGCTCTGGCAGGAGCAACTATCGCCTTCATCCGCCTCAAGCCACGCAGGTATAAAATTATTAGTTTATTAATTCCACCGCTCGTGATCTCATTCTCGGCAATCGCGACAAGCCGAGGGAGTATACATCCCTGGGGTTGGCTGATATTGCTCTTTTCTTTATTCGCCTTTGCCACCCCGGTATGGATGCAAGCTAGAGCACAAGGCTGAAGACTAACTCTGTTCCTGACTCCACAAGCCAGGTTGAGGCTGAATATCTCTTTTGTAAGACAGTCCCAGATGTTCATAGGCAAGCCTGGCAGCCACTCTGCCACGAGGTGTTCGTTCCAGGAAACCTAACTGAAGAAGGAATGGCTCATAAACATCCATAATAGTATCGGCATCCTCGTTAATAGCAGCAGCAATGGTATCTAGCCCCACAGGACCACCATCGAATTTGTCAATTATCGTATGCAACACTCTATGATCTATGTCATCCAAACCAACAGAATCTATTTCCAGCTTTGAAAGTCCTTCCAGAGCTACTTCCTTGGTGATCACTCCATCTGCCATGACCTGAGCATAATCCCTTATTCTCTTTAAGAGGCGATTGGCTACTCGAGGAGTACCTCTAGCACGCTGGGCAATCGGGACAAGTCCCTCCTGCTCTGCTTTTACCTTAAGGATAGTTGCTGATCTCTCCAAAATCGTCTGTATTGCTGACTCATCGTAGAAATCAAGATGATATGTCACTCCAAATCTGTCGCGAAGGGGAGGACTCACTAGTGCAAAGCGCGTAGTAGCCCCAATTAAGGTGAAGCGGGGCAAATTCAATCGCAAATTTCTAGCAGATGGACCTTTCCCAAGAAAGATGTCAAAAACAAAATCCTCCATCGCCGGATAGAGTTTTTCTTCTATTGTGTGGCTGAGCCTGTGCATCTCGTCAATGAAAAGGACATCCCCCTCATGAAGATTAGTGAGGATAGCAGCTAAGTCTCCGGGGCGCTCTATCGCCGGGCCGGAACTGACTTTAATGTTAACTCCCATCTCAGCGGCGATGATATAGGCAAGGGTGGTCTTTCCCAAACCGGGAGAGCCATAAAGAATAACGTGGTCCAGCGGCTCGCCTCTTTTTTGAGCAGCGACAATAGCTATTTTTAGATTGTCTTTAATTTTTTCTTGACCTATGAACCCGCTAAGGNGTTTGGGNCGCAGGTCAGAATCAATGAAGCTGTCCTCGGTTGNTGTTTTGCCTGAAATAAGTCGCATTGCTAGCCTTTGNCCCAATTNAATTGGGGCAAATCTTACTAACTCTCTAATTCTAAATTCGCAATTTCCTCTTCAACATCACCTATCTTCAATTTCTTTATGTCGTCAGAATCTACAGAGAGCACTTGAGATGGTATGCGCTTACCAAGGATGACATTTTCCTTGAGTCCGCGAAGCCTATCCACCTTGCCTTTGATCGCGGCATTAACAAGAACACGGCCGGTTTCCTGGAAAGAAGCAGCTGCTAGCCAGCTGTCCTTGCTTAAGCTAGCTCTGGTTATCCCGAGAAGCGCAGCTTGAGCCGTTGCTGGCTCACCTCCCTCAGCCAGTACCCTGGCATTTATATCTTCATAGTCAAATCGATCAACTAACTCGCCAGGCAGGAGCTTTGTATCTCCTGAGGAAATAATTCTCACGTTGCTTAACATCTGCCGAGTAATGACAGCAATATGTTTATCGTGTATAGTTACCCCTTGCGCACGATACACTTTTTGTACTTCATCAATCAGATATTGCTGCACTGCATCTTTTCCCATAATACGCAAGATGTCATGAGGGTCAACGGGACCTCTAATAAGCTTGTCGCCTGCTTTGACCTTATCCCCTGATTGGACAAGCAAATATGCACTAGGGGGGATACTATATTCTCTTTCTTCACTCTCTTCATACCTAACATAAATACGATTATCCTCAGCGATGATTTGACCAGCTACTCTAGCCGCTATAGGTTGAGATTGCTCTGCCTCACTGTCGCCTTGACTTGTCGGTGCTGGTAATCTCGCACCTGCTTTTTCTGGCAGATAAAATAGAATGTCGCCAGCATCCACCGATTGCCCATTAGTTACCGCTAGCTCCGCTCCTGGTGGGATTGGGTATTCATCCAAATAGAATTCAGAGCTAGTGATCTTGACTATGCTTTCCCCATCGGTATGAGCCACTTCAACGGTGCCATCGATTTCAGAAATTATGGCATTGCCACTTGGGATTCTAGCCTCAAAAAGCTCTTCTACGCGAGGTAGTCCAGTGGTGATATCGGTACCTACTATTCCCCCTGTATGAAAAGTACGCAGAGTGAGCTGAGTTCCAGGTTCACCAATACTCTGGGCAGCAATAACTCCTACAGCGGTGCCCAGCTTTACTAATTGTTTCCTCCCCAGGTCCCTTCCATAACAGTTTCGACAAACGCCAAGTCGGGAACGGCAGGTAAGAGGCGACCTCACATGCACCCGGGTAACGCCGGCTTCGATAATTTGATGCGCCTTATCTTCGTCAATTTCCTCACCACGTTCAACAATGACTCCATTTGTATCGGGTTCAATAATCTTACTTGCCGCTAGGTAGCCTGTGATCCGGTTTCCAAACGGGGGGAGGGAACCGCCTGCAGTTTCCCGGGATATCCAAAGCCCCTCGGTGGTACCACAATCTGTTTCAGCCACAATGACATCTTGAGCTATATCGACAAGGCGCCTGGTAAGATAACCACTATCTGATGTCCTCAAGGCAGTATCAGCTAATCCTTTACGAGCACCATGGGTAGAAATGAAATATTCCATGGGCGACAGTCCATCGCGGAGACTCGATTTAATGGGAAAATCTATTATCTTCCCCGAGGGGTCAGTCATCAACCCTCGCATTCCTGCCATCTGCCTAATTTGAGAAATATTTCCCTTGGCGCCCGATGTAGCCATCATGTAGACGCTACCATGAGGGTCTAGTGCCCTTGATATACTTTCAGTAATCTTGTCTGTAGTCTCCATCCATACCTGAATTACGCTTTCATACTTTTCATCTTCAGTAATCAAGCCATGGTTAAATTGCTCCTCAATAAGGCTAACTCTCCCCTCAGCTTCTTTAAGAAGTTCGGGCTTGTCTGGAGGCTCTTCAATATCATTCATAGCGATGGAAACGCCTGACTTTGTAGCATAGTCAAACCCTAATTGCTTAAGCCTATCGAGGACACCCGCAGTACCTTCGTTGCCCAACAAACGGATGCAATCAGAGACTAACGTTCTTAGAGAAGCTCTATCTGCTATTTTGTTGTAAAAGCGAAGTTGCGGAGGCAAGGCGTCATTAAATAAGATCCTGCCCACTGTAGTATTTATCTTCCCCCCATCTGAATCCTGATTGAATCGAAGCGAAGAATCTTGCACAACAATTTCGGCACCCAAGTCGATAACGCCGAGTTCATAAGCTAACTTAGCCTCGTCAAAACTGCTGAAGAATTTTCCCTCCCCACGAGCTCCAGGTTTTAAGATAGTGAGATAGTAGCAACCCAGAACCATATCTAGGGTGGGTGTTGTCNCAGGATCACCACAACTTGGCAGNANCATATTGTAAGNACTAAGCATATGTTCCCTGGCTTCCTTCACCGCAGCCCTGGATAATGGCACATGAACTGCCATCTGGTCACCATCAAAATCGGCATTGAAGGCGGTACAAACTAAAGGGTGAAGTTGAAAAGCATCGCCATCAATTAACACGGGTTCAAAGGCTTGAATGCTGAGGCGATGTAATGTGGGGGCACGATTAAGCAATACAGGGCGCTCCTTAACTACTTCATATAGTGCATCCCAAACCTCAGGGCTATCTCTTTCCACCAGACGCCGGGCACTCTTCAGGTTATTGGCATACCCATTCTTTATGAGTTTGTGCATAACCGAAGGCTTAAATAGCTCTAAGGCAACATGGCGTGGCAAACCACACTGGTGAAGTTTGAGTTTAGGACCAACAACAATGACTGAGCGACCGCTGTAGTCTACTCTCTTACCGAGAAGATTTTGCCGAAACCGTCCTTGCTTGCCCTTCAAGATGTCAGAAAGAGATTTCAAGGCATGTTTATTACCAGTGGTAACTACGCGTCCTCTCCGTCCATTGTCAATAAGAGCATCAACAGCTTCCTGCAACATGCGTTTCTCATTTCGGATAATTATTTCCGGCGCACCTAACCTCATAAGACGGCGAAGGCGGTTGTTGCGATTAATAATCCTCCGATAGAGGTCATTAAGGTCACTGATAACAAAGCGACCGCCATCCAATTGGACTATGGGACGAAGCGCCGGGGGTAGTACAGGAAGCAGAGTTAAAACCATCCACTCAGGCTTATTCCCACTAAGCTTGAAAGCTTCAACTAATTGCAGCCGTTGGCTGACCCTCTTACGGTATCCTCCCGAGGTGCTGTAGATTTGCTCACGAAGCTCTTGGTGCAAAGCATCTATGTCTATTTGCTTCAATATCTGTAGAATAGCCTCAGCTCCCATGCCAGCTTCAAAAATAGCACCACATTTATCTTTAAGTCTTCTGTATTCTTCTTCGTTAAGCAATTTTAGCGGCTGAAGGCTTTCTATCTCTTCAATGTTTGCCTTTAGCTCTTCTTCAAGTTTTCCCTTTCTTTCTATAAAGCCAGCACGAAGCCGGTTCACCTCTTTTATCTTAAGCTCTTCCTCCAGGTCTCCAGCTTCCAATTCTTTGATTTTCTCGTCTAGATGTTCTTTCTGCTCGGCAATTTTTTGAACTACCTCTTCCCCAAGTTGTCGAAGCTTCTTCTGCTTGGCCTCCTCATCAACAGAGATAAGAATATACCGAGCAAAATAGATGACCCCCTCCAGATCCCGGGGAGACAGATCGAGTAGCAATCCAAGCCGGCTTGGTACTAGCTTAACAAACCAGATATGGGTAACTGGCGCAGCCAGTTCTATATGCCCCATGCGTTCCCGGCGTATGCTGGAATGAGCTACCTCCACACCACATTTCTCGCAAATAACTCCTTTATACCTCGCCTTTTTATATTTGCCACAATGACATTCAAAGTCTTTAACAGGGCCAAAAATTCTTTCACAAAATAGCCCATCTCTTTCTGGCTTCAAAGTGCGGTAATTTATCGTCTCTGCTTTAGTTACCTCACCATGAGACCAGCTCCTGATTTGTTCCGGTGAGGCCAGGCTTATTCGAATACCATTGACACCATCAAATTGAGACATTTTCCCCCTCGCTAAGTAGTTCAACAGCAAAACCGAAACTACGCAACTCCATGAACAAAACTTTGGTTGATTCTGGGATACCAAGCTGTTGAATATCTTCGCCTTTGACAAGAGATTCATAGGCTTTAGCCCGTCCCATCACATCATCTGACTTTATTGTGAGCATCTCCTGAAGTGTATGAGCTGCGCCATGCGCTTCCAATGCCCATACCTCCATCTCGCCAAGCCTTTGACCACCAAACTGGGCCTTCCCTCCCAGCGGTTGTTGGGTGATAAGGGAGTATGGGCCAGTGGAACGAGCATGTACCTTATCACCAACAAGGTGATTGAGTTTCATCATATAGACATTACCCACGGTTATCGGCTTATCAAACGGTTCGCCAGTTCTCCCATCTCGAAGTTCCATTTTGCCAAAAGTAGGAGGATAGAGCTTTTTTTCTGTATAAACTTTTTGTGCTATTTGTTCTAAATCTCTATCATCGAGAGCTCTAAGTCGATGACTATCAGATATACCCAGTTCCTCAAGCCATATACAGAGGGAAGCTCTTCTAGCCGCACCTGTATGTCCTTCATCCATTATCTCCCTGGCATCAAATCCATGACGAGAAATCCATTCTCCGACCTTTTCTAGATCAGTCCCGGCATTCTCTGGACTTCCAGGGTTCAAGTTAACAGCATTAGCCTTCCAAGCTATCCAACTCTTGGCTAAGGCATCCTCAATAGCCAGTGTATCAGCTCCATCAAAAATAGGATTAATAACCGTAAAACCCAGTGTCTGAGCTGCCCACCCCAAATGAGCTTCCAAGATCTGCCCAATGTTCATACGGGAGGGAACACCGAGAGGATTAAGGATAATATCTACAGGCGTACCATCTGGCAAAAACGGCATGTCTTCCTCAGGCAATGTGATGGAAACAACTCCTTTATTGCCATGTCTCCCTGACATTTTATCTCCCACTGAGATTTTGCGCTTTTGGGCAACCCACACTTGTATAAGTTTGTTCACCCCGGCAGGTAATTCATCGTGGTTATCCCGGGAAAAGATTTTAGTCCTGATTACCCTCCCCCACTCTCCTGATGGCATTTTGAGAGAGCTATCTTTCACCTCCCGCGTTTTTTCACCAAATATAGCTCGTAACAATTTTTCTTCCGCTGAAGGCTCAGTTTCGCCCTTGGGAGTAATCTTTCCAACCAGAATGTCGTTGGGCTTAACCTCAGCTCCGATACGTATAATACCCACTTCATCAAGATTAGCGAGGCTCTCTTCGCTTACATTAGGTATATCTCTGGTGATTTCTTCAGGACCAAGCTTAGTATCACGCTCCTCTATCTGATATTTTGCAATGTGAACGGAAGTATAGACATCATCCTTAACCAGCCTCCTGCTGATAATAATGGCGTCTTCAAAGTTATATCCTTCCCAGCTCATAAAGGCACAAATGATATTTTGGCCCAAGGCGAGGTTTCCACCATCTAGAGAAAAACTATCTACCAGCACCTGCCCTTTCTTAACCTGGTCACCTTTGTTTACGATAGGACGTTGATTGATGCACGTCTCTTGATTAGTCCTGGAATACTTGATTAAATCGAATGCTTGCTCTTCACCTCCTCCATTTTTGATTGCTATTTTTGAGCTTGTCACCGAGGTGACCACGGCATCGTAAGGGGCAAATATCGCCTGCCCACTATATTTAGCCACCTCTCTTTCCATACCAGTAGCCACTAAAGGGCACTCGGGACGTAATAATGGCACGGCTTGTCGTTGCATGTTGCAGCCCATTAAAGCCCGATTAGCATCATCGTGCTCAAGAAAAGGAGTAAGACAAGCAGCTACACTAAATAGCTGTTTTGGTGAAACATCGATAAAGTCTACTTTGTCTATTGACTCCTTGAAATATCTATCTCCCCTCTTAACCTCAACCTTGTCATAAACAAACTCATTTCTTTCATTAAGAGGAGTATTGGCTGCGGCAATGGCATATTGACCTTCTTCGTCGGCTGCCAGATAAGTGGTTTGGTTGGAAACAAAAGGAATCACTTTAACATTCCGAACTGGAAGAGAAGATAATCTTTGTGCAAGCTGCTTTGTGATTAATGTTCCAGCCTTGGCCACAAGTTTGCCCACACTATCTACTATATCCTCCCTGATTGTTCTCCCTTGTAACTCTTCCACAATATTGGAGACCTCGTGGACAACTCTGAGATATGGCGTCTCTATAAAACCATATTCATTAACCGAGGCATAAGTAGCTAGAGAGCCAATAAGACCAATGTTTGGCCCCTCAGGTGTTTCTATAGGGCAAATCCTACCATAATGAGAATGATGTACATCACGAACCTCAAATCCAGCCTGTTTTCTTGAGAGACCTCCGGGACCCATGGCAGAAAGACGACGCTTGTGAGTTAGTTCAGCTAGCGGATTAGTTTGATCCATGAATTGAGATAGCTGCGACCGACCAAAGAAGTCCCTTATAGCGACTGATACAGGACGAATGTTGATCAAAGCAGCAGGAGTGGCTGCCTCGGGACCAAGAATACTCATCCGCTCTTTAATAGCTCTCTCCAATTTCAATAAGCCAATACGAAATTGTTTTTGTATTAGAAAACCTACTGCTTGGGCTCTTCGATTGCCTAAATGATCAATGTCATCAGGAGTTTCTGTGCCAAGGTTAACTGCAATGATACGGCGGATTATTTGCACCAAATCCTCCGGGGTTAAGCCAGTACAATTCCCAGGGATATTAAGACCTAACTTTTTATTAAGCTTGTAACGACCAACTTTGCCCAAGCTATAGCGGCGAGGATTAAATAGGAAATTGTTGAGCAAGGCCTGGGCACTACTAAGACTAGGAGCTTCACCGGAGGATAATTTTCTATAAATATCGAACAGCGCATCAGCCTTGCTTTTAATCGAAATATCTCGCTCTATTGTAGAGCGGATAAAAGCATGCTTAGGCGCATTATCCACATCTTGGAAAAGGGAAAACAAGGCCTCATCACTCTCAAAGCCTATGGCACGCAACAAAGTAGTAACCGGTATCTTTCGTTTGCCACTCACCTTGACTGAAATCACGCCTCGATTAGAGGTGTCAAAATCAAGCCATGCTCCATGTTCAGCAACAAGCTTAGCAAAGCCCAATTCTCTCCCACTTGAAGGATCCCTCTCTAACGTGAAATAGACGCCGGGAAAACGAGTCAATTGATTAACTACTACCCGCTCTACTCCAGAAATAATAAAAGTTCCGGCATCCGTCATTAAAGGGAAATCACTAAAGAACAACTCCTGTTGCTTGATCTCCCCCGTCTCTTTGACCAATAGTTGCGCAGTAACATGAATAGAAGAGGAATAGGTCATGCCCCGTTCAAGACACTCAGAGATAGAATGCGGAGGCTCTCGAAACTCATAATCGACGAAATATAATTCCAGCCTGGTGTTAGTATAATCTTGGATTGGTGAGATTTCCTCAAATAGCTCCTTCAAACCTTCTTCATGGAACCAACGAAAGGAATCAAGCTGACCCTGGATAAGGTCAGGTATTTCTAGAGTCTCGGGCAATTTTGCGAAGGACTTCAGCAACTTATGTTTAAGCATACAAGAAACGATCCTGATTCTTCTTCAAAACAATATCTTGAAGGCACTAACTGGGAAAATTTAGAATGATAAAGCTAAAAGAGAATAGGAGCATAATGCAAACCGCGGATTGTAACATCATAGCTTAATTTTGTCAAGTTTCTGTCGTTGCATTGTTGTAACTCCATGATAATGTCCTCTTAAGGACTCGATAGAAATGTCCTCTTTCTAGGAAAGATGGTAAAGAACAGGCATCTTATAAGGAGGTGCTTGAATGGAAGGAGGACCATTGGCAATGAGTCAGAAGGAGCGGTCTCGCCTGGTTGTGATATC
>JGI24025J20009_10001736_pt1 | contig 16179 bp, 19 predicted proteins | sample Cruoilmetagenom3_FD_20009 | JGI IMG/M metagenome (IMG submission 20009)
CGGCCAGCGGCCATTCTGTAGCTGTCGAATCCACCCCACGAGGAGCCCTTCCATGACCCGTGTCGCCGTGATGTTCCTGGCCGCCGTTGCGATGAGTGTCGCCTCCGGGGCGGCCCGAGCACAGGAACTGCCCGAAATGGCGCTTGCGAAAGATCTCTTGCTGCCCTGCCAGGACGCCGACAACGATGCCCGCGACGGCTACATCTCCCATCTCGAATGCGTCGGGTACATCCGCGGGTTCGTCGCCGCGCTCGAAGTGACCAGTGGCGCGGAGAAATTGTGTTTCCCCGAAGCGAACCGCGACGATCAGCTGCGGCGGGCCTTCGTGCGCTGGGTGCACGGCGCGTTCCGCGACCGCAGCAAGATGCCCGTGGGCGAGGCTCTGCTCGAGGCACTCGACGACAGTTTCGGGTGTTCCTGACGGCAACGGCAGGGCTGCAACCCCCGCCGGGCGCCTTGAGAGGGTCCTGCGGCGAGACCCAGTGAACGTCTGGCGCAGGGCTTTCGACAGGTCCGCCGAACGTGGATTGGTCCGGTTCCTGACGACCTGATTTCCGTTCGAGCCGCAGGGTGGGGTGGTTTCGCGACGGTTGTTGAGAAAAAGCCTGCGGACGACGGATGAATACTGCCCAAATGCTCCGGGGGGATCGGAGCCGGGGCGCAAGAACATCGCGTCGTCCTGCGCAGGCCACCGAAGGACGTTGACAGCGCGGCCCATCGCGCTATAAGCGCGTCTTCATTGGTGTTGGTGGCCCCCGCAAGGGGATGCCTGTCGGGCTTCGGCCAGAGGACAACGCCCTTCATGGCGGCCCAGTGGGCCGCGGTCCAACGAAGGAGATCAGCCGTGACCAAACGCACGACTGCCAAGTACAAGATCGACCGCCGGATGGGTGAAAACATCTGGGGCCGCCCGAAATCCCCCGTCAATCGCCGTGAATACGGCCCCGGCCAACACGGCCAGCGCCGCAAACAGAAGATCTCTGACTTCGGCCTGCAGCTGCGCGCCAAGCAGAAGCTCAAGGGCTACTACGGCGACGTGACCGAAAAACAGTTCCGCCGGATCTTCGCCGCGGCCGAGCGTCTCAGGGGCGACACCGGTGAGAACCTCATCGGCCTGCTCGAGCGCCGTCTCGACGCGGTGGTATACCGCGCCAAGTTCGTGGCCACCGTCTTCGCCGCCCGTCAGTTCGTGAACCACGGCCATGTCGAAGTGAACGGCAAGCGCGTCAACATCCCGTCCTACCGGGTGAAGGAAGGCGACGTGATCTCGGTGCGCGACAAGTCCAGGCAACTCGCGGTCGTGCTCGAGGCCGCCGGTCTCGCCGAGCGGGACGTGCCGGACTACCTCGAGGTGGACCACTCCAAGATGACCGCCAGCTTCGTGCGCACCCCGGGCCTTTCCGACGTGCCATACCCGGTGCAGATGGAACCGAACCTCGTCATCGAATACTACGCGCAGAACTAAGCGTTCCGACGCGACGCAAGACCGAGGCCCGCTCAGCACAACGCTGGGCGGGCCTTCTTCTTGGCAGGGTGCGTTGGATGAGCAAGTGCAATGCGGTGGAACCTGGGCTGGACCGCACCCGGTTCGCCGCGCGGTCGCTGATGGCGCCGACGTATCTTGGTCTGGCGGCGGCGCCCGGGATGCTGGTGATCGTGTTCTTGCGCGAGGTGACCTATTGCGCGCGCCAGGCGCTGTCGCTCAACGCCGACCAGGCGGCCGCTGGCGTTCCCGGTCGCCGCCCGAACCGACCTCACGAATATTTTAACATTCAAATAAGCGAATACATCTTTTCACCGCTCGGAGAGCCCCTAGATTGGCCTCGAAGCCAACGGGGAGGAGGCGGGCGCAGCCCGGTCCCCCGGACAAAGGGAGAGCAAAGATGCAAATCGACACGGTGAATGGAAAGCGGCTGGAAACCTGGACGCCCGAGGAAGTGGCGGCGGGGCTCGAGAGCAAGGAGATTGTGCTGATCGACGTGCGCACGCCGGCGGAGTACATGTTCGAAAGCATCGAAGACGCGCTGCTCGCCCCGCTCAGCCATTTCGAGCGCAAGGCCCTGCCGGCGGGGCTTGGCAAACACGTGGTGCTGCATTGCGGCTCGGGCGTGCGGTCGCGCAAGGCTGCCGAGCTGTGCCTGACCTTGGCTGGATTCGAAAAGATTGCCCATATGGAAGGCGGGTTCGCGGGCTGGAAAACCGCGAACCAGCCCTATCTCGGCACCAACATGGCGACCGGGGCGCCGGAGCTGAAAGAGAATCAGCCCCTCGCAGCCTGACGGCCAGAAAAACCGAACCATGAAGCCGCGCCGGACCGTCCGGGGCGGCTTTTTCGGGCGGTGCACCGCCGCGTTTTCCCCTGTATCGTCAAAAGGCTAGCCCTTCCGGCTGCGCGCTTGTAAGAGAGGCGGGAAAGTTATCCCCAGGGAATCCGCATGTCCGACGGTCCGAAGCCGCAGCCCGGTATCATGGAGATCTCGCTCTACGAGGGCGGGGCCTCGAGCCTTGCCGGTGTCGAGAACGTCATCAAACTCAGTTCGAACGAAAACCCCTGGGGGCCGTCCGACAAGGCCGTCGGGGCGGTGGCGAAGGCCGCGCGCACACTACACCGATATCCGGGGACCGATCACGCCGAGCTTCGCAAGGCGATCGGAGAGGTTCACGGGCTCGACCCGAACCGCATCATCTGCGGGGCCGGCTCCGACGAGGTGCTGACCTGGATCGCCGCGGCCTATGCGGGGCCGGGCGATGAGATCATCGTGACCGAGCATGGGTTTTCGCTTTACCCGATCATCGCCCACGGTGTCGGCGCCGTGCCCGTGGAAGTGCCCGAGCGCGACCGCGTGGTCGATGTCGACCGGATCCTCGAAGCCGTCACCATGCGCACCCGGGTGGTCTACATCGCCAACCCGGCGAACCCGACCGGCACGATGGTCGGCCAGGCCGAGCTCGCGCGTCTGGCCGCGGGTTTGCCGCCCCAGGTCGTGCTGGTGCTCGACGGCGCCTATGCCGAGTTCGTCGAAGCGTTCGACGGCGGCGCGGCGCTGGTCGACCGGTTCCCGAACGTGGTGATGACGCGGACGTTCTCCAAGATTTACGGGCTCGGGGGCCTGCGCATCGGCTGGGGCTATGCCTCGCCCGGTATCATCGCCGTACTGAACCGGCTGCGCGCGCCGTTCAACCTCTCCACCGCCCAGCTTTTGGCCGCCGAGGCGGCGGTGCGCGACCGGGCGCATGTGGACCGCTGCCGGACCGAGAACGAGCGCCTGCGCAATTGGCTCGCCCATGCGCTCGCCGAACACGGGGTACCGTCGGACACCTCGTCGGCGAATTTCGTGCTCGCCCGGTTTGCCGATGCCGCCGAGGCCGACGCCTGCGATGCCTGGCTCCGGCAGGAAGGCGTGATCGTGCGCAAGGTCGCAGGCTACAAACTGCCGAATTGCCTGCGAATTACGGTGGGAGACGAAGCGAGCTGCCGCCGCGTGGCGCATCTGGTAGGCCAGTTCAAGGGGAGGCCCGACAATGGTTGATTCGGCGGCTGATATGGCGGCTGACACGGTGCTCTACGAAAAGGTGGCGCTGATCGGGCTCGGCCTCGAGGGCGGCTCGATGAGCCACGCGATGCGCCGGGGCGGGCTTGCCGGGCACATCGTCGGCACGGCGCGCTCGGCGCAGACCCGCGCCATCGCCGCAGAGATCAATCTGGTCGACGAAGTGACGGAGACGGCGGCCGAGGCTGTTCGGGACGCCGACCTCGTCGTCCTTGCCGTGCCGGTCGGCGTGATGGGCGCGGTCGCCGCCGAGATCGCGCCGCATCTGAAGCCCGGCGCCACGGTGTCCGATGTCGGCTCGGTCAAACGCGCGGTGATCGAGACGGTCGGGCCCCATATCCCCGAAGGCGTGCATTTCGTCCCCGCCCACCCGATCGCCGGCACCGAGCATTCCGGACCCCGGTCCGGATACGCCGAGTTGTTCGACAACCGCTGGCTGCTGATCGTGCCACCGGCAGGGACCGACCGGGCGGCGGTCGCGCGGCTGCGCGCGCTCTGGGAGGGGATGGGCAGCCATGTCGACGAAATGGAGCCCGACCACCACGATCTCGTGCTTGCCGTCACCAGCCACGCCCCGCACCTCATCGCTTACACGATGGTGGGGGTGGCGGACCATCTGAGCCGGGTAACCGATAGTGAGGTCATCAAGTATTCCGCAGCCGGGTTTCGCGATTTCACCCGGATTGCGGCCTCGGACCCGACGATGTGGCGCGACGTGTTTCTGACCAACAAGGACGCGACGCTCGATGTCCTGGGCCGCTTCACCGAGGAGCTGTTCATGTTGCAACGTGCCATCCGCATGGGCGACGGCGATATGCTGCACGAGTATTTCACCAAAACCCGAGCGATCCGACGCGGCATCATTGAAGCGGGTCAGGACACGGCTGCGCCTGATTTCGGGCGCGGGGTGAAGCCATGAGGGTCACCGGGATTGCCGCTTTGATCCTCGCAGGCTGGTCTGCGGGGACCGCGTTCGCCGAGGCGCCGGAGCGCTCGATCCGCGCGATGCCGCGTCCTCTCGTCGAGGTATCGGCCGCGGCGCAACCGGTCGCAGCGGATGCCGCCGTAGCCGCCGCAGTGACCAGCGCGCTGGCTGTGCTGGTTTCGCCGCGCCCGCTGCCAAAACCACCAACCGTGGTGGCCTCGGCGGCGCCGGCCCGGACAATTATCGGCGCCCCGCGTCCCGTCGTTGCGCGGGTTTCAGCGGCGAACAAGGTGCCTGTGGATCCGATCGCAGCGTTTTTCCAGGGTCTTGCGGCGCCGAGGCGGGCTGCTGCCGCCACCGCGCCGAGCGGGCTTGCCGTGCCGCAATCACCGCGGCCCGAAACCCGCCCGACAGGCTTTGCGAAGCTGGTTTCGGCAATCACCACGCCGCGCGCGACCAGCCGGAAAGGCTCGGTCTGCGGCGTGGCCGAGATCAAGGGCGAAGCGATCAGGTCGATCGACGGTGCCGGCGCCTGCGGGATTTCGAAGCCGGTGCGCGTGACCTCGGTTTCCGGGGTCAAGGTTTCGGGCGGGCCGACCATCGACTGCACCACGGCGAAAGCGCTGAATGACTGGGTGCGGGGCGGTGTCATGCCGGCGGTTGGGCGGACCGGGGGCGGGCTCGCCCAGGTCAACGTTATCGCCTCCTACTCCTGCCGGAGCCGCAACAACGTCAAAGGCGCGAAGCTCTCCGAACATGCGCTGGGCCATGCCGTCGACGTGTCCGGTGTCACGTTGAAGGACGGCACCAACCTGACCGTGCTCGACCATTGGCGGAGCGGAAAATACGGCAGCATCATCAAGGCGATGCACAGCACGGCCTGTGGCACCTTCGGCACCGTGCTCGGACCCAACGCGGACCGGTACCATCAGAACCACCTGCATCTCGACACTGCGCGTTATCGGTCCGGGAGCTACTGCCGCTGAAGCGGTTGTGGGCGCGGCGCATGTGGCGTCAGGGCGTGCCGCCGCGCATTCGAGACGTGGCGTGCGCAGGTCTCGCCATATTGCGACCTGGACCTTGCGAATGCCCGGCATGACCGCGGGACAACTGAAAAAAGTGATCCGCCAAAGATGTATTCTGCGGCCATCCGTTCGGGCAGGGTCCATTCCGATGCTGGCGCGGTCCGAGACGCGCATGTGTTTCGACAGCCGGAACAATGGGTTTCCATTGGATTTCAAATCTTTGCTGTTTGGATTCGCCCATGTCGTCGGCTTGTGCCGCCCCAACCATCCGGGGTGTTCAGCCCCGTCCGAGGAGCCGCCCGGACAGCGTGGTCAGAACGAAGATTGCTGCGGCTGCGGAGACGATCGAAGGGCCCGCCGGTGTGTCGAGATACCACGACGCTGCAAGCCCGCCGAGCGTCGCGAGCATGCCGATGCCGACCGCGCCGAAAGCCATGGACTCCGGCGAGCGGGCCAGCGCGCGGGCGGCGGCCGCGGGGATGATCAGCATCGCCGCGATCAGCAGTGCGCCGACAACTTTCAGGGCGACGGCCACCACCACCGCGAGCGCCAGCGTCAGCACCAGCCCCTCGCGGTCGGCATCGATGCCGGAGGCCGCGGCGAGCTCACGTGATAGCGTCGCGGTGAGAAGCCGCGACCAGCGCCAGACGAGGAGCGTGACGACCAGAGCCGCCCCGCCCCAGATCACCAAGAGATCGGCGCGGCTGACGGCAAGGATGTCTCCGAACAGGAAGGCCGAGAGATCGACGCGCACACCTGGAACGAAGGAGATGACGACGAGGCCGAGGGCAAGGGCGGCGTGGGCAAGCACGCCGAGCGACGCGTCCATTGCGTGACCGCGCGCCGAAAGCCAGTTCACCGCCGCCGCCATTGCCAGCGCCACCACCAGCGTGCCCAGGGTAACCGGCACCGACAAGATGAGCGCGAGCGCCACGCCCAGTACTGCGGCATGTGCCGTTGCGTCGCCGAAGTAGGCCATGCGGCGCCAGACCACGAAGCTCCCCAAAGGCCCCGCGGCTACTGCGATGCCAATTCCGGCAAGAACCGCGCGAAGCAGGAAATGGTCAAGCATGGTCGCTGCTTTCCGCTATTGTTGGGGATTCTTTATCGGAATCGTCTAAGTTTGCGCCTGCGTGATCGTGACCGTGATGTCCCGGTCCGTCATGTTCATGTTCATGATCATGTTCATGATCGTGTTGGTGCTGATAAAGTGCCAGCGCCCCGTGGGTGCCTCGACCGAAGAGCGCGCGGTATTCTGGCGCGGCGCGGACCACGTGCGGGGTGCCCGCACAACAGATGTGGTGGTTGAGGCAAATCACGCGATCCGAGGCCGACATCACCACGTGCAGATCATGGCTGACCATGAACACGCCGGCTCCGGTCTCGCGGCGGACCTGTTCGATGAGCTCGTAGAAGTCGGCCTCGCCGGTTTGGTCGAGCCCCTGGGTGGGCTCGTCGAGGATCAGCAGTTGCGGATCGGTAAGCAGGGCCCGGGCGAGCAGCACGCGTTGGAACTGCCCCCCGGAGAGCGCAGTCATCTGCCGGTCGCNCANCCCGGTGATGCCGGTGATTTGAGCCACTGCGGCCATGCGATCGGCCGAAGGGCGCNCGGGCAGGGACAGGAAGCGGGAAACGGTGATCGGAAGGCTCGCGTCGATATGCAGTTTCTGCGGCACGTAGCCGAGCCGCAGCCCCGGCGCGCGCACCACCCGTCCGCCATCCGGCCGCACGACCCCGAGCAGCACTTTCACCAAGGTCGATTTGCCGGACCCGTTCGGTCCGATGAGGGTGACGATTTCACCCGGCTCGACGCTGGCATCGACACCGTCGAGCACTCTTACATCGCCGTAGCGCATCACGATGTTTTCCGCCGTGATCAGGCTCATGCGCGTTTCTCCCGGCAGGTGGGGCAGAGCCCGTAGGCCTCGAGCGTCGCACCCGCGACCGTGAAACCAGCCTCGGCTGCGGCGCCGTCAAGTGCGGTGCGCACCTCGATTCCGGTCGCCTCTGCTACCGCGTGACACGCCTCGCAGATCAGGAAGACCGGGGCATGCGCCTGCCCGGGATGGCTGCAGGCGGCGAAGGCGTTGAGCCGGCGGATTCGGTGCGCGAGCCCCTGGTCGGTCAGAAATTCGAGGGCCCGGTAGGCGACCGGCGGCTGATGCCCGAAACCCTCCGCCGCCAACCGATCGAGCACTTCGTAGGCGCCCATCGCCCGGTGATGTTCGAGCAGCAGTTCCAGCACGCGTCGGCGAACGGGCGTAAACCGCGCCCCGGTCTCGGCGCAGAGCCGTTCTGCCCGCTTGAGCGCGTCCGCCGCGCAAGCCGCGTGGTCATGCGGGGTGAAGGCGGTGGCCGGGTCGCCGGGGCGGGGCGGGGTCTGGGGAGAATCTGTCATTGGTACTTGAAGCTCACATTTCGTGATAATATAACATTACAATCTTCAACAACAAGGTGCGCCCCATGCGGTTTTCCATTCTCTCTTTCTCCTCGCTCCCCGCCCTGATCGCGGCGCCTGTCTCGGTTCTCGCCGAACCGCCGCAGGTAGTGGCCGACATCGCCCCGCTTCACGCGCTGCTCTCTCAGGTCATGGAGGGGGTCGGGGTGCCCGACCTTTTGCTCGATCAGAACGCAAACCCGCACGCGGCGCAACTGAAACCCAGCCAGGCGCGGATGCTGACCGAGGCCGATCTTGTGTTCTGGGTCGGCCCTGAGCTCAGCCCCTGGCTGGAACGCATCCTCGAGGCGCAGGACGGCGACCACATTGCGATGATGGAGCACCCGGCGACCCATCTGCGCGATTTCGACGGGGCCGGGACGGACCATGATCATGAAGCTCATGAGGGCCACGGCGAAGAGGAGCATGACGACCACGACGAGGACGGGCATGACGACCTCGGTGAAGAAGGGCATGACGACCATGGCGAAGAAGGGCATGACGGCCACAATCATACCGGCGTGGACCCGCATGTCTGGCTCGCCACCGAAAACGCCCGCGCCTGGCTAGGTGTCTTTGCGGACATGCTGTCCGAACGCGACCCCGACAACGCCGAGATCTACCGGTCCAACACCGAGGCCGCTTTTGCGAAGGTCGACGCGTTGGAGCACCGGATTGAAGACCGCCTTGCCGCGCATCAGGGCGCCGAGATCGTCACTTTCCACGCGGCCTTTGGCTATTTTGCCGACGAATTCGGGATCGAGATTGCCGGCTCCGTCCGGCCGGGCGACGCGGCCGCGCCCTCCGCTGCCGCGGTGGCCGAGCTGAAGGATCTGGTTGCTGACCACGGCATAGAATGCGCCTTCGCCGAACCCGGCTTCGACCCCGGGTTGCTCGACGCCATCGCCGGGGGCACGGGCCTCAGGATCGGCACGCTCGATCCCACCGGCGTGCTCCAGCCCGTGGGCCCCAACCATTACTCTGCGACACTCGATGCGATCGCGGTTGGAATTGCCGAATGCCTTGAGAGCGAGTGAACCTTGGGCCGGCGCTGGGTGTTCCGGCGCCGGTTCTACGGCAGGACCGCAAGCCAGATCCAGATGGTGAGGATCGAGATCAACGTACCGGCCAACACGGCGGTGGCGCTGACCCGTTTGGCCACGCCGTACATATTGGCAAAGACATAGGCATTGATCCCCGGCGCCATCGCCGCCATCAGCACGGCGGAGCGAAGCTGGCCGGTGCCGAGGTCGAACAGAGTGCCGAGACCGAACACGATTGCGGGATGCATCACCAACGACACCGCCACTATGAAGGCGACAAGACGCAGATCGCCCTCGGGCTTGTAGGCCGCGAGCACGCCGCCGAGCGCGAAGAGCGCGGTCGGGATCGCAGAGGCGGCGACCATGTCGACGGCGCTGCTGACAGGGCCCGGCAGGGTCAACCCGGACAGGTTTGCCAGCGCGCCGAGGGCGATGCCGATGATCATCGGATTATGGCTCATTGAACGCAGCACGGAAAACACGGTCGCGCCGGTGCTCCGTCCTTCGGCGCGCACGATTTCCATAGCCGTCGTCGTGATGATGTAAACGAAAGGGGCGTGGAAGGCGATAATTGCAAAATTGTAGCCGATGGCGTCGTCACCATAGGCGCGCGCGGTAATCGGCAGCCCGAGAACGCCGCCATTGGAGAAGGCGGTAGCGAAGGAGATCGCGATGGAATCCGGCCAGGGGCGTTTGAACAGGACCCGCGCCCCGATCAGTCCGGCGAGAAAACCTGCGGTCACCCCGATATAGAAGGCCGCTAGCATCGGTGGGGCGAAGGTGTCGCCGAGGTGCAGCCCGGAGACGCCGCGAAACAGCAGCACCGGAAAGGCGAAGCCCTGGGCGTAGGACATCAGCCCTTCGAACAGCGTGTCCTTCGCGCCAAGCAGACGGTTGGACCCGTAGCCGAACCCGATCACAAGAAAAACCGGCAGGATCACGACGATCAACGTCTGCATGTCAGGGTGCCTGTAGTTGGAGCGGTTGCGTTCGCGCTGCCGTCGCATGTGTGCCGCGTGGCGCACGCCGGGGGCGGTTCATCCCCGGAGCCCGGGAAAGCCGCGTTCGACCAAAGAAAAGGGCAGGGGACCTGCCGCTTCGCCAGATCTTCCTGCAGCAGGGCGGGGGAGACAAGCGGACCGGGCGGGCGAGGTGCATCGCGGCGCGCCCCTAGACGTCGAAGCTGAATGTCATCCCGTCATACGCGGGCGTGACATGCGCGGGGGTTTCTGCGGCGACATCGTCGTAATCCAGGTCGATATGCATGTTGGTGAGCACGCCGCGTTCCGCGCCGGACTGTTCGAGCCAGGCGAGCGCAGTCTCCAGGTTGGCATGGGTCGGGTGCGGCTGGCGCCGCAGCGCGTCGATGATGAACACCGCGAGCCCGTCGAGCAGCGGCCAAGCCTCGGGTTTGATCGCGGAGACGTCCGGCAGGTAGGCGAGGTCGCCGATCCGGAACCCAAGCGAGTCGATCACGCCGTGTTCGACTTCGAACGGGTGCAGCGTGAGCACGCCACCCGCCCCCTCAACCGAGACATCGCCCGAGATCGTGTGGAGATCGAGGATCGGCGGATAGGAGGACCCGGCGGGTTGAACGAAGGCGTAGCCGAAACGGCCGAGCAGAGCGTCCTGGGTGGCGCCATCGGCCCAGACCGGCAGCCGGCGGCCGATGTTGTAGACCACCTGGCGCAGATCATCGAGCCCGTGCACGTGATCCGCATGGGCGTGGGTGAAGACCACCGCGTCGAGCTCCGAGACGTCGGCGTCGAGAAGCTGGGTGCGCAGATCGGGCGAGGTGTCGATCAGCACCCGGGTCTGGCCTGCGTCAGTTTCGCGGGTGACGAGCAGGGAGCAGCGGCGGCGTGCGTTTTTCGGGTTGTTCGGGTTGCACTCGCCCCAATGCCCCCCGATCCGCGGAACGCCCCCCGAGGAGCCACAGCCAAGGATGGTGAAGCTGAGCCGCGCCATCAGCCCGGCCTTTGCCAGGCCGCGGCTTTCGCGAACAGCCGGTCGAAATTCGCTTGGGTTTGCGCGGCGAAATCCGCGTAGTCGAGCCCGAAGACCTCGGCACCCACCCGGGCCGTGTCGGCGCTGTAGGCAGGCTCATTGCGCTTGCCGCGATGCGGCGGCGGCGCGAGGTAGGGGCTGTCGGTCTCGACCAATATCCGGGTTGCGGGGGCAGCGGCGAAGATTTCCCTGAGCGCACCCGCCTTCGGGAAGGCGGCGATGCCGGACATCGAGAGATAGAAGCCGAGGTCGAGCGCGGCGCGGGCGAGGTCCGGGCCGGAGGAGAAGCAGTGCATGACGCAGGTATAGGACCCGGCGGCATGTTCCGCGGCGAGAATGCGGGCCATGTCGGCATCGGCATCGCGTGCGTGGATGATGAGCGGCAGACCTGTTCGACGCGCCGCCTCGATATGGATGCGCAGGCTCTCCTGCTGCACGTCCTTGGAGTCGGCGGTGTAGTGGTAATCGAGCCCGGTTTCGCCGATGCCGACGAATTTCGGGTGCGCGGCCAGCGCCACCAATTCGCCCACGGTTGCCATGGGCTCTTCGGCGGCGCTCATCGGGTGGGTGGCGGCGGCCCAGAAGATCGGGTCATGGGCCTCGGCGATGGCGCGGACCTGGGGCGCGTTGGCCAGCTTGGTGGCGATGGTGACCATGCGTGTCACCCCGGCCTCGGCCGCCCGCGCCACCACCGCATCCAACTCGCCCTCGAAATCGGGGAAGTCGAGGTGGCAATGGCTGTCGGTGATTTCAGCTGTGCTCATGCGGCCCCATTCATGCAGCTCTGTCGCTCGCGGTTTCGTTGATCCTGAAGACCATATCGAGGATGAGCGCGGCAGGGTCAAGGTTGACCGCCCGGCCATGTTCGGCCCGGCCCGAGAGCACCTGTTGCAGCCCGGCCCAGNGGCGGGCTGCCCGCAGATCGGGCGCGAGACGGGCAAGCAGGGCGGCTTCGTTCGGCGCCGCCTCGACGGCGGGCGGGTGGCCGGCGCCGGTGCGCGCGAGGCGGGCGAGGAACAACTCGACCAGCCGCAGGATCAGCTCGAAACGCGGCGCGTTTGCAGCCCCCGCGGCAGAGTTCGCCAGCGTTATGGCGCCGGGGCGGTCGTAGCGTGGCGCGGTCTCGAAAACGGCGACGATGTCGCGGTAGATCGCCAGCCCGTCCAGGTGGAGAAGCCTGAGCGCCTCGCCCACCGAACCGCCGGCGAGATCGGCGAGTGCCGCGGCGCTGTCGGGGGCAGGGACTTCGCCCGTGGCGGCCAGGGCGTTTGCGAGATCGTCCGCCCCGAGCGCTGACAGGCGCAGCTCGCGGCAACGCGAGCGGATCGTCGGCAGGAGTCGGTTGGGCTGGTGGCTGACCAGCAGAAAAACCGTCCCCTGCGGCGGCTCTTCCAGGGTCTTCAGCAGGGCGTTGGCGGCCTGTGGGTTCAGCTCGTCGGCGGCATCGACGATCACCACCCTCCGGCCGCCGTCGACCACCGAGAGGCCGAAGAATTCGCGCATCCGGCGCACTTCCTTGACGAGAATGTCCGCGGCAAGCTTGTCCTCGTTCGGTTTGTCGCGAGGGCCGCGGCGCAGAAGGAAGATGCCGGGTTCGGCCAGAGCCTTGCTTTGAAACATCACCGGGTGGTCGCCCGGTATGTCGAGCGAAGTCGGTGCCGCAGGTCCGTCGCCGAACAGGCCATGACCGCCGGTGGTGGCAGGGCGCGCGCGCAGGAAGCGCGCGAGGCGCCAAGCGAGCGTGGCCTTGCCGATGCCACGCGGGCCGGTGATGAGCCAGGCATGGTGGAGGCGCCCGGAATTGATCGCATCGAGGAAGGTGGCCTCGGGATCTGCGTGGCCGAAAAGCTGGACGGTCTCGCGCGGATGCGGGGCGCCCTCGATCCGGTCGGGTTCGGGAAGGTCGGCAGGGTCAGCCATGCCGGGTGCTCCGGTTGATCCGGGCGCGGCAACGCGGCTTCGAAGCCGCGTGTGAAGCCGCTTCGAAGCGGCTTTCCGGCGCTTCCCGCACGCGGTGCGTACCATCTGCCGGGCCGCGCCGGCTCATCCGATCCGCTCCAGCGCGATCCGCGTCACATCGTGCGCAACCGTCTCGACCGGCCGGTCGCCGTCGATCACCACACAGCGTTCCGGATGCGCCGCCGCAAGCTCCAGGAACCCCGCGCGCATCCGAACCTGGAGATCGGTTCCGAAATCCTCGAACCGTTCCTCGCTGCCGTTTCGTCCCTTGGCCCGCGCGTGTCCTTTCACCGGGTCCATGTCGATGATGAAGGTGAGGTCGGGCTCGCGCCCGATCATCAGCGCGTGCAGCTTGTCGACCACATCGCGCAGCCCGGCCCGCAGCCCCTGGTACATCCGCGTGCTGTCGGCGAACCGGTCGCACACCACCACGCGGCCGGCGGCCAGCGCCGGGTCGATCACCCGTTCGAGATGGTCGCGCCGCGCCGCGGTAAACAACAGGATCTCGGTTTCCGCCGACCACCGTGCGGGGTCGCCTTCGAGCACCAGCCGGCGGATTTCCTCGGCCCCGGCCGAGCCCCCCGGTTCGCGGGTGTGGAGCGCGTCCACCCCCTCGGCCCGCAATCGGTCGGCCAAAAGCCGCGCCTGGGTCGACTTGCCCGACCCGTCTATGCCTTCGAAGGTGATGAACAGGCCAGCCATGGATCAGTTCGTGAGCGCGGAGCCGGGCACGACCGGATCCAGCGCGGGCAGCGGCAGAGCGGTAGGTGCAGGCGCGTCACCGGAGCCGACAACCTGTTCAAGCACCCGTTCCGTGGCAAGGCGGAACCGGGCGCCGAAGCCCGCGCTTGCGACGGCGCTTTCGGCGTAGAGCGGCACGGTGATGTCGTCCATGCCGTCGCGACGCACAACCATCGAGGCCAGTTCCTGGCCGCGCGCCAGCGGTGCTTCGACCGGCGAGGTCCAGCTGATTTCGCCGCTCAACCTGTCGCCCGCGCCCACTGGCAGCAGCAGGGTCAGGTCGTGCGCGGCCACGAGACCGATGGCGGGCGCCGCACCCAGAAACACCGGCAGATCCGCCACCCGCATGCCGGCCCGCACCGGGGTTTTCATCGCGAACTGGCGGAAAGCCCAGTTGACCACCGCTTCGGCCTCGCGGGCGCGGTCGTCTTCGCTCGAGAGCCCGGAGATCACGAAAACGATCCGCCGACCGCTCTGCGTGGCCGACCCCACCAGCCCGTACCCCGCCTCTTCCGTGTGGCCGGTTTTCAGCCCGTCGGCGCCGATCCCGAGGCTGAGAAGCGGGTTGCGGTTGTATCGGTTGTCGGGCGCGCGGCCGTCGAACGGGTATTCGGTCTGCGCAAAGTAAGGGTAATACTCGGGGAATTCGGTGATCAGCCGGGTGGCGAGGATCGCGAGATCGCGCATCGACATCCGCTGGCGCGGGTCGGGCCAACCGGAGGCGTTGCCGAAGGTAGCGGCCTTCATGCCCAGCGCCTGGGCCCGCTCGGTCATCATCCGCGAAGGCCCCCTCGGTCGAGGCGAGCCCTTCCGCCACCACCACGCAGGCGTCGTTGCCGGAATTGACAATGATGCCTTGGACAAGCTGCTGGACCGTCGGCCGGTCGGAGGTGTTGAGAAACATCGTCGAGCCACCCATCGCCTGGGCGCGCTCCGACACGGCGAACCGTGTGTCGAGGGTGACCCGTCCGTCTCTTAGCGCCTCGAACAGCATGTTGAGCGTCATCAACTTCGACATCGAGGCCGGCGGCAGCGGCGTGTCGGCGTTCTTCTCGAGCAGCACGGTATTGGTCGTCAGGTCATAGACGAGGGCGGCGCGCGCCTTGGTTTCGAATGCGCGGGCGGGCAGGGCGGCGAGGGCCGCGAGCAGCACGAGGCCGGCGAGACCGGCGAGAAGACGGGCGGCGGTCATGGGCAGCGAAGTTCCCTTTGCTTGCCGGGCGCGGGCGCGTGCCGGTCAGTTGGTGACGGCATAGGCGTCGTTGAACCCGAGCCCATTGATCTGCCCGAGAAGCGTGGCGCGTTCCGCGGCGGTGGTCGCTGGGCCGACGACGACCCGCCAGAACGCCTTTCCGCTCATCATGCCTTGCTTGACGGTTGGCACCATCCCGGCTTTGCGCAGCGTCTCGGCGGTGCTGACGGCGTTGCTTTCGACCGAGAAAATCCCGATTTGAACATAGGGTTTCTCGAGCGTGGATTTCGGCGCCGCAGCCGGCGTCGGCGCAGGCGCGATGGCCGATGGGGTGACCGCCGCAGCCGGGACCGAGGGTCCGCTCGCAGCCGCTTCGAGCGCCTCGGTGGCAGCCTCGATCGGATCCAGCGTGCTGGTTGCAACGCCCCCGGCGCTGCGCGGTTCAGCCGTGGACGGGGCGGGCAAAGCCGCGCTGTCCTCGGTCGGCGCGGCTGCCGTCTCGCGGCGGAGCGCGGTCACGTTGAGCTGCGACGGCTGGCCCGCCAGCATTTCGAGCGCCTCGGCGGCATCGGAGGACACCTGGAACTTCGGACCTGGCGTCGAGCGCTCCGGCCGGTAGACCACGCCGATGACGAATTGTCCGTTGCTCTCGTTGCGGATGATGACGCGTTCGGGGTCCTTGACCTGCGGGTGCGCCACCCAAACCCCGCCGAGCGAAGGCCGACCGTCCCACAATCCGCTGTCGGTGACCTGGAAAACTTCTGGTGCTTCCACGTCACGCTCGACGGTGCGCGATGAAGCCTCGGCGGTGGTGGTCTCGCCGCCACCGCCTGACAGGAAGCCCGGCAGGTCGGTCCCGTCGCAGCCGGCGAGTGCCAATACACTCCCCAGAACCAGCGCGTACCGCAGATTAGTCGAGGATCCGCTCGCCATCGTTTGCCCCTTCGTTGCGCCGCCTTGGCGGCTGCGCTGCCCGTCTGCCCGCGCTTTGAGTGCGCTTGCGCGCGACAATAGCGGTTCGGCTTTCTCATGAAAAGCCCACGCCGGCACCTTGGGCGGTTTCGCGCCCCGCGCCCCTGGCGCGGTCTCGCGTCCTTTTGACCAAGGCGCGGCCAGGGGCCGTGCGCGATCGTCCGAAGGACGCTTTCAGAATCGAGCCAGGCGCGGTATCGGGGTGGAAATGCTGCGGAGGAGTGGCAGAGTGGTCGAATGCGGCGGTCTTGAAAACCGTTGAGCGCGAGAGCGTTCCGGGGGTTCGAATCCCTCCTCCTCCGCCACCAACGCATGCGAAACGTGTCT
>JGI24025J20009_10001738_pt1 | contig 16174 bp, 14 predicted proteins | sample Cruoilmetagenom3_FD_20009 | JGI IMG/M metagenome (IMG submission 20009)
GATATGCCTTTGGCGCGATTCCTCGATTAAGGCTGAAACATCAAATTCCACTCCTGTCTTCGCCCTAATCCTCTCCTGCAAAGCCACGGCGCGTTCTATAAACCTAAACCTATCACCTTTTTGCTTATTCGTATTCTTTAGAAAAGTCTCCAAATCCCTCCTCTTTATAAAGAGCTGATTGCCAAGCTTCTCAGCAGGCAACTTACCTGACCAAATCCACCGCCGCACGGTTTCCACATTCCGCCCGCTTTCTTTAGATGCTTCCCTCACAGTCACTAATTCTCCTGCCACTTTCATATCCATTTTACTCCAAGAAAATATAGTTGTTGTCTACAACTTTATATTCATAAATTGGCATTACACCCTCACCTTAATCCTCTCCCATCAAGGGAGAGGGAATTTAGAGATTTTACCTCCCGCAGCAGTATTTGTATTTCTTGCCCGAGCTGCAGGGCAAAGGGGTTATATCACCTTATCAAGCTTTCATTACCCTCGATAAATCTCCTTACGGTGACCGACACGCAGCACTATTAGTTCATCACCCTCCAGGTCAAATATGACTCTGTAATCTCCAACTCTAAATCTGTAACTCCCTAACGAAGGGTCAACCATTCTCCTGGCGTAACTCAAAGGGTCTTCACTGTATCTTCTTAGAATGTCTCCTATCCTTTCTTTAATCTCTGGCTCCAATTTAGAAATGTCCTTCGTTGCCCTTCTAGTGAAGACAATTTTGTACTTCATTTGAGTGGAACTTATCCCTTGAAGAGCTCTTCATAGGGAAGAACTCTTCCCTCTCTGTAATCCCTCCGGGCCTCATCAATGCTTTCCAGATACTCAGGGTTTGTAGCAGCTAAGAGGTTTTCAATGAAGAACTCTCTATCCTCATCGCTTAGCTCCCGTAACGCAGTGGCTAAGTCTCTAACAGAAAAACCAATTTTGACCTCGACTTCCGACGATTTCTTCATATGTCTCCTCCCCATCTACAGTAAGCTGAGATTGCTTCGCTCCCCTCGCAATGACAAGTATAACAAGATTCCTACCTCCCGCAGCAATGTTTGTATTTCTTGCCCGAGCCGCAGGGGCAAGGGTCATTGCGGCCAACTTTCTTGCCCGCCACAACCGCTTGCTTTTCGCGAGGTCGCTTCGCTTCGCTCGCAGTGACACTTTTAGTAATGCCTACGTGATAAATACTATGGACAACGTCGTGCTGGATGCTGGCCAAAAGGCCATCGAAAAGCGTATGACCTTCCCTCTTATAGACCACTAACGGGTCTTGTTGAGCAACAGCCCGCAGACCTATTCCTTGGCGCATATGCTCCATAGCAGTAAGGTGCTCCATCCATAACACATCAATGACCCGGAGCATTACCAACCTCTCCACTATTCGCATATTATCAAGGCCCACCTCTTGCTCCCGCTGGGTATAAAGCTCGACGGCATAATCGCTTAACTTTTCCGAGATTTGCTTGCCATCAGACCGAGATTGCTTCCCCTTCGTTTCACTCAGGGTCGCAANGACAGGCTGTGGNGGTNGNGGGAAAATGTGGGATACATCCTCAAGTAANCCCGATAAGTCTAATTCGCCCAGACTGTGGTCAAAATGGGCATTTACCAAGCTTTGAATTTCGTCCTGAATCATAGATATTATATTTGCCTTAAGGTCTGCACCGCTTAGAATTTTCTTTCTCTCGGCGTAAATCACTTCACGGTGCTGGTTTATTACATCGTCGTATTCCACAAGATGTTTACGAATATCAAAATGGTAGCCTTCTGTCTGCACCTGGGCATTTGTTATGGCTTTGGTAACCAAAGGATGCTGAATGGGGGTATTCTCGTCCATACCTGCCCATTGCATAAACCCCTTAACCCGGTCACCACCAAAACGACGAACAATCTCGTCCTCTAAGGAAGCATAAAAACGAGAGCTGCCTGGGTCTCCCTGTCTTCCTGCTCTCCCTCGAAGCTGATTATCAATGCGCCTGGCTTCGTGGTGCTCGGTGCCAACGATATGGAGCCCGCCAAGTTCAACTACCTTATTATGCTCCCCAAGCCACTCTTTGGAGGCATGCCCCTCAGGATTGCCACCAAGGATAATATCCACACCACGTCCTGCCATATTTGTCGCTACAGTTACCGCTTCCAGACGCCCAGCTTGAGCAATTATGCCCGCCTCCTTTTCATGATTCTTGGCATTTAGCACCTGATGAGGTACGCCCTTTCTTCTCAAGAGGTCACTTAGATTCTCCGATTTCTCGATAGAAACTGTGCCTATAAGAACTGGCCTTCCTTGAGCATGTAACTGCTCGATTTCCCTGGCTACAGCTTCAAACTTGGCTTTCTCATCTTTGTAAACCTGGTCGGGATGCTCAGTGCGAACCAACGGCTTATTCGTGGGTATAACCACCACTTCCAATTTATAAATCTTATGGAATTCCTCAGCTTCGGTGGCCGCAGTTCCAGTCATACCGGCTAATTTTTGATACAGACGGAAATAATTCTGGAAGGTGATGGTGGCTAAGGTAACGCTTTCTCGCTGAATCTTCACTCTTTCTTTAGCCTCGATAGCCTGATGTAATCCCTCAGAATACCTTCGACCAACCATCAACCTGCCGGTGAACTCATCCACGATAATGACTTGCCCATTCTTAACCACATAGTCACGGTCTCTCTTAAACAAGGCATGAGCCTTAAGCGCACTTTCCAAATATTGGGTAAGGAAATGATTAGAGGGGTCATAAAGGCTGGGAGCTTTGAGCAACCCTTCCTTCTTAAGCATCTTTTCCATATTAGTCATGCCAATATCAGTAAGGCTAGCGGTGCGCGTACGCTCATCAATAGTGTAGTCTTCATTTTTGACGAGGCGAGAAACTAAGTGAGCGAAGGTGTAATACTTTTGGGTTGCTTCCTCGGCAGGTCCACTTATAATTAGCGGAGTACGGGCTTCATCAATAAGGATGTTATCAACCTCATCAACAATGGCATAATTCAACGGGCGCTGCACACACCGAGATAAATCCAAAACCATGTTGTCTCTGAGATAATCGAACCCAAATTCGTTATTAGTACCATAAGTTATATCTGCTTCATAAGCCTGGCGGCGAGCGATAGGACGGAGAAAATTCCACTTCTGGTCTTCTGATTCATAGCTAGGGTCATAAATATAGGAAGGAGCAGGTTGGTCTGGACTTTGCTGAGCGTGGATACAGGCAACGCTTATGCCCAAGGCATGGTAAATAGTACCCATCCAGTGGCAATCCCGCTTGGCCAAGTAATCATTAACGGTGACCAGATGGCAACCTTGTCCACCAAGAGCATTGAGATAAAGAGGCAAGGTAGCCACAAGGGTTTTCCCTTCACCAGTTTTCATCTCAGCTATCTTACCCTGGTGAAGGACAATGCCTCCTATCAACTGAACATCAAAATGCCTCTGCTCTATAGTTCGTTTAGCTGCTTCTCTAACCGCAGCATAAGCCTCAGGTAAAAGCTCACCTAAGTTTTCACCGTCCTTCAGCCGAGCCTTGAACTCGTCGGTTTTAGCTTGGAGCTCAGCATTGGTGAGCTTTTCAAATTCAGGCTCAAGCGAGTTTATGCGGGCAACCAGAGGCCCAAGGCGCTTTAGCTCCTTCTCATTCGAATCAATTAAACCACCAAGCCACTTAAACATTCTCTATAAATCCTAAATTCTAATTTCTAAGCTCTAAACAAATTCAAAATCTCAATGCTCTAAATTCAAACCCCCGTGTTTTGGTCATTGTAGTTTTGGGCTTTGATATTGTTTAGCATTTCGTGCTTAGGATTTCGTATTTCCTCATTCCATCTTTGCCTTCGGCAAACTTCTTACTCAAACATAGCCCCCACTGATAAGCCAGTATGAATGCGGTGGATAGCTTCACCCAGGAGCGAAGCTGTAGGCAAAACGGTAATTTTATCCAGTTTTTTATTACCAGTAACAGGTATAGTATCGGTGACTACCACTTCCTTTACAGGGCTAGAAGCTATCCTTTGAGCAGCCTGAGCTGACAGTACTGGATGGGTACAACAGGCACGAACTTCGGTGGCGCCATGTTCTATAAGGGTATTTACCGCACCAACCAAAGAGGCAGCGGTATCAATCTCATCATCAACAGTCAAAGCGCGCATTCCTTGAACCTCGCCAATTACATTGAGAGTTTCAGTAGCTCCAATATTCCCCAGGCGCCTCTTTTCAATGATAGCCAAAGAGGCTCCAAGCTTAGCAGCTACATCACGGGCACGCTTGGAGATGCCGATATCGGTAGCCACCACTACGAGATTATCCAAGGTTTTTTCCTTAAAGTACTGGCTGAGAATAGCTAAGGCAGTTAGCTCATCAACAGGTATGGTAAAGAATCCTTGAATTTGAGGGGCATGAAGGTCCACAGTAAGCAGCCTATTAGCTCCCGCCGTAGTAATCAGGTCGGCAATCAAACGAGCGGTAATAGGCACTCGTGGCTGGTCCTTTTTATCTGTGCGGCCATAGCCATAATAGGGGACGACAGCAGTGATTCGCCCCGCTGAAGCTCGCCTGAAGGCATCAAGCATAATAAGCAACTCAACCAAGCTTTTGTTAACTGGAGAGCAAATAGGTTGTATAACAAAAACATCTCGCTGGCGGACATTCTCCAGGATGCGGACAAAAATGTTCTCATTGCTAAATTCAAAAACCTCAGCCTCTCCCAGAGGTATGCCCAAGTAATCGCATACAGACTTTGCTAAAGTGGGATGAGCGCTGCCGCTGAAAACTTTTAATTCGTCCATTGTCACTTCCTTTACATATTCGGATGCTAACATTATAACACGAAATTTTTACCTCTTATTACCGTGGTATTTGGGCAGTAAGAGAAAATTTAGAGGGTCACCATTTTAGACTAGTTCGCTGGCATAAGGCGCCTTAATGGCAAAACTGCAACCTACAGCTATAAAAAGCATCACCGCACTCATGATAATGGCAATATTATAGCTTCCCGTAATGTCAAAAGTGTAGCCCGCTAGCAATGGACCGGCCGCTCCGCCGATGCCAGCCCCTATAGCTAACATCCCAAAAATTCTGCCATGAAATTTCGTCCCAAACCAGTCACCGACTACCGCCGGGAACAGAGGAACACAACTCCCATAGCCAAAGCCAAAAATAGCCGAGAAGAGATAGAACTGCCACGGCTGCCTCGCTTGGAGTAACCACAACATCGCTATAGCCATTAAAAGGTAAGCAATGAATAATGATGCTTTTCTTCCAATTCTGTCTGAGAGACTGCCCAGCACTATCCGACCCGCGATACTAGCTCCACCTACAAGGCCCAGAACAGTGGCAGCGGTCATTTCCGCAACACCGAAATCAACGGCATATGCCTTCAAATGAACCATCACCATCTGAACAGGTAAAACTAAGAACATATTCATGGCAAATAAAACCCAAAATGCTCCCGTCCTAATTGCCTGCTTAAGTGTGAAATCCATGATGCTGCCTGGGGAATTATTTTGCTTGCTTTCTCCTTCCATCTCTCCCATACCATAGGGGAGAAGTCCCTTCTCCGAAGGATCGAGCCTCATCAACCTGGAAACAGGAAGAGCTATGACTACTATAAGTCCAGCTAAGACCAGATAAGAAGTACGCCAGTCAAACTTAAAGATAAGAAATTGGGCCAAAGGTGCTAAAGCCAACGTCCCTGCTCCTATTCCAGCCACAGTGAGCCCCAATGCAGTCCCTCTTCCCTTCACAAACCAGCGGGATACTGTTGAAGTCACAGGCAAATAACCGAAGCCTAATCCAGTACCCAATATAATCCCATAAAATATATAAAGCTGCCAGGGTGCATTCATAATAGACATTAAGGCATAACCTAGGCCCAGCATAAGAATAGAAATCATAAGCATGAGCCGAGGACCATATCTGTCATTCAAGCTGCCCGACACAAATTGGATAACGCCATGCCACAGAAAAAATAGAGAGTACGCTCCAGAGACCATGGCTCTAGTCCAACCAAACTCCCCACATAGCTCGGTAAAAAAGACGCCATAGGAATACTGGGAGCCAAACTCTAACAGCAAAATTATGCCGCCGACAGCTACTATTACCCAGCCGTAGAAAATACCTGTGTTTGATTTATTAGCCATGTTGCAATTGCCCAATAGCTGGTGGTAGGCCGAGAAACCCTAAATCTTAAATCCCAAATTCTAAACAATATCAAATACCAAAATTCCAATGACCAAAATGTCTCTGACTTTGAAAAACCCCAATTCGATGAGTTTTGAATTTAGACATTTGGCTTTGTTTAGGATTTAGTGCTTAGAATTTAGAATTCCTTATTTTTTCGAGCATATATGTCATACCCTTGGGGGTCTTACACTATTCCAGGAAGGGGAAAATGCTGGCACATTTCCCTTGCTTCTTCACGAACTTGCTTCTCAATACGCTTATCACCGAAGTGAGTAAGCACTCGAACAATGAGAGAGGCGGTGCGCTTCATCTCTTCCGCTCCAAAGCCCCTCGTGGTTACTGCTGGTGTGCCCAATCTGATACCGCTGGTAATCCACGGGGGCTTGGGGTCAAAAGGAATGGTATTCCTATTTACTAGTATGCCAGCCGCTTCCAGGGCTTCCTCAGCCCCCTTGCCACTTATCTCAATAGAGGAGAGATCGATAAGGGCAAGATGATTATCTGTGCCTCCAGAAACAACACGCAGCCCATACCTTTGAAGCTCAGCAGCTAGAATGCGAGCATTCTTCAGCACTGACTCCTGATAAACGACAAATTCAGGCTGCATGGCTTCAAAAAAGCATACAGCTTTGGCAGCAATGATATGCATTAGCGGACCGCCCTGCATTTCAGGAAAAACTGCGGCATCAATAGCTGAAGCCAGCTCCTTGCCACACAAAATAAAGCCGCCTCGAGGGCCCCGCAGGGTCTTTTGAGTGGTGGAGGTAATTACTTGAGCAAAGGGCACAGGAGAGGGATGAAGTCCAGCAGCTATAATGCCTGCGATATGGGCTATGTCAGCCAGTAGCTTAGCACCTGCTTTATCAGCTATATAACGAAAACGCTCAAAATCAACGGTCCGGGGATAAGCACTCGCTCCAGTTATAATCAGCTTGGGTTTGTGCTTCAAAGCTAGCTTTTCTATCTCCTCATAGTCAAGCATCTCAGTCCTGGGAGCAACTCCATAAGGAATAAACCTATACCACTTTCCGGAAAAATTAACCTCAGCGCCATGAGTAAGATGCCCACCATGGCTGAGGCTCATGCCCATAACAGTATCACCATGTTCCAGTAGAACTGAATAAGCTGCCATGTTAGCTTGGCTGCCGCTATGGGGTTGGACATTAGCATGCTCAGCCTTAAACAGCTTTTTAGCTCTCTCGATGGCTAAGGTCTCAACTGCATCTACGTAAGCGCAACCACTATAATAGCGACATCCCGGGTATCCTTCGGCATACTTATCAGTCATAAGGCAGGCTTGAGCCTCAAGCACTGCCCGGTCAGCATGATTTTCAGAGGCAATGAGATTTATAGTACTTGCTTGCCTCTTTGCTTCCGACTCCAAGATTTGAGCTACTTCGCTATCCCGCTGTATAATAGAGGAAATTTTCTCCACCTCGATGTTTGCGTCATAATAACAGGCGCTTTCTCTCCCAGTCAATTATATGATGTGCGGTGTCCATATGGCTAGTGACACGCGATTTCCTTCCTTGTCGCTGCGAGGTACCTTCCCCTTTTGTCATTACGTGGCATCTTCTCTTTTTGTCATTGCAAGGCACGTCAGTGCCGAAGCAATCTTTTCTTTGGTTTCCCCTTTTCCTCGGATTGCTTCGCTTCGTTCGGAATGACAACTGGGGAAGCTCGCAATGACACGTCCCCTGACAAGTAAGGGGAGGGGATGGGTGGGCTTCCCTTTGTTTAGTCCCCTGACAAGTAAGGGGATGGGATGGGTGGGCTCCCCTTTGTTTAGTCCCCGGACAAGTAAGGGGTGGTGTTGGGAAGGTATCCTTTCTCACTGTGTTCCAAAACACTTTAAAGTGCCACCCATCTATCTGAACTGGCTCACCAGCTATAGGCGTCATTGACAGAGTGAAGCAACAATGCTAGATTAGCAATCTAAAAAGGAGAGTGCTAAATGAGCTTAGCACCGAGAAAAGAAGCTATTTTAAAGATACTAGTTAGGCAGTATATAGACGAGGCAAATCCTGTAGCTTCAGAGGCTATTGCTCACAACTACAACCTGGAGATAAGCTCAGCTACTGTTCGCAATGACACAGCATGTCTGGAAGAAGAGGGGTATATTACCCGCCTTCATCGTTCGGCTGGTAGCATACCTACAGATAAGGCTTATCGGTATTATGTAGAATCAATAAGTGAAGATATTGAGCTTCCTCTGGCGGAACAATATCTAATTTATAAGCTATTCCAGGAAACAGAAAGGGAAATCGAACAGTGGTTAAAGCTAGCAGCAGCGCTTTTGGCACGCTTCGTTCACAATATGGCAGTGGTAACTCCACCCAGAGCACCTCAGTGTCGCTTTAAGCACCTAGACCTAGTGGCTTTGCAAGATTGTGTAGCTTTGCTGATCTTAGTCCTCTATGAGGCAAAAGTTAGGCAACAAATATTATCTTTCAGCCAGAAAATCGCCCAAGATGAGCTAACAAAGCTAGCTAACAAGTTCAACGCCACTTACGTCGGGATGACTGGCCATGAAATTACAGCTCAAAAACTGGAACATTTTGTAGGGGAAGAGCAGGTTACTAACTGCATAGTAGACGTGATGGCTGCCGAAGACAAGCTGGAATATGACAGGCCTTACCTCGAGGGTTTATGTTTGATGTTAAACCAACCTGAATTCGCTAAGAGTCCTAAAATACTTAACGTATTAGAGGTAGTGGAAAGGGAAGACTGGCTTAAAAATATATTCCCCGAAAAGCTTGACAAAAGAAAGATAAAAGTAATCATTGGGGAAGAAAACCAGGAAGAAGCATTACAGGACTTAAGCCTGATAATTAGTCGGTACGGTATTCCTGACAAAGCAAGCGGCATTGTTGGGGTGCTTGGCCCGAAGCGAATGGACTACGCTAGAGCTATCTCTTCAGTTAACTACCTTTCTTCACTGCTAAACAAATCAGTGATTGAGTACATTTGAGAGGGGTCTAATATTGCCCGAAGAAGAGAAACTGCCTGATAAGGATAAACCAGCTGAAGTAGAGGTTACTCAAGTAGAGGACGTAGAAACATTGCAACAATCCCTGGCTGAAGAAAAGGAAATGGCAGAGAAATATTTAGCCAACTGGCAAAGAAGTCAGGCCGATTTTGTTAATTATAAGAAACGTATCGAACAGGAAAAAAGGGAAATGGTCGAGTTTGCCAATAGCACACTTATCTTGAACTTGCTAACCAGTATAGATGATTTAGAAAGGGCATTTGCTTCACTCCCAGACCAAGTCGCAAAATCCAGTTGGATTGAAGGCATTAGGCTCATCTATAATAAGCTTAAGAAAACCCTAGAGGCACAGGGACTAGCTGAAATTAAGGCTAAAGGAGAGCCATTCGATCCTCACTTACATGAAGCAGTAATGTGTCGAGAAGGGGAAGAGGGAATAGTCATAGAGGAAATCCAAAAGGGTTATAGGTTGAAGGACAGGGTGATTCGCCCCAGTATAGTGATAGTGGGCGAAGGCAAGGAAGGCAAGGAAAGACAAACAAGTGAGAAGGAGGAATAGATATGGGTAGAGCAGTGGGCATTGACTTAGGCACTACACTCAGTGTAGCGGCAGTAATGGAAGGAGGAGAGCCTAAAATCATTCCTAGCGCTGAGGGAGGAAACCTCGTTCCCTCAGTAGTAGCCATAAGCAAGGTAGGAGAGAGGTTGGTAGGCGAGCTAGCCAAGCGCCAAGCAGTAATCAACCCTGACAATACTATCTTTAGCATAAAGCGCCTTATCGGGCGTAAGTTCAGGGATGCCACAGTCCAGTATGATATGAAACGCTTGCCATATAAGATCACTGAAGCTCCCAACAGCGATTGCCGTGTGGTGATGGGAGACAAAGAATATAGCCCACAGGAAATCTCAGCTATGATATTGCAGAAACTGAAGACTGACGCTGAATCTTATCTTGGAGAGAAGATCACCGATGCTGTAATCACTGTGCCCGCTTACTTTAATGATAGTCAACGACAGGCAACTAAAACTGCCGGTGAGATAGCTGGGTTTAACGTTTTGCGCACTATCAATGAACCTACAGCCTCCTCATTAGCCTATGGAATGGATAAGAAAAGGGACGAAACCATTGCTGTGTATGACCTTGGCGGCGGCACCTTTGATATTTCCATCCTTGACCTCGGGGAAGGCACCTTCCAAGTTAAGTCAACCAATGGAGATACCCACCTTGGGGGGGATGATATTGACCAAAGAGTTATGGATTGGGTATGCGATGAATTTAAGAAAGAGTCAGGCATTGACTTAAGGCAGGACAAAATGGCGTTGCAGCGATTGAAGGATGCCGCTGAGAAAGCAAAGAAGGAGCTATCTACGGTAGCCCAAACAGAGATAAGCCTTCCCTTTATCACCGCTGATGCCACTGGTCCCAAGCACCTTAGTATGACGCTCACCAGGGCTAAGTTGGAACAACTATCATCTGACTTAATAGAGAGAAGCATTGAGCCCTGTCGCCAAGCTTTGAGCGACGCCGGGCTTACCGCAAGCCAAATCAACGATGTAATTCTAGTTGGTGGGCAGACAAGGATGCCAAAAGTTCAGGACACTCTAAGGCAGTTCTTTGCCAGAGAGCCCGCCAAGGGGGTCAATCCCGATGAAGCGGTAGCGTTAGGCGCTGCCATCCAGGCTGGAGTGCTTAAGGGTGAGGTGAGAGAAGTTCTCCTCCTCGATGTTACCCCGCTTACTTTAGGCATCGAGACGCTAGGAGCAGTAGCTACACCTCTTATTCCGCGAAACACAACTATACCCACCTCTAAGAGTCAGATTTTCAGCACCGCTAGCGACAGCCAACCAAGCGTAGAGATACATGTTCTCCAAGGTGAGCGACCTATAGCAGCAGATAACCGAACCTTGGGACGCTTTATGCTCGATGGCATTTTGCCCGCGCCACGGGGTATGCCCCAGATTGAAGTAACCTTCGATATTGATGCCAATGGCATCCTTAATGTCAGTGCCCGTGATAAGGGGACAGGTAAGGAACAAAGAATCACTATTACTGCCTCCAGCGGGCTCAGCAAAGAGGATGTAGAGAGGATGAAACGGGAGGCTGAGAGTTTTGCTGCCGAAGATGCTAAGCGCAAAGAGGAAATAGAGACACGCAATTCTGCTGACAGTCTGGCTTACACCGCGGAGAAGACCCTTCGCGATTATGGAGATAAGATACCTGCCGATATAAAGCAGGAAATAGAAAGCAAGATAGCTGCAGTGAAGTCGGCCCTTCAAGGAAAAGATGTAAATTCCATTCGTAACTCTATGCAAGAGCTATCCCAGGCTATGCAGAAGGTTGGAGCGTCAGTTTACCAGCAACCGGAGCAACCTCCACCTGGTGGAGAACCTCCCAGCGGTAAGGAGCCTGACGAAGGGGGAGAGGGAACGGTGGAAGGCGAATTCCGAGAAGTATAAGCAATAAATACTAAGCACTAATATCTAAATCCTAAACATTAGGGATTTGGATTTCGAATTTGTTTAGGGTTTAGAAGTTCGAATTTAGGATTTCGCTTTGAGGAGCTCAATGTCAAAATTTGACTTAGAACAATTTGCCCAAACTACTGATAGAATCAGGAAGAGGGCAATAGAGGAAAATAGGTTAATAAATAATCCTTCGGAGGAGGAGTTGCGCTTAATTGTGGAAAACGAGCCCGGGATTAGGAAAACAATATATGGGAATTTTGTTGCTGAGAGCGAACCCTCTTCTAGAGCAGCGATGTTCACCGAAAATAGTGTTGACCATCCCTTCGGCAAAGGTGAATTAGAGCTATTGGCTCAATGCGAGAAAGCTTTAGCCAAGGAAAGGCTAATTTCCACTGATAGAATTGTGGGTAATGAACATAGTGACACCATAGTGAGGTTAACTGTTCCCGAAAGATTCGCCCATGTTGCCTGTGCCAGAAATCTCTACCTGCCCGTAAAAGAAGAAATTGAACACCCAACATACGAAATCTTAATGTTCGCCGATGAGGCTTTTGAGTGTAATAAATCCAAACCACTTCCCCAGAAAGATATTACCATAAGATTAGCTATGCTGGATAACGGAAGGGTGATCAAGATAATTAGGAACAGCAACTACATAGGCGAATATAAAAAGGGGGTTTTCGCCGCAGAAGATTGGGTGGCTAAAACTAGAAGAGGTGGAATTTTCCTGCATGCCGGCTGTAGAGAGGATTATCTCCAATCAGCACACGGAGACTACCGAACTATCAGGTCACTGCTTCTCGCTCTAACTGCAAATGGAAAAACAACTCTAACCTCTAAGATTTTGGCCAGAAAGGGAAAGGAGAAGTCTTGGCTTATTCAAGACGATGGCGGAACCCTTGTGCCAGATGGCTCCTTTCACGGGTTTGAAGCTGGAGGGATATTTGTAAAAACGGAGAGTGTAAATCCAGGAAATCAAATCGAAATATTCTATGGCTTATTAAAACCAGAGACCCTGTGTGAGAATGTTTATGTAACTGAAGATGGAGACTTTGACTTCTATAATTTTGAAAGGACGTCGAACGGAAGAGCAGTCATGCGCAGAAGAGATGCTTTGCATGCCAGCTCCCATATCGATGTTGACAGGATTGATAACTTGATTCTTATCACCAGAGGGCCATTGATACCTGCAATATCACAATTGACTCTGGAGCAGGCGACAGCACTCATGATTTTAGGGCAATCAATGGAATCCTCGGCAGGTGACCCCACCCAAGCAGGAAGGATTAAAAGTGAGTTCTTTTACGATCCCTTTGTAGCCGGTGACAAGGTGGAGCATGCAAATATATTTTACGAAATATTGAGGGGTCTCCCACACATGAATTACTACTTAATAAATACCGGAGGAATAGGCGAAGGAGAGCATTACAAAGATATAAGATTGGAACACACCCTGGCTATATTGGATTCCTTATTGAGAGGAGGCCTTGAAGACTGGATAGATTCGCCTACAGGCTTTGAGGTGCCAAGAGCGATAAGGTACCTGGATGATATTTACTTGCATCCTGAGAAGCTTTATTCCAAAATTGAATTTGAAGAAAAGCAAAAAGAACTTAACAAAATCAGACATGAAACTGTAGAAAAACTTGACCGTGCCCTGCATCCCGGCATAAGAAATGTTTTCAGCAAAGAATTTGGGCGGTAGCGCGTTCGTCACTTCGAGTGATAGCGAAGGGTGTTCAGATTCTTTGAGGAGCTTGCCCTGAGCGACATGAGATTCTTCGCTGCGCTCAAAATGACAGGAAGCGAAGGGTTCAGAATGACAACCCAAGGAGAGGAGAAAGTGGCTGAGTTTAGTGAACTTTATCAGAGGTTAAAGGAAGAGAAAAAACAACTAGAGGGAAGGCTGGAACAACTAAGAGCCCGAGGGCAACCATTATCGGAAAGAAGAGAAGGTAGCCCCTTCGGCAAAAGGGAGGAAGAAGCAGACGAAGCCTTTGAGCTAGAGAAAAGGCTGGCATTAGAAAAAAAGTTGAGAGACGCCCTTGCTGAAATAGAGCATGCTTTGCAAAAATATGAGGCTGGCACTTATGGAGTATGTGATTCCTGTGGGCAGCCCATAGAACCAGCTCGACTTGAAGCTTTGCCTCAGGCAAACCTATGCCTGAACTGTAAGGCAGGTCAGACCAAAGATGCAAAAGGGACAAGATAATGGGTCCCCGAGTAAATTTGTGGGTAAAGACAAATCAAGAATTTTTCTGGCAGAGGGCAGAAAACAAATAAGACTATCTCTAGCCATTGCTGCTTTAGTGATCACCCTGGACCAACTGAGCAAATTGTGGATTAGGACTAATTTAGCGCTCACGCGGTCACTACCAGAAAAAGGGTTTCTAGATTTGGTTCATGTTGAAAATTATGGCTCTGCCTTTGGTTTACTTGCCAACCAAACCTTTCTTCTCGTCGCCATTATCATCGCTATCTTGTTCATTGTCCTGTTGTTTTTCCATTACCTATATCCAACTACTACTTTAAGCATTGTGTCCACTGGCTTGATTCTTGGTGGTGCTATAGGTAACTTGATAGATCGCTTCCGCTTTGGGTGCGTCACCGACTTCATTCATGCTCATTTACAGGACCTTTTCCACTGGCCAGCTTTTAACCTTGCTGATACCGCCATAACAGTAGGCATCTTCACCTTTATTTATTCTCTGTACCGCTCTGGATTATTTAGAAAAGTGTATGAACACGACCGCAAGATCAAAGATTAAAACACTCCAGTTCAACACACCCCCCTCGGGAATTCGTCTTGACAAATATGTCGCCCAAGCTCTCCCTAAGTTCTCTCGAAGTTATGTGCAGAAACTAATTGAGCAAGGCTATATCTTGGTTAATAAGCAAAAAACAAAGGCAAGCCAAAAATTGATTGAAACCGACAGGATAACAATTAAACTCCCTCCCCCACCTATCTACCCCTTAGCTGAACCAATCTCCCTAAGCATAATTTATGAAGATACGGATGTATTGGTCGTAGATAAACCAGCGGGATTAACCGTTCATCCCGCCCCAGGACACCCCAGTCACACTTTGCTCAATGCCATCCTGGCTCATTGCCCCAGCCTGGCTATGAGTAACGATTTAATACGCCCTGGCATAGTCCACAGGCTGGATAAGGATACATCGGGGCTTATGGTCATTGCCAAAAATGACTTTGCCAAGGCACATCTGATCCATCAGTTCAAGAGCCATGATATAACTAAAGGATATCTCGTCCTGGTTAAAGGAAGGCTATTGCCAGAACAAGGAATAATTGAAGCCCCCATCGGACGAGACCTCCACAATAGGAAGAGAATGACAATAGTAAAAACGGGAAAAGAAGCTATCACTCAATATCAAGTTAAAAAATACCTATGCGGCAGAGCCGCAAAAGGGGAGGTAAAAAATTTGATTCATATTAATGCAGCAAAGCTGCATTACACCTTACTCGAGGTCACCCCCAAAACAGGACGCACACATCAGATAAGGGTGCACTTGGCAGCCATCGGTCATCCTGTAGTTGGTGACCTCGTCTACGGAGCAAAACGTAGGCATGAGGCTAAAGCCTCGTCCTTTGAGAGGCAATTTATTCATGCATACCTCCTCGGCTTTTGCCTGCCATCATCCAACGAATACAAAGAATTTACTTGCCCTTTGCCCGCAGACTTGAAGCAAGCTTTGGAGTTCCTGGCTCAGGAAACTTAAAGGGCTTGTTTGAGATATGAAGATATGGTACATTTTCAAAACAAATAAAAGGGAAAGGAACTAACAATTTGAAGTCTTTTGGAGAGCTTAATAAAGACCAAGCACAGAGGGAAAGTGACCTCTTATCCCGACTAATGGGTGAAACTAAGATAGAGGATTTAGCCCGCTTTGAATCTGACTTAGGCGAACGGCAAAATCGCCTCTTGTTTGAGATAGCTGCAGAGATAGAAGATACTGAGAATGCTCTGAAGCAAGCTGAACAACTTACCCAGAGACTTAAGAAACACTTACAGCAGTTGAAAGATTTACAGCGGGTTCTCTCCAAGTAAGAATTCAGTTAGTTTCCTAGACACCCGTATTATATGGGTATGGAGTCAATTAGAGTCCGTTTTGCACCTAGCCCCACTGGCTACCCACACTTAGGTAACATTAGAACTGCCCTATTCAATTGGCTTTTCGCCCGCCATCACGGTGGCAAGTTCATCTTGCGCATTGAAGACACTGACATTGCTCGCAAAGTAGAGGGAGCAGTGGAAATGATACTAGATAGCTTACGATGGCTTGGGCTGACTTGGGATGAAGGTCCCTATTTTCAATCACAACGATTGCATTTCTATCATGAAGCATCTGCCAAACTGCTTAAAGAAGGCTATGCCTATTTATGCTACTGCTCCCCACAACGCCTAGAGGTGATGCGCCGGGAGCAAATGAAGCAAAAACAGCCACCAAAATATGACCNTCACTGCCGACATTTAACACAAAAGGAGAGAANCCAGTTAGAAACATCAGGTATCACTCCTGTAGTTCGC
>JGI24025J20009_10001739_pt1 | contig 16170 bp, 11 predicted proteins | sample Cruoilmetagenom3_FD_20009 | JGI IMG/M metagenome (IMG submission 20009)
GAGAGAGACTCCGACGCGAAGTCTTTGCTGAATTGCTGAAGTAGCAAGCTCAGCGTTTCTGACGCACAACTTTACTATTCGTCCATCAGCAATCCGACGCTTGCGTCGTCCTGTCCCAGGTCTTCCGAGTCCAACAGAAATTGCTGCCCACACGTGGCGAGTGGGCGTTCATGTAGTTCGCTTCCGCGGACCGCCTGAGTTTCCACCGAAGTGCTTCAGAATCGTTTCTATCTCAGAATGACGCATATCCGTTGGCTTGGACAACCGCCTTCGGATAAATTTACTGAAGTTACCCAATAGCTGATAATACTATATTTAGTATCACCTGTTAACGGAAATCTTACCCTACCTCAATTAGAGGGGGTAGGTCTTTAATCTTGATATTCGCGGAGGAGCCGGCGGTTAGCGGATATATGTAACTTGCTCTCTTTCAGGCACTTCTGCAATTTATAGCCGTTTTTTAGGGTATACCCCCTCCACCGTCCCCCTTTTGGGTTCTGTTCCGGTTTTGTTCCCAGATTGTATTCCAGATTCTGTTTCAGATATTATCCCGGAAATGAATCCTTTTCTGCACCGAGATTCTTTCCCCGTTTCAAACCCGGGTTTCTGGCAAGAATCGCTCTGAAATACTAATCCCAGAATGCTCGGAGATATTCCTCAAGTAATGCTTCCTGGAGTTTCTCCGGGTTCAATCGCTGGATGTAAAGGTGCAACTGACCCGGATTGTGTTCCTGAATCTATCCCAAAAACCTTTCCAGGTTTTATTCCCGAATCGCTTCCCGAAATCATCCCCGGCATGAAACCAGATTTTTGCCGGTTTTGACCGAATCGTGAAATCAGGCCAATGGTCTAATAGAAGAAATATGGATATTGATAAGTTTACCGAGAAGGCGCAGGATGCGATTGCAAAAGCAGAGGCAAGCCTTGCGCATTTCGAGCATAACGAGCTTGATGCCGAGCATATTCTGTTGGCATTGTTGGAGCAGGAGAATGGCTTGGTGCCGCAGATTCTTAAGGAAGTCGGTGCCGACCCGAATCAGGTGATTGAGCATACCCGGGTCGCACTTGCGGATAGGCCAAAGGTTTCAGGCGCCCAGGGACAGGTTTATCTTTCCAGCCGGGCGCGGCAGGTTCTGAGTCATGCCGAGAAGGAAGCGAGTCGGTTCAAGGATGAGTTCATTTCTACCGAGTGTCTGCTGCTGGGTATCCTCGGTTTGAAAGACGGCGATGCCCCGGGAATCTTTAAGCATTTCGGGATTAACCGGGACCGGGTCCTGGATGGATTGCGCAAGATTCGCGGTTCGGCACGGGTGACCGACCAATTTGCAGAAGAGCGCTACCAGCCACTAGAGAAATATGGCCGCGATATTACCAAGCTTGCCAAAGCGGGCAAACTCGACCCGGTAATCGGAAGGGATGATGAAATCAGGCGGGTAATTCAGGTGCTTTCCCGCCGGACAAAGAATAACCCGGTGCTGATTGGTGAGGCCGGTGTCGGCAAGACCGCAATTGTTGAAGGTCTGGCACAGCGGATTATCCGCGGTGATGTGCCCGAAGGCTTGAAGCAACACCAGGTTGTCGGGCTTGATATCGGCAGTCTGATTGCCGGGACAAAATATCGGGGTGAGTTTGAGAACCGGCTCAAGGCGGTCTTGAAGGCGGTTGCATCATCCGATGGTCGGGTCCTCCTTTTTATCGATGAGTTGCATCTGGTCGTCGGTGCCGGCAAGGCCGAAGGTGCGATTGATGCCGGTAATCTTCTGAAGCCGATGCTGGCCCGGGGTGAGTTGCATTGTATCGGTGCGACGACCCTGGATGAGTACCGTCAGTCCATTGAAAAGGACAAGGCTTTGGAGCGGAGATTCCAGACGGTTTATGTTGACCAGCCGACGGTTGAGGAAACGGTTTCGATTCTGCGGGGCCTGAAAGAGAAGTATGAAGTGCATCACGGGGTCGAGATAACCGACGCCGCCCTGGTTGCGGCAGCAATGCTTTCAAACCGTTATATTTCTGGCCGTTTTCTGCCGGACAAAGCGATTGATTTGGTGGACGAAGCCGCAGCCAAGCTCAGGATGGAAATCAGTTCCAAGCCTGAGGAACTGGATGAAGTCAACCACAAGGTAATGCAACTGGAGATGGAAAGGCTTTCGCTCAAGCGGGAGCAGGACCCGGTTTCAAAGAAACGCCGGGCAGAAATCGAGCAGGAGATTGCCAATTTGAGGGAAGAGCAGGGCCGTCTCACCAGTCAATGGGAATCGGAGCGGAAGGAAGTAGAAAAAAGGCGCCAAATCAAAGAAGAGATTGAAAGAGTCAGGAAGGAAACCGAAGATGCGAAGCGCAAGTATGACTTGAACCGGGCGGCCGAGCTTGAGTATGGGAAACTCACCGAGCTCAAAAACCAGCTTGCAGAAATCGAGGGCAAGAACAGAGAACACCGGTTGTTGCGCGAGCAAGTGACTGAAGCGGATATTGCCGAAGTAACTCAAAAATGGACCGGGGTGCCGATGAAGAATATGCTTGAGTCAGAGCGCGACCGGCTTTTGCGGCTTGAAGATGAGATTCACAAAAGGGTTGTCGGACAGGACCAAGCGGTATCAGCGGTCGCCGATGCGATTCGGCGGGCCCGTTCCGGGATTGGTGACCAGCAGCGTCCTTTTGGCAGTTTCATATTTCTGGGGCCGACCGGTGTCGGCAAGACCGAATTGGCAAAGACCCTGGCCCAAGTGCTTTTTGATACCGAAGATGCGATGGTGCGGATTGATATGTCCGAATATATCGAGCGGCATACGGTTTCAAGGCTCGTCGGTGCGCCGCCAGGATATATCGGTTTTGAGGAAGGTGGTCAATTGACCGAAGCGGTCAGGCGTCGGCCTTATCGGGTAATCCTTTTGGATGAGATTGAAAAAGCNCACCATGATGTGTTCAATATATTATTGCAGATACTNGATGACGGAAGACTGACCGACAGCCACGGCCGAACCGTAGATTTCAAGAATACGATTATCATCATGACTTCGAACCTGGGAACCGAACTTGGGCGAGAAGGTCGCTTTGACCGGGATGAACTCATCAGACTTTTGCGGCGCAAGTTCAGGCCCGAGTTCCTGAACCGAATTGACGAGATTGTGGTTTTCAATCCGCTTACCAAAAATGAGTTGAACAANGTTGTGCGCATCCAGCTCGACCGGCTCAAACAATCATTGACAAACCAGGGGGTAGCTATTATAATTAAGTCGGGCGTTGAGGAGCTTCTCGTGAATCAGGGTTATGAGCCTGACTTCGGCGCGAGGCCGCTGAAAAGAGCGATTCAGCGAATGATTGAGAATCCGCTCGCTAAGCTGATTCTCAAAACAGCCCTCAAAAGGGCGGTTATCAGTGTGAAAGAAGGCAAGATAAGCATATTGCCAGGAAATTGACCGTAACAATTTGAATTAGTCGGGAGCGGGTATCCCTCCTTCCCAACCCACCAAAAAACCCCCTTGTTTCCCCGCTCCCGACGCCATTACCGCGATTCACGCCTCCTGTAACCCATTCAGGGGGTTATTTCAAACCAGGTGATTAACTACAGGTTGTTTTTCGACCGGATTATTGTCTTATAAGTATAAGGGAGTTGGAGCTCAGTTCGGCATCAGGCCAGTCATTAAGCTCTTCACCAGATTGCAATGTCTTTTTGGGTTTGGCAAAGGCCCGGACCTCGAATTTCACGCCTGACGGTGTATCTGGCAGGCCGATATAAAGCTGGCACATCCAGATGCCATCCTGGCGCAGAACCGCTTTGGGCTGAACCCAGTAACCTTTTCCACCGATTGAATGGACTACGACCCAGATTTCCTGAACGGTCCGGTTCGAGATTGTGCCGGCGATATGGGCCCTCAAAGGCACCGGGGTCTGGTTGGGAGGGTCGACTATCCAGAGGCCGGGCCGGATTACGACTGTTCCGGGTGCAGGCATCTGGTTCTGACCGGATGCGTCTTTTTTTGAGGGCTTTTCACCGCAGTTGATAACAGTGCTCAGGACCAGGCACAATACCAGAACAGATAGTCTGAAGATTCCTTTCATTCTAATCATTTCAGCATATCAGACCGATTTGTTTTGTCAATCTTGGCAAGATAGGTAGTAGCTGTCAGCCGGGCGAGCCTTCTCACCCGGGCGATATAATGCTGCCGTTCAGACACGCTGATTGAACCGCGCGCTTCAAGCAGGTTGAAGAAATGGGAGCATTTGATTACATGGTCATAACCGGGATAGACAAGCCCGACTTTGAGTAGGCGCTGGGCTTCGGCCTCAAATCGGTCGAAAAGGTCGTGGTACAGATGGACATCCGCTTCTTCAAAGTTGAATCGGCTGAATTCTTCTTCATTCTGTTGATAGATATCGCCCCAGGTCAAAGCGTCATTCCAGCGAACACTGAATATCGAGTCAACACCTTGCACAAACATGGCGATGCGTTCAAGACCATAAGTGAGTTCGACCGGGATTATTTTGAGGTCGATTGAGCCGCACTGCTGGAAATAGGTAAACTGGGTGATTTCGATACCGTTCAGTTCAACCTGCCAGCCTAAGCCCCAGGCACCAAGTGTCGGTGATTCCCAGTCGTCTTCGATAAAGCGGATGTCGTTATCATTCAGATTGACACCGATTGTTTCCAGGCTTTCAAGATAGCGGGCCTGAATATCTGCTGGTGTCGGCTTGAGGATTACCTGTAATTGCCAGAATTGCTGGACCCGTAAAGGGTTTTTCCCATAACGACCGTCGCGCGGGCGTTTTGACGGCTCACAATAAACGACTTTCCACGGTTTCGAGTCGAGCACCCGGATGAATGTCGCGGGATTGAATGTGCCGGCACCGACTTCTGAATTGTAAGGCGCAAGGACCGCACATCCCTGTTCTGCCCAGTAAGTCTGGAGCTTGTTGATGATTTCCTGCATTGATAACTGAGGCATCAGAGTTCGAGCTGGTCAGATATACCTTGCATTGCATTGAGGCAGACAGTAATGAACTCTTCCAGAGAAAGACCAAGGCCGGTGCCGGTTTTTATCTGTTCCCGATTTGCACCGGCAGCAAACTTCTTTTCTTTGAAACGGCGCAGGATAAAACCGGTATCGAGTCCGGCCAGGCTTTTCTTCGGATGCATCAATGCGGCGGCGACAATCAGACCGGTTAAAGGATCGGCAGCATAAAGCGCTTTATCCAGGGTTGATTCGAGCGGCGCATGACCGGCATGTGCCAGAACCGCATGAATGATTTCCGCATCGATTCCTCGAGATTCGAGTAATTTGGTACTGACAATACCGTGGCGCGCCGGGTCGTTTTTGGTCTGTTCATAATCAAGGTCGTGAATCAGCCCGGCCAGTCCCCATTGCTCTTCATTTTCATCGAGCCTACGGGCCAAGGCGCGCAGACATGCCTCAGTTGCCAGCATGTGCTTTATCAGATTCCGGTTCTTGACCATTGACTGGACAAGTATCCAGGCCTCATTACGGTTCATACAGATTTACGGGATTATATGAACAGTGTCGGTGATGTCAATCAGGCGATTTCCTTCATATCCAACCGGTGTCGGGCAACTCAATATCGCAANTTTTTCATCCTCCCTACTTTTACATTTTGCCGTTTCCTTGTTTAGAGTCAACAGCCGTTTGTAACCCACCGGTTTGCCATCGATGAAGATTCTTGTAGGACCAAGTATGAGGTGCCTTTTGCAACTAATAACAGGAGAGAATATACCTCCAGTGCGATTTTGAAGTTGCAACCACAGATAAGTTGACAAACTATTATCCTACAGTATCCTCTCTGTTTGCAAAACATATGTTTCAGGCATCTTGGCCGATAATAGGTATATAATTGAGGAGTCGAGGATGAAAATAATTCTTGTTTATCCAAAGTATCCAGATACCTTTTGGAGTTTCAAACATGCCCTTAAGTTTATCTTCAAAAAGGCAACCAGCCCGCCCCTCGGGTTATTGACCGTTGCGGCAATGCTTCCGAAGAAGTGGGAAAAGAAGCTTGTGGATATGAATGTAACTACACTGAAGGACAAAGACCTCAAATGGGCCGATTTCGTGTTTATCAGCGCTATGTCTATCCAGAAGAAATCAGCAAAAGAAGTAATCAGCAGGTGCAAGAAATTAGGTGTCAAAACTGTAGCTGGTGGGCCCCTTTTCACAGCCGGACACGAGGAATTCAAGGATGTAGACCATCTTGTGCTTAATGAAGGCGAAATTACGCTCCCTAAATTCCTGGAAGACCTGGAAAACGGAGGTGCTAAGCGTATTTACACTTCTGACCAATGGGCTGACATCGAAAAGACCCCGGTTCCAGTCTGGGAACTGGTCAATATGAAAAAATATGCCACGATGAATGTCCAGTATTCAAGGGGTTGTCCTTACAATTGTGAATTCTGTGACATCACGGTGCTTTATGGCCACAAGGTGCGGACGAAAAGCAAAACCCAGATAATAGCCGAACTGGAAAGTCTTTATTCTCAAGGCTGGCGAGGTTCGGTATTCTTTGTTGACGACAACTTCATAGGAAACAAGAGGAAACTGAAAAGCGAAATCCTGCCAGCGATAATCGACTGGATGGGAAAAAGAAAATACCCTTTCTCCTTCAATACAGAAGCATCCATTGACCTTTCCGACGACGAAGAGCTTATGCGGTTGATGGCCAGGGCAGGATTTAATACCGTGTTTGTCGGTATTGAAACCCCGAGTGAAGAGGGCCTGGCTGAATGCGCAAAGTTTCAGAATAAGAACCGCGATTTGGTGGCCTGCGTCAGGAAAATCCAGAGGTTTGGTTTACAGGTGCAAGGCGGGTTTATTGTCGGGTTTGACAGCGACCCGCTTTCAATTTTTGATAGGCAAATAAAATTCATTCAGAAAAGCGGGATTGTTACTGCAATGGTTGGCTTATTGAATGCGCCCAGAGGCACAAGGCTTTACCACCGTCTTAAAAAAGAGAATAGACTGCTGACGGATATTTCCGGGGATAACACCGACTGTTCACTGAACTTCGTTCCCAAAATGGACCGCGATACGCTTATCAAAGGTTATAAGAAAATACTCTCCACAATTTATTCCCCGCCTTATTATTATGAACGAGTCAGGAAATTCCTCAGAGAATATAAGCCTTCAAAACCGGGAAAGCTCCAGTTTCATGTCAGCCATCTGGCCACGCTCTCAAAGTCAAATCTGTTCCTGGGCCTGATAGGGAAAGAAAGGATTCATTACTGGAAACTTTTTTTCTGGTCTTTGTTCAGGCATCCACAAGTGTTCCCTTTGGCGGTGACCCTGGCGATTTACGGGTTCCATTTTCGAAAGATTCTAGAAGAATATATACCCCGCATCTGAAAAAACCTGATTCGGTACTTCAATAGGGAACCGGCTTCGGTGAAGGTCGGTTTCTTGACAGAGGCATCGGGTTTAAGGATACTGGTATAAGCTATGAAGAAGTCCATCCTGACCGCAATCGCTTTCGGACTTGGTGCCTTTGTGATACTTGTTTCCTGTGACCGGCTTTTCCCGGGCTCAGGTGATTTTGAGCCGTCTGGGACCGCTTTTCTTTACAACCGTAATATAGAATTATTGTCAATTACAGGGAAAGACCGGGGTTTCCCAAAATCTGGCACGTTCCCTCTGAATATAACCGCTCAGTCCAAAAGTTCCGGCCAAGAATCCGATATCTTGCCAGCCGGGTTGCTCTTCAGGTCAACCAGGAACCAGGTGCAGCATATGCTTTTACTCAAAGACCGTGCCATTACGGTTAATACCAGCAGCACTCAGCTTGAGCTTGGGACATTCTGTTGTAATAAATATCGGGAGATTCCCCGCAGTCCGGACACCTTCGAAATCGGGCCGGTCACCGATGATACCGGGCTTATAGAGATTATTGACTTGGTGCGTGAGCGGGACATTTCAGGCACTTCCAATCTGTGGATGATTCAGCACGCGGTTTGGATGGTAACCGATTCCACCGGCTTGACCCAGGCATACCGGGATTCTATCGAAGCACTGCCCCAGATACAACAGAATTACCCGACATTTTAGAATGAACGCCCATGTTGACAAATCGGATGTTGAAGCTTATTCTATCTCGGTCGGCCAAATGGCCGATTCCAAGGTAATCGTGCTATGGATACGATGAAGTCTTTTCTCAAAGAAGTCCTTGGTGGACTTGCGGTCGATTATGCGGATATAAGGGTTGAAGAGACCGAGGGGTCTGGGGTTATTTATCGTGGCCGGAGTCTGGACGATGTCAGGCGTTCATTCGAAAGGGGTGGCTGTTTCCGTATTTTCCACCGCGGCAATTGGGGCGTAGCTACATTCAACAATATCGACGAAAACCTGAAAGGACTGGCGAAAGAAGTAGCCTCGGAGATTGAATTGCTTCCACCGCGCAATGAAACCCTGGTTGCACTTGGCCCTTTTGAAGACACGGTGCGTATTCGACCGGAGGATGACCCACGCCGGATCTCGCTTACGGAGAAGCGTAGCCTCCTCCGGCATTACAATGATATCATTCTCGGCAACAAAGGAATCGCTACTACGGTTTCGGTTTATCAGGATTCATATAAACATGTTGTTTTCTATTCCACCGATGACCGCTCGCTTGACCAGGAAACCGTGTATACCGGCTTTGCCTGTCGTGCTGTGGCCAGAGACGGCAACAATATCCAGGACTATTCGGATTCATTCGGCAAAACCCAGGGATTCGATTCACTGAAGCACCGCGAACCGATGTGCGAGCGTATCGCCAAGGTTGCGATTGATTTGCTCAAAGCAGAACCGGTGCCGGCCGGTAAATACACTGTCGTTATTGACCCTTTGCTTGCCGGGGTTTTTGCGCATGAAGCGTTCGGCCATCTGAGTGAGGCCGACCACATCGCGGACAACGAAAGGCTCAAGGAAATGATGAAGACAGGAACCCGCTTCGGTGTTGATGAGTTGACGATTGTGGACGATGCAACGATGCCTAACGAGCGTGGAAGTTATCGGTACGACGATGAAGGTGCGGCTTCAGAGCGCACCGAGCTTGTCCGGCATGGGATTCTTGTCGGGCACCTGCACAACCGGCAGACCGCACAGCAGATGAACGAGTTACCTACGGGTAACAGCCGGGCAATTTCATACCGTTTCCCTCCGATTGTTCGGATGAGCAATACATTTATTGAATCCCGTTCTACCCGGCTTCACGATATGATGGATTCACTTGAGAGCGGGCTCTATGTCGTCGGCAGTCGCGGGGGGATGACAGAGTTGGAATCTTTCACCTTTTCTTCCCAGTATGCGTATCTGGTTGAACACGGTCGCAAAACCAGGATGGTGCGGAATGTAACGCTTTCGGGTAATGTTTTTGAAACACTCAAGAACATTGAGGCAATCGGTGATGATTTAACCATATTCGGAGGTATTGGTGGCTGCGGTAAAGGCGGCCAGGCACCTTTACCGGTCGGTCTCGGCGCACCGCATGTTAAGATTCGCAATGTTTTGATAGGCGGGAAATGACAATGGAACAGAAAATTCTTGCCTTGGCAAACCGGCGTGCGGACGCAGCCGAGGTATTCGGTGAAGAGGCAGACCGCACCGTAGTTGAGTTTCGTGGCGGAAAACTGCATTCCCAGGAGACTAGACTGACACGGGGCTATGGGCTTCGGGTTATCAAAGACGGGAAAATCGGTTTCTGCTCGAGCACCGACCCGGACAGGATAAACGAATTGACCGATGCCGCACTCGATACTTCGGTTCTGGGCAAGCCGGCCCAGTTTGAATTTCCTGAAGCTGAGAAAGGCCCTGAAGTGAAGGTGTTTGATAATCGGGTGATGCTGGTTTCAGTGAGGCGGATGGTAAACTGGGGAAAGAACCTCATTGACATCATGCACGCCCGGGTTCCTGATGTTAAACTTGATTTGACTTTTACCCGGACATACCGGGAAATAAAGGTCAAGAACAGCAGTGGGCTTGATGTCGGTTTTGAGCGGGCCGAGTTCGACCTTTGGATAACCGGATTGCTGGTTGACGGCGGTCTGGTCTGGATTCCTGATTATGTAAACCTTTCCAATGGCCATCCGCTTCAGTTCGAGCCTCTGGCCGATAGGCTGGAACGGCAGGCAAAGGTAGCTAAGCAGAAGGCAAAACTCACCAGCGGCACCTATCCAGTAATTGTGATGCCGACAGCTTTGCCCAGTATGCTGGTGGCGCTTAAGTTCGGAGTGAATGGCAAGCAGCGGGAAAAGGGCACTTCACCTTTAATCGGCAAGGAAGACGAGAAGATTCTGGATGAAAATCTGACTATTCTTGACAACCCGCTGCATAGCTTCGGGCTAGCTTCGTCGCCGTTCGACGGTGAAGGTGTCGCCAGGCATCGGAATGTGCTTTTTGACAAAGGGGTGTTTAAGGGCTTTCTTTTTGACCTTGCGACCGCGGCCGCATGCAAATGTGAATGCACGGCATCGGCCCGACGGGGTTATTCCAGACCGCCAGTCCCTGACATTACCAACTTCGAGATTACATCGGGCAAGAACGATTTTGAAAAGCTGGTTCAGGAAACAAAAGAAGGACTTCTTGTTTATGAATTCTTGGGCGGCGGGCAGTCGAATATCATGGCTGGTGATATAAATCTGAATGTTACTTCGGGATTCAAAATAGAAGGGGGCGAGATTGTCGGGCGGGTAAAGGATGTTATGGTTACCGGAAACCTTTACAAAATGCTTGAGAAAGTAGAAGTAGGTTCAGCCCAGCAGGATTTAGGCAACTACTTCCTGCCTTTTGTCAGGTTTCCGGCGCTGAAGGTTGCCACCAAGGAATAATTACGCACTGCGAATAAAGGATTACGCGTTTGCATTGAGTAAGTCGAGGAAGGAGTAATAATGGCAGATAAGAACCGTTCACTTCTGCGCTATCGGGTAGCACCAAGCAGGTTGCGCTGGAACTGCCCATTGAGGTGTTTGAATTTCAAGACAACCAATGAAATCAAACTCACCGAGGCCGTGCGCACGGAAAGTAAATGCGATATCGTAGGCCAGCGCCGCGCTATCGATGCGCTGGCCCTGGGCCTGGAAATAGAAACTACCGGGTATAATATTTTTGTAACCGGACCTGTCGGAACCGGCCGGACCACAACGGTGAAACAGATGCTGGAGCGTTTTGCCACTGAGCAGCGCAAGCTCGACGACAAATGTTATGTGAACAATTTCAAGGACCCGGACCAGCCGCTGTTGCTCCGTTTTCCTGCAGGTCAGGGGCATAATTTCAGACGGGAAATGAACCANTTCATCAAATACCTGGTCAAGAATATCCCGATGCAGTTCGAGAGTGATACCTATCAGCACAGCCGGGCCGAAATTGTTGACCTCTTCAAGGAAAGGGGCAGCGCACAAGTGCGTGAATTCGAGAAGAAAGTTGCAAAAGAAGGATTTGCGCTTGTGCAGGCAGCACCGTTTACAAAACCGGACCTGGCGCCGATTATCGAGAAGCAGCCGGTCAAGGTCGAAACTTTGCCGGCTTTGGCTGAAGAAGGCAAAATCACCAAGGAACAGGCCGAAGAAATCAAAACGAAGCATCGCGAGCTGACCGATGAGCTGACCGCTATTTTCAAAAAGGTAAGGGAGTATGAGCGGAAGGCACGCGAAGCATTACTGGATTTGGACAAGAACATCGTCAGGCCGGTGCTGGAAGCGCGGCTTTCGGATATTGCCGAGCGTCACGGCGACGGGAAGGTGCGGGACTACTTGAAAGAAGTGCAGGATTCGGTTCTCTCCAATATTGACCTGTTCCGGCAACGTCCCAAGGAAAAGCAGCAGACCCAGACATCTGTTGACCCTTATCTTGAATACCGGGTGAATGTGTTGGTGGATAACTCACGCACAAAAGGTGCGCCTCTGGTTTTTGAGACCAACCCGAATTACAAAAATCTTTTCGGAGGAATTGAGCGCGTCGTCGACAGAACCGGTCAATGGCGGACCGATTTCACAAAGATAAAAGCCGGTTCAGTATTGCGGGCAGACCATGGATTTTTGGTTCTCAATGCGCTTGATGTTCTGCTTGAATCCGGGGTCTGGGCGGCATTGAAGCGCACACTGCGGAACCGCCGGCTTGAGATTGCTGCTTATGACCCGTTCTTTTCGATATTCAGTGCGTCGGCTTTGAAACCGGAACGGATAGCGATAAATCTCAAGGTAATAATGATTGGAGACCCTTATGTATACAGCCTGCTTGCTGCCCATGATGAGGATTTCAGAAAAGTATTCAAGGTGCGTGCCGATTTCGACTGGGTGATGGATTTGAACGACGAATCTATAAAACAGTACTGCCGGGTCGTAAAGGCCCTTTGTGATAAAGAAAAGCTTATTCCATTCAACAGGACCGGGGTCCAGCGCGTTGTCGAATACGGCGTGCGATTGGCAGGCAGGCGCAACAAGCTTTCAACCCGTTTCAATATCGTCGGCGATATTCTGAAAGAAGCAAGCTTCTGGGCCAAGAAGGCCAATGCCAAGGCGGTATCGACCGAGCATGTGGAGAAAGCGATTGAGAAACGTCGCGATCGGGTCAGGTTGTATGAAGATAAATTGCAGGAGATGATAAATCAGGGGACTATCTTCATTGATGTAACCGGTAAGGCAAAAGGCCAGGTAAATGGCCTGGCGGTTTATGACACCGGCGAATACTCTTTTGGCAAACCCACAAGGATTACCGTAAAAACCGGAGTCGGTTCTGCAGGAATCATCAATATTGAGCGCGAAGCCCAGCTTTCCGGACCTACACATGACAAAGGCGTTTATATTCTTGCCGGATACTTGCGCAACAAATACGCCCAGGACCAGCCTTTGGTGCTTTCCGCTTCCATTACATTTGAACAATCATATTCCGGTGTTGACGGTGACAGCGCATCTTCAACCGAGATATATGCTTTGCTCTCAGACCTTTCAGGGCTTGGGATAAGGCAGGACATCGCAGTAACCGGCTCGGTGAACCAGCAAGGTCAGATTCAGCCGATTGGCGGGGTCAACCAGAAAATAGAAGGGTTTTACTACACCTGCAAAGCGAAAGGTCTTACCGGCGCACAAGGAGTAATGATACCGCGTTCAAACCTTGATGACCTGATGCTGCGTTCCGAAGTCGTCGATGCGGTGAAGAAGAAGCGATTCCACATTTATGCGGTTGACACGATTGACAAGGGAATTGAGCTTCTCACCGGCGTGAAAGCGGGAAAGCTCAGTAAGAAAGGCTATCCTGCCGATTCGGTCAACGGACTCGTGAAAAAGCGGCTCCTGGAACTGGCCGATATTTACAAGAGCTTTCAGGCCGAAAAAGAAAAACCCACCGGCAAAAAGGCCCAAAAGAATAGACCGGGGTTAACTGATTAGACACAGCCGATTTTTCTAGCCAACGCCTTTTCAGAGCTTTTCAACTCGACCAAAAAGGCCCGGTCAATCTCGCCGCATCCTTGACATTCGTAGCACAGCCGCTATCTTTCGCCATCGGGAATCATCATGAATCCTATTGCCTCATATCTGCCCTTTCTGCGAGAAAGCCAAATGGCTGACAACCAGCTCTACTTCAGCGACGGTCAGCTATCGGAAATCGGCAATTGGAAATGCGGCGCCTCTAAGCGCCAACCCGGGTTGGATAGGTAGGAGATAAGTAATGTGTCCCCGAAACTCCCCGGCTATTTAACGACCTTCACTCGAACATATCCAATGTAGGGTTTCAGCTGTTCCACGACGTCTTCGGTCTTTCCACCTTTGATTCTGGATTTCCGGGCGAGAATTTCCTTGCCCTCCGGCAAGCCGGCAAGCAAATTCCTCAGGTAGCCGACTTTGACTGCGAAGTTGACGTTCTCGGACAGCGTGCCCTGCAGTCTGAATACCACGAGTGCGTTAAGCCGGGAGACAACTATGCCCAGCAACTTGCCATCTGCGCTGAAAAGAGGACCACCGCTGTTGCCTGGCTGGACCGGATTCTCGATCTGCACGAGTGTGGGGTTGTCCTGTAGCCCGGTCAGTGCACTTACACTTCCGGAGTTGAACTTTAGTGACTTGCCCAGGATGCCGGTCAACGGGAAACCGAGCGTGAACGTTTCCATACCGAGTCGAGCCGAGCCCGGCTGGAGCAAGGCGAATGGAACATCAATGCTGTCCTTCTGCTCGGGCAGTGACAAGCGGAGGATGGCCAGGTCGTTCTGCGCGTCCTCGACTTCGACCTTGGCGGTGTAGTAAGTACCCTGCTCCGGGAAGTCTACCTCTATAGTGGTAGCATCATCGATGACATGCTGGCAGGTCGCAAAGAGACCCGATTGAGACAGCAGAACACCGCTTCCGGTATAGTGGGTCTCGCGTGGTCCCGGCGCGTATCCGCCTGGGGGTATCGGCGACCGACCTCGCGGACTCGGCAAGAGCCGGCGGACCTCCGCCGCCAGGCCAACAACGTCGTTCATCGTGAGCGCGACCTTGACGTTGGTAGTCGGGAAGTCATAGATCGCCGCATCACTGGACAGATCGAGCCTGATGTAGTCCTTCCAGCCGAGCCCGATGCCCCAGCAGAGACCCAGCGACTTGAACCGACCCAGGCCGGTCCTCGTGAGCGCTTCGCCAATGCCGAAGTGGCTCGTCACGCCGTCTTTCTCCAAGACGATGCCACCTCTTTGGCCCGTCAGGTCCTCGAAGTAGCCAAGCCTCAGAGAGAGAATGTCGAGGGCCGTAACCTCAATGCCCAGGCTTTTCCATATGTCTCGGAGTTCCTGCCCCAAGAGCTGGTCGAACGTCTTGGTGCCGTCGGGGTCGTAGAACATACCCACAAGTATCTTGTCGGCTTCAGGAAGCACCTTCAGACGAACATACCTGTTGCTTACCGGAGTCCAGCATAGTCCGACGCGGAGCATCGTGGGCAGGGGGTTCGGTTCGCCTCCCCCGGAGTCGTAGGCCATGTCCGGCCCGAGATTCGCAAGCGCCAGCCCGGCACTCAGGTCAGGTATCAGATGGCAGAGGACACCGATGTCTGCCGCGAAGGACCCGCCCGTTCCTCTCGCGTCAATGCCCAGTTCCGGCATGTCGCTCCAGACCCAATCCGGGGCGCGACTCTGACGGACTAGCTTGACCGCTGCTCCGACTCCGAGCTTGCCGTCTAGGAGGCCAACGCCTCCGTGGAGCCCAAACGCCCCTCGCCATGTTGTGTACCGGCCCAGGAATTCCCCGTGCTCGTTGATGACATCAGTCTCACCAAGCGTCAGGTACGTTGCGTTCGCACCGAAGCCGAGGTCGATTCCGTTTCCCAGCGCATTGAGGATGCAGTAGGACCCGCCCGCGAACGCGTAGGTCATGCCAGGATAGAGACCGGGCAGCCATTCACCGGAGCTGAGACTAAGGCTGAGTGATTTCTGCAAGCCGATACCACCAGGGTTCCAATAGCTTGCATCCGGGTCTTCACCGAGTGCGACAGAGGCGCCGCCCAAGGCGGTCGACCTGGCGGATGGCCAGATGAGAAGAAAACTAGCCCCCGGGTTTTCGTGCGCGAGCGATACCGAGCAGGACGCAATGATGAGTGCTGCTGCCACAATGGCGGTTCTTCTCAACTTAGCTTTCCTTCCGGGACGCGAGGTCCCTGGGGGGTTTCGGGAACACATTACTTATCTCCTACACATTCGACTTCGTCTGGTCGTCTTTCTTGTCAATCTTTATGGTGGTGGGCAGAAATTCGTATTATGTTCCTTATTATTCCCCTTTTGCTTCCGTAGGGCCACATTGCTCATTTTTGTCTTGGTGCTGACGTGCCAAAGATGACGTCCGCCACACCAACCATTTCACCGTATTTGAACAGCGCGCCACCCTTCTTGCGCGTGATTCTGGAACCGTCGGCCAAGCGGAACTCCTGTTCAGTAATGGGTTTGATACCCAGACGGCCGAGAACCGGCGCAGGAACCACCGAGTAGATGGCTCCGGAATCAATCAGGAACTTCAACTTCTCGGTCCGTTCCGGATTGTTAGGGTTTCCGATTTCAAATGGTAGAGCTGTCAATCCCATGCTGTCATTTTAGACGGCAGGTCGGTGCGTGTCAAGCATTGTCCGCATTACTGCTGGCCTTAGATGGTAGAATTCAGTTCATTGTCAACGGCATGATTATTCGTCCGGCAGGATTCGGCAGGCCTTTACCCAGTGGTCGAACTTTTCCGGCTTGACA
>JGI24025J20009_10001740_pt1 | contig 16169 bp, 18 predicted proteins | sample Cruoilmetagenom3_FD_20009 | JGI IMG/M metagenome (IMG submission 20009)
GATCGCCCGCTGGTGTTTTCCTATGCCGATCTGGAACGCTTTCCGCGTCAGACTGGGGTGTATTTCTGCGAATGCGCCGCCAACTCGGGCATGGAATGGGCGGGGCGCAACTGAACGGTGCGCAGTTCACCCATGGCATGATTCACAACATGGAATATACCGGCGTGCCCCTGCGCGCCCTGCTGGACGAGGCAGGAATTCGGCTGGGGGCCAAGTGGCTTTATGTCGAAGGTGCGGATGCGGCATCCAACGGGCGATCGCTGCCGCTGGACAAGGCGCTGGATGATTGTCTGGTGGCGTTCAAGGCCAATGGCGAGGCGTTGCGAAAGGAACATGGCTATCCGGTGCGGCTGGTGGTGCCGGGCTGGGAGGGCAACCTGTGGATCAAATGGTTGCGCCGGATCGAGGTGACGGACGGCCCGGTGGAAAGCCGCGAAGAGACCAGCAAGTATTCTGACCTGCTGGGCGATGGTATTGCGCGTAAATGGACATGGGAGATGGACGCCAAATCGGTGATCACCAGCCCCAGCCCGCAAATGCCGGTTACCCACGGCACCGGGCCGCTGGTGATCACCGGGCTGGCCTGGTCGGGGCGCGGGGCGATCACGGGCGTGGATGTGTCGGTGGATGGCGGCAAGAACTGGCAGGCGGCGCGGCTGGCAGCGGCAGGGCAGGCCAAGGCGGTCAACCGGTTCTATCTGGATTACGACTGGGATGGCGGCGAGATGCTGTTGCAGGCGCGCGCGCGCGACGACACCGGCTATGTGCAGCCCACCAAGGACCAGTTGCGCGATGTGCGGGGCATGAACTCGGTCTATCACAATAACGGAATTCAGACCTGGTGGGTGAAACCGGACGGAAGGGTCGAAAATGTCGAGGTGTCGTGATCTGTTGATAAGCGCGGCGCTGGGTTCTGTTCTGGCTGCCAGCCCGGCATTGGCCGCACCGCTTGGCCTGGGTCGGGCAGCGGAACCTGACGAGATTGCCGCCTGGGACCGGGACGTGCGCCCGGATGGTATCGGGCTGCCAGACGGCACGGGTTCAGTCATGGACGGCGAGGCGGTGTTTGGTGAGAACTGCGCCATCTGCCACGGCGATTTTGCTGAAGGGGTGGGGAATTGGCCCAGCCTGTCGGGCGGGCAGGGCACGCTGGACCATGACGATCCGATGAAAACGGTGGGGTCGTACTGGCCCTATTTGTCGACGTTGTGGGATTACATCAATCGGTCCAAACCCTATGGCAATGCCCAAAGCCTAAGCACGGACGAGGTTTATGCCGTCGTGGCGTTCCTGCTTTATTCCAATGATCTGGTGGAGGATGATTTTGTGCTGTCCAGGGGCAATTTTCTGGACGTGGCGATGCCAAACGCCGATGGGTTTGTTGTCGATGATCGCACGGTGAAGGAATATCCGCGCTTCAGCCAACCGCCCTGCATGACGGCGTGCAAACCGTCGGTGAAGATCACCATGCGGGCGGCGGTGCTGGACGTGACTCCGGCGGGGTCTGCCGCAGATACGGGTGAGGAAGCGCAAGTGTTGGCGGCTGGCGCGCAGGTGTTTGGCAAATGCAAGGCATGTCACCAGATTGGGCAGGGCGCCGGGCATAAGATTGGCCCGGCCCTGACCGGCATCGTCAACGCCCCTGTGGGGGCGGGGGCAGGGTTTGCCTATTCCAGACCGATGTTAGCTGCGGCCAGGGCCGGGCTGGTCTGGACCAAACAGGATCTGGCCGGGTTTTTGGCCAGTCCCAAGGTTTTTATGAAAGGAACCAAAATGTCCTTTGTGGGGATCAAAGAACAAGACGACATCAAGGCGCTGATCGCCTATCTGTCGTCTTTCCCAGGTTAAGCCTATGCGCTGGCTGGGGAAAATGCTGCTGGCCTGGCTCGCGCTGACTGGCGCGGCGTTGGCCGAACATGACGTTGATGCCATTGGTGATGCAGATCGCGGTGCAGAGGTGTTTAAGAAGTGCAGAGGTTGCCATCTGGTTGGCGCAGAGGCCAAAAACCGGGTTGGACCGCATCTGAACGGCATATTCGGGCGCAAGGCGGCGGCGATTGACGGTTTTTTCTATTCCAAAGGCCTGCAACGTGCCGCCAGCGACGGGCTGATATGGGATCTGGAGCGGCTGGACGCCTATCTGGAAAACCCCAAGGCGCTGGTATCTGGCACCAGGATGAGCTTTCGCGGATTGAAAGACCCGCATGATCGCCAGGACGTTCTGGCCTATCTGCGCGGCTTTTCCGACAAACCGTCCGACATCCCCGAGGCCGCGCCAACCGCCATCCTGCACGAGGTGGCATTGCCGCCGGAAATCCTCGCGATCGTGGGCGATCCTGAGTATGGCGAATACCTGTCCAGCGAATGCACCACCTGCCACCAGCGCGACGGCAGTGATGATGGGATCCCGTCAATCACCCGCTGGCCGACCGAAGATTTCGTGGTCGCGATGCACGCCTATAAACGCAAAATCCGCCCGCATCCTGTGATGCAAATGATGGCCGGGCGGCTGGATGACGAAGAGATAGCGGCACTGGCGGCCTATTTTGAAAACCTTGAGTAATCAGTGATTTTAACCGGGAGGAAAGACCATGACATTAAACAGACGCAGCTTTATTGGCACGGGAGTGGCCGCAGCAGCAACGCTGTCTGCCCCGATGGTACTGGCCGCAAGCCACGGCAAACCACGGGTTGTCGTTGTTGGCGGCGGGGCCGGTGGTGCCACGGCGGCGCGCTATATCGCCAAGGGGGCCAAGGGAGCGATTGACGTCACGCTGGTGGAGCCGACGCGCAAATACTACACCTGCTTTTTCTCGAATCTCTATATCGGCGGCTTTCGCCAACTGGCCAGCATTGGCCACACCTATGGTACACTGGCGGCGGAATACGGGATCAACGTGGTGCATGACTGGGCCATCGGTGTTGACCGGGACGCGCGCACTGTCAGCCTGGCTGGCGGCGCCAAGCTGCCCTATGACCGACTGATCCTATCGCCGGGAATCGACTTTGTTGACGGGGCGGTGCCGGGCTGGGATGTCAGCGCGCAGAATGCGATGCCGCATGCCTATAAGGCGGGCTCGCAAACCGAGCTGCTGAAGGCGCAGGTCAACGCGATGCCACAGGGTGGTACGTTCCTGATGGTCGCGCCGCCGAACCCGTTCCGCTGCCCCCCGGGGCCGTATGAGCGGGTGTCGATGGTTGCGCATGCCCTGAAGGCGACCAATCCGACGGCCAAGATCATCATTGCCGACCCCAAGCCAAAATTCTCCAAGATGGCGCTGTTTCAGGAAGGGTGGGGCAGGCATTATGATGGCATGATCGACTGGATTGGCGACGATTTTGGCGGTGGCAATGTTGAGGTTGATCCGGGCGCGATGACGGTCAGCATTGACGGCGAAGTGACTAAGGCGGATGCCTGCAACGTGATTCCGGCGATGAAAGCCGGGCGGATCTGTGAACAGGCCGGTCTGACTGAGGGAAACTGGGCGCCAGTATCCGGGCACACGATGCAAAGCCGGATCGACGAGAACATCCACGTTCTGGGCGATTCCTGCGCACAGGGTGACATGCCAAAATCCGGCTTTTCCGCCAATAGTCAGGCGAAAGTTGCAGCCATGGCGATACGCGGGGCGCTGACCGGGTCCAAAGTATTCCCGGCCAAGTTCAGCAATACCTGCTGGTCGCTGCTGGAGACAAATGACGGTGTTAAAGTTGGTGCCACCTATGAGGCGACGGACGAAAAGATCGCCAAGGTGGACGGCTTTATCAGCAAAACTGGCGAGAATGCTGCGCTGCGTCAGGCTACTTTTGAGGAAAGCGTCGGCTGGTATGCCGGGATAACCGCAGACATGTTTGGCTGACACACAGGCGCGGCGCGATCCTGAAACGAGGCGCGTGCCGCGCCACATTATTATTGCGCCCCAAAGGGCGCGTGCCTCCGGCGGGAGTATTTATCAACAAGAAAAAGAACTGGCCCATGCCTCTTTTTCTTGTTGATAAATACTCAAAACCCGACAGTCAGACTAACGGAACGGTCAAAATTAGGCACTATTGGCGGTGCGCATCAGGCGAATGTATGTCTGATGCCCCCTTGAAGCCCCCCTGAGGCAATACTAAGACTCAGGTAAGCATCATCGGGTATGGTCCCGATCTATCAGCAGAGCAGGCAGGTCATATGTTCGATCCAGTAGACACTTACATGAATACCCTTGTCCCCATGGTGGTCGAACAGACCAGTCGCGGGGAACGGGCCTATGACATTTTCTCGCGTCTGCTGAAGGAGCGGATCATTTTTATCAATGGTGCGATCCATGATGGGATGAACCATCTGATTGTTGCCCAGTTGCTGCATCTTGAGGCTGAAAACCCGTCCAAGGAAATCAGCATGTATATCAATTCACCTGGCGGCGTCGTCACCAGCGGATTGTCGATTTATGACACGATGCAGTATATCAAGCCCAAAGTGTCGACTCTCTGCATCGGCCAGGCGGCGTCAATGGGGTCTGTCTTGTTGGCCGGGGGCGAGGCGGGTATGCGGTTTTCTTTGCCCAATAGCCGGATCATGGTGCACCAGCCCTCAGGTGGCTATCAGGGGCAGGCCAGCGACATCATGATTCACGCGGCTGAAACGCAAAAACTGAAAGACCGGTTATATGACATTTATGTCAAGCATACCGGGCAGACCAAGAAGGCGGTGGAAAAGGCGTTGGATCGCGATAATTTCATGTCACCGGAAGAGGCCAAAGAATGGGGTCATATTGATGAAATCGTCGAGAATCGCGCTAAGGGCGAGGATGACGAATCTTAAGGCAATCACGCATCCGGTGGCGGACTTTGCCATCGGATGCGGCCTTTGGGTGCAATTTGCGATTGTGGTGCCCTGATCGCTAACTTAAGCTGTCCAGAAGTTGGGGCATCTGCCCCGGCAACCGGGTCAAGACGGAAATGAAGCCTGAAAGGTAGACCATGGCGACGAACTCAAGCGGCGACAGCAAAAACACGCTTTATTGCAGCTTTTGCGGCAAGAGCCAGCACGAGGTGCGCAAGCTGATAGCGGGCCCGACAGTATTCATCTGTGATGAATGCGTTGAACTGTGCATGGACATCATTCGCGAAGAGACCAAAGCCAGCGGGCTGAAGGCATCTGATGGCGTCCCAACACCAAAAGACATCTGTGCGGTTCTGGACGATTACGTGATCGGCCAGACGATGGCAAAACGGGTTTTGTCGGTGGCTGTACACAACCATTACAAACGCCTGAACCATGCCCAGAAAGAGGGCGGTGATATTGAGCTGGCAAAGTCCAACATCCTGCTTATCGGCCCGACGGGTTGCGGGAAAACCCTGTTGGCGCAGACACTTGCGCGAATTTTGGATGTGCCATTCACTATGGCGGATGCAACCACACTGACCGAGGCCGGCTATGTGGGTGAGGATGTTGAAAACATCATCCTCAAGCTGCTGCAATCGTCGGAATACAATGTAGAGCGCGCGCAGCGCGGCATCGTTTACATTGACGAGGTCGATAAGATTACCCGCAAGTCGGAAAATCCGTCAATCACTCGCGATGTCTCTGGCGAAGGTGTGCAGCAGGCATTGCTTAAGCTGATGGAAGGCACGGTTGCATCGGTGCCACCGCAGGGCGGGCGCAAGCATCCGCAGCAGGAATTCCTGCAGGTTGATACCACCAATATCCTGTTCATCTGCGGTGGTGCGTTTGCCGGTCTGGACAAGATCATCGCGCGGCGTGGCAAAGGCTCTGCCATGGGGTTCGGTGCCGATGTCCGGGGCGAAGATGAGCGTGGCGTGGGAGAGATTTTCACCGATCTGGAGCCCGAAGATCTGCTGAAATTCGGTTTGATCCCGGAATTTGTCGGTCGTTTGCCGGTTTTGGCAACGCTTGAGGACCTGGACGAAGATGCGCTGGTGACCATCCTGACCAAGCCAAAGAACGCATTGGTCAAGCAATATCAGCGCTTGTTTGAGCTGGAAGATACCGAGCTTGATTTTACCGAGGATGCATTGAAAGCCATCGCAATGCGCGCGATTCAGCGCAAAACGGGTGCGCGTGGGTTGCGATCCATTCTCGAAGACATCCTGCTGGACACCATGTTTGAACTGCCGGGTCTGGACAGTGTAACCAAGGTTGTGGTCAACGAAGAGGCGGTGACGTCTGACGCGGCACCGCTGATGATCTATGCGGATGCCGAAAAAGAACCTGCCACGGCCGGGTAGTCCAGGCGTGGCGATCAACCGGATTCCTTCTGGATCATCTTTCGAGGAAAAGGTGGGCTATTGCCGCGCGGTTGTTGCGGGCGGATTTGTGCATGTGGCGGGGACTGTTGCGGCAGGGCCGGACGTTCCGGCAAGTGTTGTGGATCAGTGCCGCTCAGCACTTGGGGTCATCGAAAAGGCGCTGGCACAGGCCGGGGCTGGGTTTTGCGATATTGTGCGGGTCAGGTACATTTTGCCTGACCGGCACGAATTTGAGCCTTGCTGGCCCCTGCTGAGGGCGGCATTCGGCGAAAACCCACCAGCGGCAACCATGGTCGAATGCGGGCTGATCGACCCGAAATACCGAATCGAGATCGAGGTTACCGCGCTGGCCCCCTGACGACCCGTTCGACATTCGCCGGTTTTTCAAAAATGGCAGCTGTAGCGAAGAAAGCCCGCAAGGGCTTGATGAGCTATTGACGCAAAAGCCGACAATCAAGTCAAGCAGCGATCGTTTTCATCACCGCCAGAAATTGTGCCACTTCATGTTCGCTGTTGTAATGGCACATCGAGACCCTGACACAGCTGTCCAGCCCAAGTGGTGTCAGGATATTCCCGGAATAATGATCGTCCTTGCGCAGATGCGTCCGAATGCCCTGATCGTTCAGGGCGCGGACAACATCCACCGACGCGACACCATCCACATAAAGCGACACTAACCCTTCGCGCGCCGGGTTGTCATTGCCGCCAATGATGTGAACCTTTTCCATCGTGGCAAGCCCGGCAAGATTGCCTGTGCCGTGGATCATCGCATCGGTCAGGCGTTTTTCCTGATCGTGAATGGCGACACCTGCAGCCGCAAACCGGGCGCGACGGTCGGTTGATCCTGACACCTGGCTTCCCAGCCATTCAACATAGGCGGCAACTTTGGACAAGGTGGCATAGGCACCGGTATCGCGGGTACCCATCTCCCAGTTTTCCGACGGGCCACCGACCAGCGTGTCATGCGGCAGCGCACTGAACCGGTCGGATATCCATGCCAACCCATAGCCATGGCGTGAGAACATTTTATACGGAGAAATCACATAGCCATCAACGCCATAGCTTTCGATGTCGATCTGGCCATGGGCCGCATGCTGTATCCCGTCTACGATGATAAAGCAGTCGGGGGCGATTTTGCGGATTTCTGCTACGATGGCAGTCACATCTACGCCCATGCCGGTGACCGGCGAGGTATGCACAATTGTGGCGACCTTGGTATCCGGCGTCACGGCGGCGGCATAGGCGGCGGCGTCGATTGTCCCGGTTACGTTATCATGATCAACCAATATGTGGGTTTGGCGTGCAATCCCGGCCCATCGCGCACAGGCGCTGCGGGTGGCCGGGTGCTCCAACGTCGATCCCAAAACATGACCGCCCGCTCCAGTGCCAAGGCAGGCTGCCGAAATCAGGCGAAACAACAGTTCGGTTCCGCTTTCACCGACAAAAAACTGCCCCAAAGGGGCGTTCATCAACACCCGCATATCCGCCTTGGCTGTGTCGATCACCCGGACTAGTTCGTGCGAGCCGGGATTGTCGCGGCCCTGATTGTCGGGAATCGCGGCAAAGTCACGCGAACAATCCACAACCGAGTTCAGCGTCAATGCCCCCCCGGCGTTTTCAAAGAAAATCCGTGGCCCCTGCTGAGGGCAGTGATCAATCTGGGCGAATTTCTCTCGAATTGTCGACAAAAGTTCTGGGGTAATCTGGTTCATAATCGCTCCGTTACGTTTGGTCGGGCGCTGGGGGGCGGTCGATGCAGCCGCCAGCTGTCTTTATAGGGAATAATTGCCTGGCGATACGGAAAGCAAGCCATTGTTCTGCGACAGGAATGGGGTGAACAAGCCCATATTCTCGGATTTTTGCCAAATTTTTTCTGGAACTGCGATACCAGACCTCTGCGGCACGCTAGCCACTGGACCTTGGCGCGCGCATGGTCCATATCTGCAGGCAACAACTTGCCGGAGGCTCCCATGGGAATCGTGAATTCATTAGTGCGCGTGCTGACCTGGTGGAACGGGCAGACCCTGAACACCCAACTTTACACTTGGCGCAAAGGCATCCGGGTGGGCGAAGACGGTCAGGGCAACGTGTTCTACAAGAATAACGATGATTCCAAGCGTTGGGTTATCTTCAACGGCGAGATCGAGGCCAGCCGCATTGATGCCGACTGGCATGGGTGGCTGCACCGCACCTGGGACGAACCGCCAACAGACAAGCCGATGGTGCATAAGGCCTGGGAAAAGCCGCATCAGGAAAACCTGACCGGAACCGCATTGGCCTATGCGCCCGCAGGATCATTGCGCCAACCCGAACCGGCAGCCCGCCGGGATTATGAGGCTTGGAGCCCCGAATAGGGAGCCACAGAAAATGTCGCATAACACAACCGAAGTTCTGGTCGGTAGCGCCGTTCTGGCTGCTGCGATCGCTTTTGCCGTTTACGCCGGGCAGACCACAGGCTTTTCGCAGGGGAGGCAGGGATACGAACTGGCCGCTTCGTTCCGGTCGCTGGAAGGGATTAGCGTAGGCACGGATGTGCGTCTGGCCGGGGTCAAGATTGGCACGGTGACGGGGGTGGATCTGAACCCGGAAACCTATCGCGCCGACACCAAATTCAGTGTCTCCAAAGGCATTGAGATTCCCGATGACAGCGCGGTTATTGTGTCATCCGAAGGCCTGCTGGGCGGAAATTTCGTTGAAATCGTGCCGGGTGGGTCGTTATTTTATTTTGAACCCGGNGATGAGGTTGAGGATACGCAAGGCGCGGTCAGCCTGATTTCCTTGNTGTTGAAATATGTTTCTGGCAGCGNNGAAGCCGACAGCGGGGCAGAACAGTGATCCGTGCACTGATGATCGGCCTTTTTCTGGTTCTGGGCCTTCCGCTTGCAGCACAGGACAAGGCCACTACGGGTAAAGGCGCGGTGCTGCGGGGACTGGACAAGGTGAACGGTCAGGTTGTCGATGTTGAACTATTCGCAGGTGGCACGGCCCCGATGTTCGGGTTGGACGTGTCGCTGGCCGATTGCCGATATCCCGCCGACAACCCCACAGGCGATGCTTTTGCCTTTCTGACGATCCGGGAAACCGGGGCAGCGGATGTCCGGTTCCAGGGCTGGATGATCGCCTCGGCCCCGGCGTTAAGCGCGCTGGATCACAGCCGTTATGATGTCTGGGTATTGCGCTGTATCACGTCCTGAGCTGACGGGATCGGGGGCGCGGTAAAGTCAGTGTGCTGGAGTGTGGCGCGATCCAGTTGCCGGTGATAATCGGCGCGCGAAATCTCGACCCCCCCCAAAGAGGCCAGATGATCGGTTAGGAATTGGGTGTCAAACAGCGTGAATCCGGCTAGGTTCAGCCGGTCCACCAGATAGGCCAGCGCGATTTTTGACGCATCCGTGCGTCGTGAAAACATGCTTTCACCAAAAAACGCTGCCCCCAGCGCCACGCCGTAAACGCCGCCCGTTAGCTTGCCCTCTTGCCAGACCTCCAGCGAATGGGCATGGCCGGTCTCGTGCAATTGTAAGTATAATTGCCGGATCTGCGCGCTGATCCAGGTTTCCGCCCGGTCGGCGCAGCCATCAAGTACCCCGGCGAAATCAGTATTGATCGTTATTTTATACTCGCCCCGCCGCATCCGCCGGGCCAGAGACCGCGAAATGTGGAACCCGCCCAAGGGCACCACGCCGCGATGTTTGGGATCGACCCAGAACACATCGGTGTCGTCGCGGTGTTCGGCCATCGGAAAAATCCCGATGGAATAGCCGTGCAGTAACATTTCGGGTGACAGAGTCATGCCACGCACCGCGCCTTAGCTGTCTGCCAGATTGCTTTCAAGCCAACCTTCCAGCCAGTGAATGTTGTAATCCCCGCTTAGGATTTCCGGTTCTTGCAGCAGCGCGTGGAACAGCGGAATGGTCGTATCCACCCCATCAACGATCAGCTCTCCTAAAGCACGATCAAGCCGCGCCAGTGCTTCGGGGCGATTGCGGCCATGCACGATCAGCTTGCCGATCAGGCTGTCGTAATAGGGCGGGATCGAATAGCCGTCATATAATGCGCTGTCCATGCGCACCCCAAGCCCGCCGGGGGCGTGATACTGGGTGATGCGGCCCGGGCAAGGGGTGAAATTGGGCAGGCGTTCGGCGTTGATGCGCACCTCAATGGCGTGGCCATTGATCACCAGATTGTCCTGGGTAAAGGACATTGGCAGCCCGGCTGCGACGCGGATTTGTTCGTGCACCAGATCAATGCCAAAAATGCCTTCGGTCACCGGATGTTCGACCTGCAGGCGGGTGTTCATCTCGATAAAAAAGAACTCGCCGTTTTCGTACAGAAATTCGATCGTGCCGGCGCCGATATAGTTGATCCGGGCCACCGCGTCGGCGCAGACCTTGCCGATGCGCGCGCGTTCTTGCGGCGAGATGCCGGGGCCGGGGGCCTCTTCGAACACTTTCTGGTGGCGGCGTTGCAGGGAGCAGTCACGCTCGCCCAGGTGTACGGCGTTGCCCTTGCCATCGCCAAACACCTGAATTTCGATGTGGCGCGGTGTTGTCAGGTATTTTTCGATATAAACTTCGTCATTGCCAAAGTTTGATTTGCCTTCGGCGCGGGCGGTCATAAAGGCGCTTTCCATGTCGGCAGCGGTTTGCGCCACTTTCATGCCTTTGCCGCCACCACCCGCCGTGGCCTTGATGATCACCGGATAGCCGATTTCTTCGCCCAGCCGTTTGGCGGTGTCCAGATCGGGCACGCCGCCATCGCTGCCGGGCACGCAAGGCACCCCGAGGTCTTTCATCGTGTCCTTGGCCGAAATTTTGTCGCCCATCACCCGGATATGATCGGCTGTGGGGCCAATGAAGGTCAGGCCATGATCCTGAACGATCTGTACGAAATTGGCGTTTTCCGACAGAAACCCATAGCCGGGATGGATCGCCTGCGCGCCGGTGATTTCACAGGCCGAGATGATGGCCGGAATCAGCAGATAGCTTTGCGCGCTGGGGGGCGGGCCGATGCAGATAGATTCGTCGGCCATGCGCACATGCATCGCATCGCTGTCAGCAGTGGAATGCACGGCCACCGTGGCAATGCCCATCTCGCGCGCGGCACGAACCACGCGCAGGGCAATTTCTCCGCGGTTGGCAATCAGGATTTTGTCAAACATATCTGGTCCTTATTCGATGATGACCAGTGGCGTGCCGAATTCCACGGCGGCACCGTCTTCGACCAGAATGCGTTTGACGGTGCCGGATTTGGGGGCGGGAATGTGGTTCATGGTTTTCATCGCCTCTACAATCAGCAGCGTGTCGCCTTCGCTGACATTGGCACCGACGCTGATAAAGCTGGGCGCGCCGGGTTCTGCCTGCATATAGACGGTGCCAACCATCGGTGAGAGGACCGCGCCGGGATGGCTGGCCGGGTCACTGGCAAGTTCCGCGACAGCGACCGCGACCGGGGCGGCGGCAACGGCTGGGGCCGCAGCGGCGGCAGGGGCCGAGACCATGACCGGGGCGGCGACCGGGGTCATTCGGCTGACGCGGACATTCAGGCTGTCGTCTACGCCATAGTCGCGTTTGACTTGCAATTCTGTCAGGTCATTGGCGCGCAGCATTTCGGCCAGGGCCTTGATAAAGGCAACATCCGCGTCGTGTTTGGTATCTGTCATGAGGGTCCTCGACCGGTTCTGCTATGCCCGTCTGCGATGCGGGCTTGGTATTTATGCGCGCTTATAAGGCATGGAATGCCTGGTGAAAAGCGCCGTTCATTGTGGGCAACATGGGGGATTTCGCCGACAATTGCGAGGGGGGCAGGCGATCAAAGCGGCATTCCCGACAGTTTTGCCACCAGTTCCGGTAGTTTGCGCACCTGAAACTTGGCAGCCAGCCGGGCGCGGTGGGCTTCGATTGTACGATAGGACAGGTCCAGTTCAGCGCCGATTTCCTTGGCCGACATTCCCCGGCAGGTCAGAATCGCCACGTCACGTTCGCGCGGGGTCAGCTCTACCAGTGGCCGGTCGCCCGAGATATCGGCAAAGGACCAGATGCCATGCCGGAACGGATCATCCGGCGTCAGCGAGCTTCCCCGCACCCGACACCAGAACAGATCGCCATTGCGTCGGCGCATGATGCGTTCGTCCGCATAGCTGCCGGTTTCGCGCATGATTTGCAGGCCGCGTTCTCCGATCCGGTCAAATTCGGCGCGCGAGGGGTAATAATCGGCCAGCGGCTGGTTGGTATAATCACCGGGGGTGCCGCCAAAGGTGGCGGCAAACTGCGCATTGCAGCGCCGGATGATCCGGTTTTCCAGCTCGGCCAGGCCGATGGGGGCGTGCTCGAAGGCGATATCGCTCATCCGTACAGATTGACGGGTATTTTTACGGAATTGAAGGGGGGCGCATGGGGTGTTTATATACACCTGAAACGCAATGGGAGAATTGGCATGGTTAATATCGCTGGCTGGGGCCATACGAAGTTTGGCAAATTACCGGATCAAAGCCTTGAGGATCTGATCACGGCCGCCGGACAAGAGGCGCTGGCGGATGCTGGCCTGTCCGGGGCGGATGTGGATGGTGTCTGGCTGGGGCATTTCAATGCCGGGCTGGTGGATGACGGGTTTGCGTCGTCGCTGGCGATCAATATCGATCCGGGTCTGCGCTATAAACCGGCGACCCGGCTGGAAAATGCCTGTGCGTCGGGGTCAGCAGCGGTATTTGCCGCGCGTCAGGCGATACTGGCGGGCGAGGCCAAGGTGGCGCTGGTGGTTGGCGTTGAAAAGATGACGCATCTGTCCAACCCNGAGGTGACAAAGGCCCTGGGCCGGGCGGCCTATCAGAAAGAAGAGGCCGGGNTGTCCTTTCCCGGTGCGTTTGCGATGTTCGCGCAGACCTATTTTGACCGCTACGGTGATCACACCGGNGCATTGGCCAAGATTGCGGCCAAGAACCACGGCAATGCGATGAATAACCCGCTGGCGCAGCTGCACAAGGCGCTGGACGAGGCCTATTGCGCCACGGTGTCGGATCGCAACCCGATTGTGGCGGCCCCGCTGAAGGTGACCGATTGTTCGCTGGTGTCGGACGGGGCGGCGGCGCTGGTGCTGGTCGCGGACGATATGCTGGGCGATGTGAAAAAGGCGGTCAAGATGCGCGGCGTGGCGCAGGTCAACGACGTGATGGCGATGTCGCAGCGTGATCTTTTGGCGTTTGACGGCCCACGCCGGGCGATCCACAGCGCCTATCAGCGCGCCGGAATCACCGTTGATGACGTGGATGTGGCCGAAGTGCATGATTGTTTCACCATTGCCGAACTGCTGATCTACGAGGCGATGGGGCTGGCCGCGCATGGCCATGCGGCTGACATGCTGAAGGGTGGCGTGGTACATGCGGGCGGGCGTTTGCCCGTGAACCTGTCCGGCGGGCTAAAGGCCAAGGGGCATCCGGTGGGGGCCACTGGCGTGTCGATGCACACGTTGATCGCGCGGCAGGTTCTGGGCCAGGCGGACGCGATGCAGCATCCGGGCGCTGAACTGGGGCTGGTGTTCAACATGGGCGGGTCGGGCGTGGCCAATTACGCCAGCATTCTGGAAGGCGTAAAGGGATGAACCTGGGCAATTGGCTGTACAGGCAGGCGCAGCTGAACCCGGACCGCCCGGCGTTGTTTCTGGGGCGTGACTTGATTGCCAGCTATGGCGGTTTTCACGACCGGGCGGCACGGGTAGCTGGCTGGTTGCAAGGGCAGGGCGTGCGCCCCGGTGACCGGGTGGCGATCTTTATGAAGAACGCCCCCGACTATCTGATTGTCCAATATGGTATCTGGTACGCAGGCGCTGTCATTGTGCCGGTCAACGCCAAGCTGCACGGGCGCGAGGCGGCCTATATCATCGGCGATTCGGGTGCGATGCTGGCTTTTACCTCGCCCGAACTAGGGGCGGGATTGGAACAAGCGCTGACTGATGCCGGGGCGCCGTGCCGGTGCATCGACATCACCGGCGGTGACTATACAGCAGCGCTGGCCAGCCCGCCGGTTGACGCGGTGGTACCGCGGGATGCAAGCGATCTGGCGTGGTTGTTCTATACTTCGGGCACCACGGGTCGGCCAAAGGGGGTGATCATCACCCACCGGATGCTGGCCTCCGTATCGCTTTGTTATTCAACGGATGTGGATGCGGTTTCGGAAGATGACACCGCAATCTACGCCGCCCCGATGAGCCATGGCGCCGGGCTGTATAATATGGTGCATGTTCTGGCCGGCGCACGCCATGTCTGCCCGGTGTCGGGGGGCTTTGACGAGGCCGAAATCCTTGATCTGGCGCGTCATTTCACCCATGTGCATCTGTTTGCCGCGCCGACGATGGTGAAACGGCTGACCCAGGTCGCAAAGGCGACGGGTGAGGGCGGGCAGGGGCTGCGCTCGGTGGTATACGGGGGCGGGCCGATGTATCTGGCCGATATCGTCGAGGCGGTAGATCACTTTGGCCCGGTCTTTGTGCAGATTTACGGACAGGGNGAATGCCCGATGGGNATAACCGCNCTATCGCGGNCGGATGTGGCAGACCACAGCCATCCGGGCTGGCAANANCGNNTGGGCAGTGTCGGGCGGGCGCAATCGCTGGTCGAGGTGCAGATTGGCGACGATCAGGGCAATCCGCTGCCCATCGGCCAACATGGCGAGATCATGGTGCGCGGTGACAGCGTNATGCCGGGNTATTGGCAGAATCCGACGGCCAACGCCAAGACGTTGGTGGACGGCTGGTTGATGACCGGGGACATGGGGTTCATGGACGATCAGGGCTATGTCACGATGCGCGACCGCTCCAAGGATATGATCATCACCGGCGGGTCCAACGTCTATCCGCGCGAGGTCGAAGAGGTGTTGCTGACCCATACGGGCGTGCACGAAGTGTCGGTTGTGGGGCGGGCGCATCCCGAATGGGGCGAAGAGGTGGTGGCCTTTGTGGTGGGCGACGTTGATCCGGGTGAACTGGACCAGCTGTGCATCGACAATATCGCCCGGTTCAAGCGGCCCAAGGATTACGTTTTCTTAAGTGATCTGCCGAAGAACAATTATGGTAAAGTGCTGAAAACCGATTTGCGCCTGATTCTGGAGGAAAGAAGATGACTGATCTCACGGGAAAAACCGCGCTGGTCACCGGGTCTGTGCAGGGCATTGGTTTAGCAATTGCCGAAAGTCTGGCCAAGGCGGGCGCGCGGATTGCGGTGCATGGGATCGCAGGCGACGCGCAGATTGAAGAGGTCTGTCATCATCTGGTCTCTGCCGGTGCCCCCCAGGCCGAGTTTTTCAGCGGCGATTTGCGCCAGCCAGAGCGGATCAGTGAACTGATGCAGGCGGTTGCGGCCTGGGGTGGTGCGGATATTCTGGTGAACAACGCCGGTATCCAGCAAACCGGTTCGTTGGCGGAACTATCGACCGAGACCTGGGACGCGATCCTGGCGATCAACCTGTCGGCGGCATTTCACACGATGCAGGCGGCGATGCCGGGGATGGCGGATCGCGGCTATGGCCGGGTGATCAATATAGCGTCGGTGCAGGGGTTGGTGGGCAGCAAAGACAAGGCGCCATACGTGGCGGCAAAACACGGCTTGGTCGGGCTAAGCAAGGTGGCGGCACTGGAATATGCGGCCAGGGGGGACAAGGCGCTGGGGGCTGTGACGGTGAACTGCATCTGCCCGGGCTGGACGCATACCACGTTGATTGAACCACAAGTGGCGGCCCGCGCGGCTAAATTCGGTGGTGACCTCGACGCGGCGACGGCCGATCTGATGAAGGAAAAACAACCCAGCCTGCGCGCTTCGGACCCGGCCGAGATTGGCGCGCTGGCGCTGTGGTTGTGTGATCCGGTGGCGCATAACGTCACCGGCACGGCGATCCCGGTGGATGGCGGCTGGACCGCGCAATAGCCGC
>JGI24025J20009_10001742_pt1 | contig 16158 bp, 13 predicted proteins | sample Cruoilmetagenom3_FD_20009 | JGI IMG/M metagenome (IMG submission 20009)
TCTGGTTCATTTTCTTTTAACCATAATATCTTGGGAGCAGTGAATCCCTCCAGGGCAGGGTTAGAAACATAATGGATGAGCTGATTTAATCCTCCTGCTTTGGTATAAATTTCCTGGCATTGTTTTGAGGTGCGAGTATCACTCCAGAGGATGGCCGGTCTGATAACTTCCATCTTCTCATTAAGGAAGACTGAACTGTGCATCTGCCCGGATAGACTTATTCCTTTAATCTGGCTGGAGTCAATAGAATTATTAGATACTGTTTCCCTTATCACTTTTACAGTGGCTTCCCACCAATCATAGGGAGATTGCTCTGCCCAACCGGAGTGGGGAGTGGTAAGGGGATAAAAAACTGTTTTACTGGAGATAATCTTACCCTCTACTGATATTAATAGGGCTTTTACCCCGCTGGTACCGATATCAAGTCCTAAAAGATAACTCATAAAACACCTACTCTTCTATTTATATTTTAAATAATTACGCATTATACATTCGGTCAAAATAATTTTGGGCATTTACCAGAGCTTCTCTCATAATATCCTCTGCTTTAGCAGTTTCCCAGGCTGTAAGATATTTCATTAATTGTTCTTTATCAAGTTCTTGGGCTGCTTGGGCACAGGCCTCCCAGCTCAGTACACTCCTGATCACTCTGTCGATTCCCTGTTCTTCATTATCATATGCCCTTACCTGCATATCATGTCCTTTCCAGCGGTTAAAGCCTGCATCTTTAATTAAACCTGCTATGGCTATATTCATACCGTTAACCCGTGTCCCATGGTCGATATCGTATTTACCCGGTCCACCAAGAATAATACCATCATTATAACCCTGACTGTTTAAGTGCATATGAACTAAAGCATTGTTATCTATCTCTTCTACAGTATCATGTATATGGTCAAGACCAATCATTTCTGAATGTCCAAATTCCTTATTTACTCCTTTTTTATCTAGAGAAATACTAAACTCTTCTTCTAATCTATTCCAAAATACTAAGGCACTGGCAACAGTTGGAATTAAAAGAGCCGGATGTCCCTCATTGGGTTTGGGTTCTAAGGCAAAATAGAGGTCTCCTCCCAGTTTTTCTTCATATTTACATAGTTTGGCTATACTCTCTTTAAGATTCTGATACATTTGAAAGATTCCTACAGAAGTAAGGTCATAACCAAATGAACCATTCCAAATAATAACAGTAGGCCATTTTAAGGGATCGGGATGCCAGGTTTTTCTTAAAGGTCCATAAGCAAGTTTAACTGTTCTTTCCCCAAATTCTTCTGCAGATTTTCTCTCCACAGGGTCTAAGGAAGCTATACCCCCATAAGCATAATGTTTATGTGCTCCTGGAGTTACCATAGCCAGATATATCTTGGAATCTATTAAGGCATCGGCTATTTCAGGGGCTGTTTTCTCATCGAATTCATTATCATAATGCATTTCAATCCCTAATTCTATATTATCCGATAATCTTGGGGCAATCCTATTTCTTACCAACTTAATCATATCGACAGTATTTAGATTTTTAGAATTCCATCCTGGTCTCATATCATCCGGGACAAAACCACCCTTGCCCGCATTGAATGTCCATCGGCAAATACTATGTAATGATTTATTTTCTTTCATTTTTTACTCCCGTAATAGATTTTTTAAAATAGATACTCATCTCTCACAGACATCTTGATAGGTTTTATAAATTCTAGCTCTAATCCCCGTACTTCGAGTAGAGACTTGTAACTAACAAATCATAAATATGATAGAAATTAGTACATATCAAAAAATATAAGAGTAACTCATAAAAGTCAATAGGATATCATTTTTTAATAAAGTTATATGTTTTTGGTTAAAAAAAATGAAACTCCCCCGGCAGGAGCTGGGGGCATCTTAAACCTATGGCAATGTTAATTGCAGTTGCCCTTTGTCTTCTTTTTCTTGGTGCTCAATATAGGCGAGAATTTCCTTTTCATTCAAGCCTATACACGATACACAGTATCCTCTCGACCAGATGCCACCTTTCCTTGTATAGATTTTTTGCATAAAAGGAAATTTCGCCTTAAGCTTTTTTGCCGACTGTGTTTTGATATACTGAATTGCCTTGGCAACTGCAATTCTAGGAGGTATCACGACTACCATGTGAACATGATCCTCTTGTACATTAACCTTTACTACCTCGATATCGGGATAAAGTTCTGGGATATGCGAAAGTATTTTCTCCGTATATTCCCTTACTCCTTTTGTAAAGATTTTTCTCCGATATCTCGGTATCCAGACGAGGTGATATTCCGTTTTGTAGATAGCATGGGCACTTTTTCTAAATCTCATGCTCCATTATACCAAATGCCATCTCGTCTGGATAGCCACTACATCACCAGACAGGAGTCTGGTGTTTTATGTGGCTCAATAATTCTCGATTAGCAAATACAATTACATATATTGCACCCTATGTTATAATTTTACCAATTTTTTTATCCTATATATATTCTTTTTCAACATTTTATATGCTTGCCATTATAACTTCCTCTAAATCTCTAACTTCCAGGTCCTGCACTTCTGTTCCTGAGGCAAAAATAACTAAAAACCTAGTTTCTTCCTGATTAACAGGAACAGGAATCCCATGCCAGGTCCCGAGATGTATGACAATGGCTTCACCCTGGTGAATATAAAAGACTTGAATTCCTTCAATCTGATCCATTCCCACTTTTGATTCCGGTTTGGCCATACAGATGAGAGAATCCCCCTCTAAGGCAATCAAAATCTCCGGAGTTCTCATGTGCCGCTCCAGACTTCTAATTATCCCTTCCCTTTTCCTAGCGAGGAGTATTCCTGAGCTCATCTTTTCGCTTATTCCTAGTTCAGCCACCTTTCCCCAATAGGTAAATTCTTCATTGTTTGTTATTGGCTTCGCCTGACAATTAGATATCACCTGACCATAATCTTTGAAATTTTCAGAATTCAATATAACAGCTTTAATTTCCCTCACATCAGTTAACCTCCTTATTTAGCCCAGTTTAAAGAACGCTGGACAGCCTTTTTCCAGCCAATATATAGATTTTCTCTCTCATCTTCGCTTATCTTAGGAGTAAAGATGTGATCCAATTTCCAGTGATGTTCTATTTCTTCCTCATTCTTCCAAAAACCAACACCCAGTCCAGCAAGATAAGCTACACCTCTCGCTGCCATTTCTGTTACAGAAGGCCGCTCCACTGGTATACCTAAAATATCTGCCTGAAACTGCATCAAGATGTCACTCTTAGTAACCCCTCCATCTACACGTAATGAAACTGCCTTTTTTCCAAAGTCGGATTCCATGGCTTCTAGAACATCCCGTGTCTGATAGGCTAGAGATTCTAAAGTACTACGGGCAATATGTTCGCGCCTTGTTCCTTGTGTAATACCAATAATTAATCCTCGGGCATACATATCCCAGTAAGGTGCACATAAACCAGTAAATGCAGGTACTACATATAATCCACCCGTATCAGGTACCCTTGCTGCCAGCTTATCACATTCTGCCGCGTTGTTAATAATATTAATACCATCCCTAAGCCATTGGATAGCTGCCCCCCCGATAAAAACCACTCCTTCTAGGGCATATTTGGTTTTTCCATTAATATGCCAGCATAGATCAGTAGTTAAACCGTTTTTTGAAAGAACTGGCTTTTCTCCTATATTCATCATCATAGCTAAGGCAGTTCCGTATGAATTCTTAGCCATTCCAGGTTTAAAACAAGTTTGTCCGAAGGTTGCAGCATGTTGATCACCAGCAACTCCAGCAATCGGGATTTCAGCCCCGAAGAATACATTCTTAGCAGTAGTAGCTATTACTCCACTAGATGGCATTAATATAGGAAGAATTTTCTTAGGAATTTCAAGTGCTTCTAACAATTCTTGATCCCACTTTAAATTATGGATATTAAGCAACATTGTACGTGATGCATTGGAATAATCCGTTACATGTGAGGTATCTCCACTCAAATTCCAAATTATCCAAGAATCGATATTACCCATATAGATTTTGTCTTGAGCAATCTTCTCTTTAACACCAGGAACATTTTCAATAATCCATTTGACTTTAGTAGCAGAAAAATAAGCATCAATCATTAGTCCGGTCTTTTCTCTCACTATTTGCTCATATCCTTTAGTTTTTAGTCCCTCGCACATCCGGGCAGTTCTTCGACACTGCCAAACAATCGCATTATAGACAGGTTCACCCGTATCTTTATCCCATAAAATTGTAGTTTCTCGTTGGTTAGTAATTCCAATTGCTACAATCTCTTCAATTTTAACCTTCCCGTTTCTTAAGATATCCTTAGTACAGTCCATAACTGTCTGCCAATATTCCCAAGGATCTTGCTCTACCCATCCAGGTTGAGGAAAAATCTGCTTTATTTCCCTATAGGCTGTCGAGCAAATATCTCCATTATGATTAAACAGTATTACTCGGGTACCGGTTGTACCTTGATCTATCGCCATGATATACTTTTTGTCCAATTTTCCTAATCCCCTTTTTTAGATTATCATTTCGGTTTAATTATTACCTTTATAATACTTTCATTTTGAATGCTTTTAAATGCTTCCTCAATATGCCTCAAATCAAAAATTTTACTAATATATTTTTTAACCCTCAATTTTCCTTTAGTAATCCAATCTAAAACAAGTCTATTTTGTACTGCTGTAGAAGCATGGGCGCCATATATAGAAAGCTCCTTATAATGAATAAGATTACTATCAAGAAAGCCCTTTGATTCGCCCGTTAGCCCACCAAATAAGCTTACTCTTCCCCGCTTTGCAGTTATATTTAATGCATCCATCTGAGCCCGTCCAGAAGAACATGCAACAATTGCAACATCAGTTCCTTTTCCAACAGTAAGATTATTAACTTCTTTAACAAGATCAATCTGAGTTGGATTAATTATTTTTATCCTTGGAATCAATTGTTTTGCTTGTTCTGCCCTCTTTCGACTAATCTCGATCATGATAACTTGATCCGCTCCACTAATAAAAGCAAGTTCTGCATGCATACATCCAATAAACCCAGAGCCAAAAATAGCTACACACTCACCCTTTTTAATCTTTAGAAATTCCTGGGCATTAACTACACAGGAAATTGGTTCAGTAAGTACTACTTCCTCATCTATAACATGATCTTCTATTTTATTCACATTTCCCTTCCCAAAAAATATCAAAGGGATTTCCATATACTCCGCAAAGCCACCATCATATTGAAAACCGATAGTCTTAAGGTTCTCACAAAGATTGGTATAGCCTTTGGAACAAGGGTAACATCTACCACACCCAATCGCAGGGGTTAAAATAACACGCTCCCCAACAGAAAAACCAGTAATCTTCTTACCTACTGTGATAAGTGTCCCACAGACTTCATGTCCAATTATTCTTGGAGGAGTGATTCTGTTACTCCCATGAAGATAGATGCGAAAATCTGTTCCGCAAATTGAACAAGCATCTACTTTTATGATAGCATTATCATCTCTAGGTTCTGGTTTAGGCTTTTCTTTTAAAGATAATTTTCCGTTTTTATCATAGACATATGCTAGCACATTTAACAACTCCAATCATTAATTATTTGAAAAATTCGACTATTTCTATGATTTTACAAATATGTCTATTTTGGTCTTATAATCTATTCCTTTGCCAAAGTCTTAATTCTTGTCAGAGTAAAAATGCTAATAACATTGTTTTTGTCCGACTCTTTCAATAACTTTTAATATCCCGGTTATTTGCATAGTATCCTTCATAATCCTTTAATGTATACAAATAAACTACAAAATTTTACTAAGTACATCTAAAAATAAGCTTCCTATTATTAAACATCCGTCATAACTTATTTGTTTTTGATAATACATTTATCAGAATATATGTCAAATAATAAGTAGAATATCAATCAGAATTAAACTATTAAATAGACAAAATGTATTTTTAATAGGTATATTTACATCATACTTCTATATATTCAATTCCAAGCATATTACATAACATCTTCCATTTTCTAGTATGATCACCTAGATTTAATACCTGATGATGAGTACCTCCATTTTTTAACCATCCATTCATACATTCTCTAATGCCTCTATCTGGTCTGAAATGAAAATAAGGCATCGGTACATTCGGTAATTCTTCCGTATCAAGAACTTTTCCCTTCGATACCACTAACCGAAATTTTTCCCCCTCGATTGCAACCAAAGAAACCAGAGTAGCAGTTCCTGGTTCTGCCATAAAAACAAGTGTGGGAGGGTTACCAAGACCTCCGATTTCAAGTTCTCTATCAATTAGTCTAATGGGACGGTCTTTCCTTGCAATCTTCCAGTTACCTTCACCCATATGGCTCATAAGTGCTGAATCCTTCTGAAAATCCATTGAATACATTTCTGTAAAATGTGGATCTCCTATCAATATATGACCTGCCCCAGTCAAACTTACCGTATTTGTATCACCTTCGGCTGCATATCCATATCCCTTAGCTAATATATTTGATGCTCCAAGCATGGGAATCTGTTTGAAGCGACCATCTTCTTTAAATACATCAAAATTTGCAGAAAAACCATCATAGTCTTTTAACTCAAGGAACTTTTCAAATCCCAACTGTAAACGAACAGCATATCGATGACTGTCTTCGGATAATTTAGGATCAATTGTAAAATTCTTTCGGTCCTCTAATATTTGTGCTTCAATCTCTCTATCAGAAACAGACTCCATACAACGGTAAACATCTCCAATACTTTCATGGTTTGCTTCTGGACCGATCTTTCTAAAAAATGCAGCATCATCACTCACAATATCGCCCATCCCTCGCATTCTTCCAAATATGGCAATTCTCATTTTCTTTAGATATCTCACTGTCTGTGCAGCTCGTGCCCAATCATTAATAAAAGATTTAAAATTTTTACTCTTCCAGTCCTCAGTAATAATAGCAGGCCTTATACCTGTTCTTAGAATAGTATTTGCATTATCTTGTGCTCCATGAATCCCCTGATTAGTAGTCAGATCCCTCCATCCCCAATTCTTCGTTACTGTTGGAACGGGTTGTATATTAGCAAGCACTAAAGGTAGCTTGTTTCCCTGTAATGCCTTTACCAGTCGCATCCCCGGACTATAAAGAAGCATAACAATTATGATTCCATCATACCCTTTTTCATTAAATCCCTTCACTATAGCTTCTATATCCGCTCTGCTCTTGGCCGCATGCGGAAAATCTACATCTACAATATCTGCTAACTGAGCCGCGACTTTTCTTGCATAATTCTCCTGTAAATTGGTAACTTCCGGCTGTTTTTCATCATAAAGTCCATGCATTATACCTAACAAACCTATCTTTGGTTTTCGTTTCTTTATCATATTACTAACCTCCCTTTATCTATATATATTTTATTTTACAAGCCACTTTAAAAATCAGCTATTTTTCAATTAATAAGGCGGTACCTACATTATTACTCTTAATATTTCATACTATAGACCTATTCTTCCGGTTTGAACATTACCTTATTAAATACCTCTGTTTTGCGGTACATCATATCAAAACAATGCTTACATTCTTCCAGTTTAAATCTATGGGAAATTAGGGATGCTGTCTTGATTTTTCCGCTATCCATCGAACTTAACGAATTTTTCCACTCATTAATTGGAAAAGGTGAAATGGAAGAGTTCCAGGCTCCATGTAAAGTAAGTTCTCCTCTTAAAATCTTGCTTAATTCTGAATTGGGAATTATCAAGTCATCATAGGAAATGCCACAGTATACAATTATACCCATTTTCCGTATAACTTGAATTGCCTGTACTTGAGTAACCTTATTCCCCGCTAGCTCTATAACTGCGTCCACGCCCTCTCCGTTAGTTTGTTCCATAATTACATTAGCAACGTCCTGCTTTTTTCCATTAATGACATAATCTGCTCCAAAACTTTCTGCTTGTTTTAATTTCTCATCAAAGACATCTACCACATATACCTTGCCGGCACCAATGGTCTTTAACCATTGCAAGGCTAAAAAACCAATGGACCCCATTCCTAATAAAACAACTTGCTGCCCCGGTTCTAGTTTTATTTTCCTGACTGCATGAAGAGCCACGGCTACTGGGTCGGTCATAGCACCTGCTTCATAATCAACATTATTGGGTAGCTTTAACACATTATCAGCTTTGACTCGAATATATTCAGCCATAGCTCCATCGATTCGTGAGCCATAATACTTATAATTATCACAAAGTGCATATTCGCCTACACGACAGTAATTACAATATCCACAGTGAATTAAAGGCATAACGGTTACTCGCTCACCAGGGTTTAGGTTTTGAACTCTATTCCCTATGGATACTATATCACCAGCAAACTCATGGCCAATAGTAATTGGATAGCTATAAGTACCCTTTTCCGCAACCCGCATGATATCAGAACCACATACTCCACAAGCTTTTACTTTAATGATCACATCATTATTTTTTTCAATTTGAGGTCGTTCAACCTCAACACAACGAACATCTCCAGGGGCAAATAATCTAACAGCTCTCATAGCTATAACCACCTAATTTCTTACCTTTAATATAATTTGTTACTTTTTAAACATTAAAAAACTTAGTTAATTTTTAAATGTTTAAGTCTGATTTTATACATATATACTGTATAACATACGAACTTTACCAATGAATTATTTAACTTCTACGGTAATACCCTCTAAAATGGACTTCTCAACTGCTTCTGTCGTCTTCTGAGCCCAGATAGCATCTTCCAGATCAGAAAGTGGTTTTCCTCCTCTTTTGATACATACATCAATAAAATACCTATCCTCGTTAGTTATCGTCTCCTGATAAGCGGTATAGGTATGTGCATGTGAAATTCCTTTTTTTACCTCCACCCAGTCTTGATAAGTATAATTAGTCGTACCAGCTGTACCAATTACTTTAACAGTAAACGTCCAAGGATTAGGTGAAAGGTCATCGGCAGCAAAACTTGCACAAAGGTGAGCTAAACCACCGTTCTCGAGCTCAATATTGACCAGGGTGATATCTTCCTGGTCGAGTTTCTCATAGTGTCTATTAGCCTTAAAAGCATTCACTCGTTTTGGACGACCTACAAGGTACATCATGGTATAAAGATTATGAGTAAGGATGTGTCTTACAACACCTGGAAGAGTAGATGCACGTTCTTCAGAATGACGAATATTGTACATTACATAACATGACACAATTTTGCCTAAATCACCATTTTCAATGAGTTTACGAGCACGTTTTAAACTATCTTCGTGGATCATATTATGCCCAGGCATACAGACCACACCGCTCTTTTCTGCAATAGCCTTCATCTCCTCGATTTCGGGTACAGAAAAACACAACGGCTTCTCTACAAGCACATGTTTACCCGCCTCCATAGCTAGCTTTGCGAACCGAAGATGAGTCTCTAGATTAGTAAGAACAAAAACACCCTCTATAGTAGGATCTTTAAGTAGCTCTTCCGGAGATATGTACCTTTTACAGCCTTCCTCCTTTGCACGCTTCTTGGCCCGTTCCTCTGTCCGGTTCCAGAGCCCTACTAACTCAGCATTAGGAATATCCCTTAATGCCTTTGCATGCAAGATTGAAATTTCTCCTGCCCCTATAAACCCAATACCTATGTTCTTTTTTGTCATCTTATACGCCTCCTAAGTATTTTTGAAATTTGGAATAATTTATTTAATCTGTTCTCTCTTATTTAATATAAAAACGGTGTACTGTTATATACCGGTAAGTTTCTCCAGGTTTAAGTATGGAAGAGGGAAACTCTGGATGATTAACTGAATCAGGAAGTGACTGAGTTTCCAGACAAAGAGCTCCATGCTTCTTAAATATCTTACCATTTGCGCCCTTAATATTATCTAGGAAATTACCTGTGTAAAATTGAATGCCGGGTTGAGTAGTTAACACCTCCATACTACGACTACTTTTTGGATCATATACTATAGCCGCAAGCTTTAAGTCTTGGGCAGATGGAGTAATCACGTAACAGTGGTCATACCCACTAGGTACATCGCTAAATTCTTTACCAATCTTTTTCGAATAGGTAAAATCCATAGGCGTCCCAGATACATTTTTAAACTCACCAGTGGGGATAAGCGTTTTGTCAACAGGAAGATATTGTAAACAATTAAGGGTTAGTTCATGATCTAAAATTGTTCCAGAACCAGCCCCACTTAGATTCCAGAAGGTATGATTAGTTAGACTCACTGGGGTCAACTTATCCGTCTGAGCCCAGTACATAAACTTAAGTTCATTTTTTTCATTCAGACTATAAGTTACAGAGACATTCATATTTCCTGGATAGCCTTCCTCACCATCGGGGCTGAAATAGGAAAACTTTACTCCAGCATTCTGAGCATTTTCAAAACTCTCCGCCTTCCAAATAACCTTATCAAATCCCTTATTTCCACCATGTAGATGATTAATGTCATTCTCGTTACAGGCCAGATTGTATTGTATACCATTCAAAATAAATCTCCCTTTCGCAATCCGGTTGCTATAACGACCTATAGTTGCTCCAAAATAAGGATTTCCAGTCAAGTACTCCTCAAGGGTATCAAAACCAAGAGTAATTTCCTCTTCATATCTATTACTATTCGGCATTTTGAATGAGGTTAAAATTGCTCCATAAGATATTACTGTACAGGAAATGCCATTGGTATTTCGAATTATAAATTTCTCTATAGTTTGACCATCCCTGGTTTTTCCAAAAATTTCCTTGAAAAGAGTCAAAATAATACTCCCCTTATTTAATTTATTCATCTTAATACTTAAAAACTATATTTTTTTAGATCTGCAAAATATGCATCATTTCTCTTTTTGCACTTCTATTATACTTCTCTTAGCAGCGATGCGCTTTAAAACTTCATCAATACCCACGCCAGCCAAGACGACCAATCCAACTACTGTATATTCAAGCTGAGTGGCAATTCCAATGATGTTTATGGAGTTGTAAAGCACCCTAACAATGGCAGTTCCAATAATTACTCCCAAAATACCTCCTTCACCACCCCGTAGGCTTACACCTCCCACTACACAACCAGCAATAGCATAGAGCTCATACATATTTCCAGCGGTTGAGGGTTGAACCGTGTTTAGATCAAGAGAAAAGAGTATAGCAGCAAGACCGGCACAGGAAGCGGAAATTATATAGGCAATAATAGTCATCCGGTCAGTATTAATTCCACTAAAACGAGCAGCTCTTTCATTCCTCCCCAGAGCAAGAATATAGCGGCCATAGATAGAGCGGTTAAGAAAGATCGCCAGGATGATTCCCACAATCACCAGGATGACAAAGGGCATGGGAAGTGACCATTCTTCGATAATCTTGGGTGCTGATCCCGCTGACCAGAAAGCCGAGGGGACTCTTCCATTAGCCAGAAACTTAAGACCCTCAAACTCATTCCCGTATCCCTGGGTTATATCCATCATGGTGAATCGAGCCATTCCACGGTAAATAAATAAACCGCAGAGGGTAACCACAAAGGACGGCATCTTAGCCTTGGTGACCAGTACACCATGCAACAGCCCCATAAGTAAAGTCAGTCCTATACATAAAAACAAAGCTAGAGGAATACTCATTCTCTGCACTTTGAGGAAATGAGCCGAAAGCGCGCCTATAAGGCCAACGATCGATCCTACCGACAGATCGATCCCTCCGGTCAGAACTACAAAACACTCCCCAACACTTAAAAGACCAAAAAGTCCGGTCCATCGTAAGATGTTCTTTATATTGTAGGGACTTATAAAGTTAATATTAATTACTGTTGAAATGATTATAACTGCTATTAAAATTATTAGTATCCCAGCAACTTTTTTCATTTTATTTTCCTCCTGTTGCAAGATTTATTACAGCCTCTTCACTGGCTTGTTCCTTTTGCAGTTCACCTTTAATTTCTCCATCGTACACTACTAAGATTCTATCAGCTATACCTAAAACCTCCTGCATTTCGCTAGAAATTACCATGGTAGCAACTCCCTGTGTGGCCAAACGTTCTATAAGTCGATAAATTTCTTCTTTAGCCACTACATCGATCCCCCTGGTCGGTTCATCAAGTAACATAACTTTGGGATTCAAGCAAAGCCACTTGGCTAATGCCACTTTCTGCTGATTTCCACCAGAAAGTGTTTCAACTACCTGATAGATATTTCTCAAACGAATATCCAACTTCTTAACCATTTCATGAGTTATAGATCTGACCATTTTAAATTGAATCATCTTCATTTTCTGATAATGATTCAAACCTGCAAGGGTTATATTCTCTTCCGCCGCCATCTCAACGATTAGACCATTTAAATTCCGATCCTCTGGAACCAAGCCAATACCTGCCCGGATCGCATCCTGGGGATTATTAATCTTAAGTGTCTTTCCATCCAATAAAATCTCTCCACTTAGAGGTTTATCGATTCCAAAGAGTGCGTGGGCTATTTCTGTTCGTCCTGCTCCAACCAATCCAGCTAGTACCAGGACTTCCCCTTTATAGATACTAAAGTTTATCCGTTTGTTTGGTTTGCTCGGAACTATAAAATCCTTAACTTCAAAAACAGGTTTTTTAGTAATTACATGCTTACGACGGTAGAACTTTTCTATATTTCTCCCCACCATCAATCTTACCATATTATCGTGACTTATCTCTTCCCTGCTTAAATGGCCAGAGACCGCTCCATCACGCAGTACCATTACCCGATCAGCAACCTCTTTCACCTCCCCTAAGCGATGAGAGATATAAATTATGCTAACCCCCTGGGAGCGCAATTCTTTAAGAACCTTGAAAAGCTGCTCTGTTTCATGCCGAGAAAGACTGCTGGTTGGTTCGTCCATAATCAGCACTTGGGCACTAATTGATAATGATTTAGCTATTTCCACCATCTGTTGGGAGCCAATAGTCATATCTCTTACGAGTATATATGGTGAGCACTGCATGTCAATTCGTTTAAGTATCTCTTCGGTATTCTTATAAATCTTTTTTTGATCAATTAAGTTGAAAAAATTTTTCTTCCTTGGCTCTCGACCAAGAAAAACATTAGATCCAACATCTAAATTGTCAGAAAGATTTAACTCCTGGTGAACAAAAGCAATTCCCAAATTAGTTGCTGTTTGCACTGAACCAACAACTACTTCTTTTTCATCCAAAATAATCTTCCCGGTATTTGGATAATAAATACCGCCCAGAATTTTCACTAAAGTGCTTTTTCCAGCACCATTCTCACCTATTATTGCGAGGATCTCACCACGATTTAATTCTAAATCTACATCATTAAGTGCTCTAACACCAGGGAAAAATTTTGTGATTCCCCTCATTTCCAACAATCGTCGTCCTTGTTTATCGTACACAATTTCACTTCCCTTATCGTTGGTCTGTTAATTTGGATCATTATTCGGTAAAGAATTTCTGAGCCTGAGGAACGTCCTCAGGCTCAGAAAACATTTTGAAGCTGTTTAAACGATTAATCCTTAAGTTCAATTTCGAAAAATTCTCCAACAGCTAATTTTACATTAAGGTCGTTCTTGAAGTCATCAACTTTGTCCGCAGTGATTAGTCTTGCCGGAACATCTACAAGTTTGTCCTCAGGAATACCTGCATCCTCACCCCTTATGAGTTTGGTTAGAACCTCGCAACTTGTACGTCCATATTCATAAGGGTTCTGAACAATTGTTGCGTAGACATAGCCATCCTTAATAGCCTGAAGTACAACTTCTTCTTCATCAAACCCTATAATCTTTATCTTCCCCAACTTACCAGCATCTTTAGCAGCGCTGATAATTGCCGGTGTATTATAGCTCCAGAGACCAATCATGAGATCAAGATCAGGATACTTGACAAACATATCCTCAGCATTTGCCTTACACCGACTTTCATCACCACTATCTGTTCTGGTATCAAGAATAACCCATTTATCACACTTTATGTTCGTTCCCTGAGGAGTCATCTCGCCAGGATATTGAGCGTAATAGGGTTTACTCTGTAGTTCATCAATAATACCCTGACGGCGCTCAACGGCGTTCTGAGCATCCAGTCTTCCTACAATAATTACTAAGTCACCACCATCAGGAAGTTCATGTTTGATGGCCTCACCAGCTATCCTACCAGCAGCATAGTTACTCATTCCAATATAAGCTTTCCTGTCGCTTTCTGGTGCATCGCTGTCGAACATAACTATGGGTATCTCAGCAGCTACTTTATTCAAAAAGGGAGTCATATTGTCTGGGTCAATGACACTAATAGCCAGTCCATCAACACCCTTAGCCAACATGGCCTCAATAAAGCGTATCTGTTCTTCAGCCGTGGCGCTTGGTGGCTTAAAGAACTCAACTTTAATACCCAACTGCCGTTCTGCCATGATACAACCCGCATGAGAGTAGGTCCAGAATGTATATGGACCATTAGTTACATAGGCAACAGTAATTTGCTTTTCTGCTTCTGCTGCATATACAGAGCCCAAGCTAACCAGCGTAAGAACTAATAACATTACTAAAACTTTTCTAAATGTGCTCATCAGAAAAAACCTCCTTTATTTTTTTAACCGTACTAGATTCAAGATATTGTTGAAAGTTATAAGTAGCACCTCCTTTTTTGCTTTATTCGTACCTTTCAGAAAACTCTTAACCCCTTATTTTACAAAGATTTTAGGAAGGTTATTGATTAATTCCCACTAATTTTATTTCTTTTCTCTGGGGCTAGAGTTGAATTTTTTCAATCCTATCTAACCTACTTAAGTTTTCTGAAAATCTATTAGTATTTTTCGTTTTTATAGAAAGTTTCTAAAACATACTAATCTTTCAAAACACTTTCTTCCGGAAAACTTTCTTTTTTGCTAATAAGTTACTCCTTTCCTCACCTTCTTCTTTTTTTATATTTTTTTGTAAGAAGATATAAGATTTTATCAATGATGCTCATTTGTGAAATCTCCTTAATTACTTTTAAGATAATTTATAACAACTTTTGGGCTGTTTCTTCATCTGTAATTAAGACATTAATATATTTCCCCTTTAATGCGCCTCGTATAGCATCAAACTTCGGTGGACCTCCTGCAATACCTATTACAATTTTACCTTTATCTTTGAGATTATCTATAGGTACGCCTATAACTCTTTCATGGATTTCATCATTAATTAAATTTCCCTGGGCATTAAAGAATCGACTTAAAATATCACCTACCGCTCCTTTCCCTACCAATCTTTTGAGTTCATCATTACTCAAGTATCCCATCTTAAAAAGGCTCGCTGATGGTGAGACTTCTCCAACCGAAAATAAAATAATATTTGCTTTAGAGGCTTTTTGAAGAACACAATTAATCCAGGGTTCTGACTTGAATATTTCAGCTCTCTCTTTGCTTTGTGTAATGGCAGGAGCCCATATGTTGTAAAAAGGAGCATCTAATTTATTAGCTATTTTTTCAGCAATGATATAAGGATTCATTGCCACATTAGTCATTAGATTGCCAATTAAAGAAACTACCTCAACTTTTGTTTTAATTGGAAGTGAATCAAAGTAATCTGCAAGATAAGCAGTAGTATTTCCCCATCCCAACCCTACAATGGAATTGTTATGCTGACTAATTATACGCTCTAGATAAGAAGCTCCTGCTTTAGCGAATGACTTTTTTAATAAATTATCTCTATCTGAGAGGTAAGGAACAACTACTGCATCTTTAAGTGTATACTTTTTAATAAGTTCGCTTTCAATACTAAGGATATTATCATAAGGGTTTTTTACTTGAAAACGGACAATTTCTAAATCCCGTGCTTTCTCAAGAAATCTTTGCACTTTTTGGCGAGAGATACTAATACGGGCGGATATATCTTGCTGGGTTAATTTCTCTTTATAGTAAAGCCAGGCAACTTTTGTTATTAAATCTTCTTTACTATTTGTGGTCATTTGCTCACTCCTTAAACATATATTTATATATAATTATAATCATATTTAATAATTTGTCAAACTTTTGTTTGAGTGTGTTAGTTAAATTTTAAAAGTGAACACCCTAATAATTAGAAATAAACCATTTTTAAATCTCTAGATATCATAAGTGATTAATTAAAAATTAAAACTGGACTAAATTAAGCTCACTATTTTTAACTTTTTGACTACCTAAAAATTCGTCTCTATGCCAGAATCTTACTTCAGATATACCAGATTCTCTATCTGGTATTATCCGAAGTTGGAT
>JGI24025J20009_10001744_pt1 | contig 16151 bp, 14 predicted proteins | sample Cruoilmetagenom3_FD_20009 | JGI IMG/M metagenome (IMG submission 20009)
CCACCATAAAGGTATCAATCAAGTAGAACTTTCTACCTATTGATACCCCGGCTCACCCAGTGACTCGAGCACCAGAGTGGTGAAATACACCATTTTCTTACCAAGTTCCTTCTTTGCAGAGGTATAGCTGAGGTTGAAAGCACAGAAGGGACAGGCGGTGACCACGTTTTCAACCGGCGTGAGAGCCAGCAGATTGGAAGCGAGCTGCATCGAAAGGTCGCGGTAGACTGAGCGGATGCCGGCTCCAGCCCCACAGCAAGGAGCATCCGCCCGATTACTCTCCATCTCTTTTATCTCCGCCCCGCATAATTTAAGGAGCTCCCTTGGCAACTCAGTTATCCCCTCTCCTCGCGATAACCGGCAGGAATCTTGATACGCTATTTTACGTGGAATTTTGCGGAGGACCGAGGAATCCTCTTTTAATTTGTCATAGATGACTTCGAGGGCGTGGTGCACGGTGAAATCCATATGGCCCAGCACTTCAGGGTAGAAGTATTTGAAGCACTTCAGACAGCCGTTACAGGGAACTATTATCTGCTTGATGCCCAGAGTCTTGAACCTTTCCACATTCCTCTGGAAAAACTCGGCGGCGATATCTCTCCTCCCAGCCTCATAGATGTAGGTACCACAGCACCCCTCATCTTCCAGAATCATGAAATCAACCCCGAGCTTTTTGAGAACCAGGTAGGTAGAGGTGGCGGCTTCCTTCACCAGGTAGGACGGGACACAACCCAGGTATAGAAGCGTATCAGAATCATTGCGCGGGAATTCTCCAGGAAGCCATCCCAGGCGTTTGGCCGGGTCGCCATTCACCGAGTTTCCCCCATCCAGGATTCCCTGGATTATCTCATCATGCCGGCTGAGTGGCCCAAGACCTCGCCGCACCAGCTCTTCCCTGGTCTGGTGTATTATCCGGGTAACCTTTATCTCTTCCGGGCAAACAGCCTCACATTGCAGGCATTTAGGGCAATTATAGATGCTCTCAACCAGGCGTGGCTCAGGGTCATCTCCGCTAAATATTGCCCGGCCGTCTTAAGCCGGTACATGGGAGAAAACAGTAGCTCACGGGTGGCGTGGTAGGTGGGGCAAACCTCCATGCAGGCCTCGCATTCAGTACACCGCGCAATCTCATCCTCTATTTTCACCTTTTCCCTCCTCAAGAGCTTTACCCTGCGACGAAGCGCCTGCCGACTTATTCACGAGACACTTCTCACCGGTGAACACTTTACTTTAAATAGCCGACGCGTTCTTGTCAAACAAAAATTGATGTTTTCACAAACATATGTGTATAATCTTGTGTGATTTACACACAACAGCAGGAACAGACCGGGGTCGGAGCTCATGTATAAGATTTTTGGGAAACCCTTCCAGCCGAANAAAATTATCGANAACCCATCAGATGAAAGCCTCCGGGAATGGGCTTTGCGGCACGGCGGCGTCATCACTGANTTCGGCAACCTCTCGGTGACCACGGGGGTACGCAACAGGATGGCAAAGCTGACCGAGGTAAGAATGGATGAGCCTGCTCCAGAGGACCGGGAGCTAATTTACCAGGTCCTGGACTANCTGAAGGGGAAAGAGATAATCCGGCTTGACCGNGTCATGTGCGCCACGCCGGACTTTAAGAAAAACTGCCGNCTGTATGTCACCTCGGAGTATGCCCGACTGCCCCTGATGTGGGGCAATACCCTCTTCCCCTCGGAAGGGAAAGAGCCCGACTTCGTGTCCCTGGCGGTACCGGAATGGGAGGAAAAGAAGGTCCTCGTCTTTCCCGAGATGGGCCTGACCATCATCCTGGGCAGCGACTACAAGGGAGAGCAGAAGAAGGCAATGCTCCGGCAGGTGATGTACTGGGCCAAGAAAGAGGGAAACCTGGGACTCCACGCCGCGAGCAAAGTAGTGAGGGTATCCAGAGATAACCGGCTGGAGGACTTCGGGTTTCTGCTCTTCGGTCTGAGCGCGACCGGGAAGACCACCCTCTCCTGCCACTCCCACTGGCTGCGTTTCCCGGAAACGGTGGCCATCCGCCAGGACGATGTCGTCATCTTAAAACAGGACGGCTCCGCCGTGGGCACCGAGGAGTCCTTTTACATGAAGACGGAAGGCCTGGAGCCCGCCTCGCAACCACTCCTCTACTCGGCAGCCATAAGCCCGAGGGCTATCCTCGAGAACGTCTTCGTAGACCCCCAGACCGGGAAGGTAGACTTCTTTAATACCGCGCTGACCTCCAACGGGCGGGCAATGGTCAAACGAAGAGATATCGCCTTTACCGATGACCAGATAGATGTCCCGAAGGTCGACTTNATAATATTTATTACCCGGAGGCATGATATTACGCCTCCCGTAGTCCGNCTCANCCCGGAATGGGCGGCGGCCGCTTTCATGCTCGGCGAGTCCGTAGAGACCTCGGCCGGTGACCCCACCCAGGCCGGCAGGGCGCTAAGGGTAGTAGGGACAAACCCCTTTATTGTTGGCTCCTACACCGAGGAGGGGAATATGTTCCTCAGCATCCTGAGGAAAAACCCCTCCATCCAGTGCTTTACCCTGAACACCGGGAACGTGGGGGGTATGGAGAGGGGACAAAAAATCACCGTGAAAGACTCCATAAAGATACTGGAAATGATAGCCAGGGACAGGATTACGTGGCGGAAGGACAGCTTCTGGGGTTACGAGGTGCCCTCGGAAATCCCCGGGGTGGAACTGGACCGCTTCGACCTGAAGAACTTTTACAGTGATGAGCAGGTAGGGCAACTATCCCATGATTTGCAGCGGGAAAGGCTGGCCTGGCTTTCGCAGTTTCCCTCTCTGGAGCAGAATATCTTGAGTGCCATCAGGCCTTGATGTTATAGTAGACTATGCCCCTGTAGCTCAGAGGATAGAGCAGCGGTTTCCTAAACCGCGTGTCGCGCGTTCGAGTCGCGCCAGGGGTACCACACNATCTCTTNTGGCAAAGCCGTTAATCTAAGNCCCNGAACCGTGCCNNTTTCGCCGACGATTTACACCNTCAGAATGTCATTGATAGGCCGGGGCCTATGCCTTTATGCTTCGCCGTAGAGAAGCGATGTTCCTCAACCTTTGTGCACGAGCCAATAACTTCTTCCTCAGCCTGATATTCTCGGGAGTAACCTCTACCAGCTCATCATTATTGATAAAATCAATGGTTTGCTCCAGGCTAAATATAATAGGAGGAGTCAGCTTCACGGCAATGTCGGAAGTAGATGAGCGTATATTGGTCTTCTTCTTTTCCTTGCATACGTTGACGGGTATGTCCCGCAGCCGTGCATGCATTCCCACTATCATACCTTCGTAGACTGGGGTTCCCGGTTCGATGAAGGTGTCGCCTCTCTCCTGAGCGTTATTAAGGCCATAGATAACAGCAATACCCGGTTCCGATGCCACAAGAACGCCGCCACGAGTCGTGACGATTTCCCCCCGCCATGGTTCATAGCCGAGAAAAATGGTATTCATAATGCTGTCACCGCGGGTAGCGGTAAGAAAAGCACTACGAAAACCAATAAGTCCTTTTGTGGGGATATGAAATTCTAAGCGTATGTTATCATGCCCATCATTGCGCATATCAGTAAGCTGAGCCTGCCGCTTGCTCATCATCTCGGTTAGAACCCCAACATATTCACCTTTGGTATCAATAGTAAGAGCCTCCACGGGTTCCACAAGGTTGCCGTCAACTATCTTGGTGATAGCCTCTGGCCTGGAGACCTCAAATTCATAACCCTCCCGGCGCATGGTCTCAATCAGGATTGCCAGATGCAATTCCCCCCTGCCTTTTACCAGAAAAGTGTCGGGACTATCCGTATCCTGTACGCGGAGACTGAGATTAGTTTCCAGTTCCCCATGGAGCCGTGCCCGCAACTGGCGGGTAGTACAAAAACGCCCCTCACGGCCGCTGAACGGTGATGTATTTACTCCAAAGGTCATCTCTATCGTTGGTTCGCCAATCTCTATACGTGGTAGAGCTTCAGGCAGGTCCAAACTGGCAATGGTATCGCCAATGCTGACTTCTTCCAGACCAGTCACAGCCACTATGTCGCCAGCCTCGGCTTCCTCTATCTTCATGCGTTTGAGACCGAGATAGGTAAACACTTCACCGATTTCATAGTGGGTTACCGTGCCATCAGAACTTAAAACGGCTACGGAATCACGAGGAGCGATTCTGCCTCTCCAGATTCTGCCGATGGCTATTCTACCCTTGTGGCTGTCATAGTCCAGGTTAGAAACCAGCATTTGAAACGGACCGCTCTTAATTTGAGGCGGGGGAACTTTTTCCAATATGCAATCAAGGAGAGGAAAGATATCCTTGCCTTTCATCCCCAGTTTGCTTACAGCGATACCTTCCCTGGCACTGGCATATAATAATTGGAAGTCAAGCTGGTCAACACTGGTAGCTAATTCCAGGAAGAGATTCTCGGTGAGCCGGATTACCTCCGCTATCCGTGAATTGTCCCGGTCTACTTTATTGATAACCACGATGGATTTCAGACCCTTTGCCATAGCCTGGCGTAGTACGAACCTGGTCTGGGGCATGGGGCCTTCCACAGAGTCCACCAGAAGCAAACAACCGTCAGCCATACTGATGACGCGCTCTACCTCTCCGCTGAAATCGGCATGCCCCGGCGTATCGATGATATTGATTTTGACCCCTTTATAGAGCACGGCTGTATTTTTAGACATAATAGTAATCCCTTTTTCACGCTCGAGGGTATTACTGTCCATTATCAGCTCACCGACTACCTGGTTATCCCGGAACACCTTACTTTGCTTGAGCATAGCGTCTACCAGGGTAGTCTTCCCATGGTCTACATGGGCGATAATAGCGATATTTCTTATATCATGGCGATAATTCATAGTCTTGTTCAGGTGACAGTTACTTTTACCCACCCATTTCGTACTGCGCGCCGTCCTGATTGGCGCGGAGAGCGGATGTTTTCGTTATCCGGCGCAGGTTTTGCGTAATCAAAGCCCTGCAGCGTGCGGCGCTCCAACGGTTTTTTGAGAAGGCACTCAAGTCTCACAGGTGCCTTGAACAATCTGGTTGACTACGACTTTACGCAAGTGGTTGACGACTATCTTTATGGGGGGCAGGCCGGAGTTTTTGTTTCTAGTCGCATACAGCTAGTCCGGAATAAGGGGCGGGTTTCTCATGTACGCCGACCTTTTGACCAACTCCCTTACGTATTCAATGGCTTCCTGCTTTACCCCACTCGCCTCTGCTATCTCTTTCATTTCCATGTTTGCCTCCAGGCCAGCGAGAACGAGGTCTAGCTTCTCATAGGTAATACCGATGGCGAACTCGTCGGTGATTCCGGGGACGAGGTCCGGACTCGGGGCTTTGTTTATAATCTTCTCCGGAACATGGAGGAACTTAGCTAGTTGTCTCACCTGTACCTTATAGAGCCCGAGGAGGGGCATAATATCTGCCGCGCCATCACCGTACTTTATAAAGAAACCGATGAGGAACTCGGTCTTGTTGGCTGTTCCCACCACCAGGAGGTTTTGACGCTCGGCATAAGAGTATAGAAGCACCATCCTCACCCTATGCTTCATCCTGTAGTATGCATTAGCCCTCTTAAGCGGCCCAAAGCTTGTTCCCTCAAGACCGCTTAGAAATGGCCTTTCCCCGGTAAGGCCGGCATAAAGTTTGTAGCCTGCCTTGACCGCAACTGCGGCTATTCCTCGCCGGGCAAAGGCAGCCTCTGGCAGGTGATGGTAAATCCCCATATCACCTAATATCGGCGTCAGTTCCACCCTCTCAACCTTGACACCCAGTCCATCAGCCTGGAGTCTGGCATCAGGCTCACTGTCCGGCTGGCTATCCCTCTCCGGCATAATCAGTCCTAGAACCTTATCTGGACCAAGGGCAGCCACTGAAAGGGCCAATACCACGCTGGAGTCCAGCCCGCCGCTTAAACCAATAATTGCTCCATCCCGATTAAGGTTATGCACGCTGGTGCGAATAAATCTCTCCAGCCTCTGGCTCAGTCTTTCCGGGTCTATTCTTAGCTGGGCAGGAGTCAAATCCATTTCGAGTAGTCCTCTTCAGTTCTCTTCGCCGCCCCGCTCAAGTGGCTCATCACTATAAAAGGCCATGCCAAGCGTCCCGGGACCGGTATGGGTGGCAAATACAGGCCCCAGCTCAATAAAGTAAAGCTCATCACAGTTGAAGCAGGCGCGAACCTCCTTCTCCAATACCGAGGCTTCTTCAGGGGCCCGGGTGTGAACAATTGCCCCGTGAATACGAGCCTTTTCTTCTACCCTCTGTGCCATAAACTTCAGCATACATTGTACAGCTTTGTCTCTATTTCTCGGCTTGGCCAGGACTCTGACCTCGCCGTTATCCAAAGTCAGGACTGGCTTAATCTTGAGCAAGGTGCCAACCAGAGTTGCCGCAGCTCCAATGCGCCCCCCTCTCTGGAGGTACTTCAGGGTACCAAGAGTACAGAATATATTCATATTGGCGGTGAGTCGTTTAATCATTGCCTTAATCTCAGCCAGCCCCCGCCCTTCCTCAGCGGCACGGGCAGCGGCAAGAACCAGGAGACCCATCCCCATAGAGAGCCAGTCCACCACCTCGATCCGGGCCTGGGGAAAGGCTGCCCTGGCTGCCAGCGCTGAATTAATGGTCCCGCTCAGCTTGCCCGAAATATGAATGGAAAGAATATCATAACCAGGCTGGGTTAGCTCGGCATATACCTGGATAAAGTCGCTGACCGAAGGCTGTGAGGTGGTGGGGAGCGCCTTAGACCTTGCCAGTCTTTGATAGAATTCCTCGTTGGTAATGTCTACCCCCTCAGCAAAGGACTCGCTTCCAAAGATAACCTTGAGCGGAACAACACGGATATCGTATCTGGCGACTGTCTCCGGCAGCAGGTATGCGGTGCTATCAGTGACGATTTTAACCCTGGCGGACAACCTTACTATTCCTCCTCAATGGAGGTATTATACCATGTCCCCGAAGCCCCGGGGCAGATTAATCGGAGTCCGATTTCGTGAAAACAGACCTTGGTGAACTTACCATATATAAAGGCTCTGGGGATATTGGCAGCGGGGAAGCTGTTCCTGTTCTGGTCAGGACTGAGGGTAATCACATATTCATTGCCATGGCGGGACAGGAATCCTATGCGGAAACCCTGATAACAAGCATTAATAAGTAACTGGCAACAGCCCCACCTTTCTCAAGGGCATCTTGCCGAGTCCCAGCGAGCCATTTTCCCTGACGATTTACAGGAGAGCCAAACGTACCAGGCCACCGCATAACTCTGCATTGACAATCACCGCGATAGACAATACACTGAACTTAAAAGTGAAGGACCAACCTCGCCCAAGGTAATATCATAATTATAGGGCAAAGGAGATGCGATACGAAAAGGGGAATCCTCACTGATAAGCTACTAGGCGTGTGCGAGCACCATGCTGAAAAGATAGCCGAACAATGGTATCAAGCGGTAAGTACAAATCCTAGAACTCCTTCATATCATTCCATTCCCAAGGAAACGTGCCTTTTCCAAGCAGCCTTCCTGTACAAGAACCTGAGGAGCGCCTATTTCAGTGACAACTCCTTCCAACAAGTCCGACAACTCCTAGACCAGTTGCAGTACATAGAAGGCCTTTATGCTAAAGGTGTTCCTCTACCTGAGGCTATCTATGCATTAGTCCTGATGAGGAGGCACATCTGGCTTTATTCGGAGTTTCAGGTACTGTGTAACACCGCTCTTGACTTGCAACAGGAGATAGAAAGCGTTAATCGGACACTGTTACTATTCGACTATGCTACATACATTTTGGCACAAAAATATCACGAGATGGCCGGATGAAAGGCCAACCTGGTATGGAAAAACTACCATAAAGAGCAAGGGTAATAGCTCTGCAATACAAGATTTCCCCCTTTTGCTCACAGCTTCTTCGATATCCGCATAAGTAATCTCCTATTAAGTATCAGGCCGTTTCAGTCTACTCCCCCGGGCGGAGGGCGACCAGTTATTTGCCAAATCTACCATTACTCTACTTTGTCGAGGAGTACATCAACTTGACAGAGGCAGGTTTTGACTATAATATACCTAGAGGGCTAGGTGTATCGGGAACGCAAGCAGGAGCACCGGTATAAAGGAGGCCGATGAAGAAGGTAGCCGTTGTTACCGACAGTATATCCTGCCTCACCAGAGAGCTGGTGGAACAGTACGGCATCAGAATCGCGCCCATCAATCTCTATTTTGGGGGTAAGGTCTACAAGGACTGGGTGGATATAACCCCCGACGAGGCATACGAGCTATTCTTAAAAGACCCCGAGTCTTTCAAGGCGTCCGGCAACAATCCCTGGGACTGGGTTGAAGCTTGCCGTGAGGCATGCACCGAGACCGAGAGCGTTCTCTGCATCACCCTCTCGTCCAGGATCAGCGGGGTCTATAACGGGGTCCTTGAAGCTAAAGAACACCTCAAGACCGAATTCCCCCGGACCTCCATAGAGGTGCTGGACTCCCAGACGGTCACCGCTGCCGAGGGTTTTGTTGCCCTGGCCGCGGCTCGAGCGGCGGAAGAGGGGAAGAGCCTGGCCGGGGTAGTCGAAGCCGCCAGGGAGATGATGGATAAGGTTACCTTCCTCGCCCTTCTCGATACCATCCGCCATGTTTACCGGACGGGACGCATCCCCAGGATAGCCTCCCAGGCGGGGTCCATGCTTAACATCAAGCCGATACTTACCGGTTCCTCCGGGCTGGTCCGTTTTGTAGGTGCCGTGAGAAGCCGTGAGCGCGGCATAGAGCGCTTACTCAAGATAATGAGAGGTAAGGTAGGGCAAGACCCGGTCCACGTGGCCGTAATGCACGCCTATGCCCTGGACGAAGCTGAGAAATTGAGGGAGCGGATTTCCTCCGAATTCAATTGCGCCGAACTCTGGGTCACCGGGTTTAGCCCGGTAATGGGCTATGCTACCGGTACCGGAACCCTGGGGGTTGCTTTTTACAAGGAATAGCCGACCATGAGTCGTAAGTATCTTTTCAGGAGGACTGACAATGGTTAATGAAATTATCGCGGTGGCTTCAGGCTATCTCCTGGGCTCCATTCCCACCGCCTACATCGTCTCTCGCCGGGTCACCGGTAAAGATATCCGCCGGCTGGGCGGCGGCAATGTCGGCGGTCTGAACACCTATCGCGAGGTAGGAATGCTGCCTGCCCTGATAGTGGGCATTGGGGACATTGGTAAGGGGGCAGCGGCGGTAGCTATCGCCTACTGGCTACTGGAGGTATCCCCGCTTTTCGTGATGCTCGCGGGCCTGGCAGCCGTAATCGGCCACAATTGGATGCTCTTCCTGAAATTCAGTGGGGGCAAAGGTATGGGGGCTGCCTTTGGTGCCCTGCTGGTCCTGATGCCCGTTTACGGCTACTGGTACGGGCTTCTAATCATTATCGCCGTCATCATTATTCCCTTTGTCTTTACCCGCAATGTCGCTTTATCTATGGGGATTGGTCTCCTCTTTCTACCCCTCATCACCTGGTTGATAACCCAATCAGGGCTGGCAACTATCCTCGCCGTTACTCTGGGGGTGCTAATCGGCATAAAGTTCCTGCCAACCGCCAAGACAGCCTGGTCCAGGGACAAGAGCGCCCGTACCTTTATCTTTAACGACGGTAAGCCGCATCAAGGGCCGGGTGAATAAGCATTGACAAGAACCAAATTGCTGCGGTAGTCTTAATCTAGAAGCAATAAGTGGAGGAGGAGGTCAGCAATGCTCAGTGCACGTAATCAGTTCAAGGGCATCATTAAGTCTGTGGAGCACGGTCAGTTGATGAGTGAGGTGGTCGTGAAGGTCGGCGATTTAACCGTGGTCTCGCTCATCAGCCGCCACTCGGCCCACAACCTGAACCTCAGGGTGGGGGATGAGGTTACGGCGATAATTAAGGCTACGAACGTGGTCGTTGCGAAGGACTGAGTGAACTGAAGCTGCGGGCCGCTTCTGCGGCAAAAGCCGGGTCATTGATGTGCGCCTTGAGTTCGACAAGTTTAACCTCCGGGCTGAGTTGCGCTCTTAAGGCATGAGTAAAGACCCTGCTCCTCTCCGGGTCGTAAAAGGCACCGCCGGGCTTATCCCACTCGGAAAATCCCAGTTGGGGAATAACTATTGCCCTTGGCCCCTGACCTTTGTTCAGCCTTGCAGCTACCAGCTCGGCTGCTTCGGCTACCTCATCCAATGACCTCTCCACCGCCCAGGCCAGCTCGTTATGCTGGTGCTTCCTCCGCCCCCTGAAGTCCTTCGGCATGGCCTCAAGCGGACCCGGCCAGGTGAAGAAATCAACCCCACCCGGGGCAATGACTTGGGGGATACCTTTCCTCCCAGCGGTCTCAAGCCTCCCCGGAACAGAGAGAAAACCCCTCTCGGCTACACTGCCGGGACACAAGTCGATGAGACACAAATCTAAAACCCCGCTGATAACGCCCTGGCCCACAAGCTGCTCAAATGGCCAGCCCTGCCCGCCGCCAACATGAAACATTATTACCTGATACCCCATCTCTTCCAGCGCCGGGGTGAGCCACTGTACATATCTGAGAGCTGTAATACCGAGAGTGGTAATACCCAGGAAGGTCTTACCCCGGAGGTCTTCACCTTCCCGGTACATCCGGGCTGCTCCCCAGACCGCCCCGGCGGCGTTTTCAAGCATCCGCCTGGCGAGACTGCTCAGGCCCCATACATCCGACACCGCTGGAATCACTATCAGGTCGGGGGGCACCAGCTCGGGCCGCAGGTGTGAGGTAAACGCGGTGGTAGAGAAGACAACCTTGGGCACCCCTACCGGCAAAACAGCGGTCACCGCCAAGAAAAGCGAGGTGCCCATCGTCCCGCCAACACCGATGATTCCCTCCAGTTCCCCCGAGGAGTACAGGTCAGCGACTATCCTCGAGGCCCCTTCGGCCATTATCCTTATCGCCTCTGCCTCTTCCCCGAGGGAGCCTATTTCACCGAGGCCCCTCCCCGTTGACCTGATGACTTCTTCCCGGGAGATATCAGCCTCAAAGAGAGGGGTCCCCAGAACACCACCATCAATGACGAGCGTTTTAGCCCCCCTGGCCTCGAGTAGCTGCTTGATATACGCTATCTTATCCCCTTTGGTATCCAGCGTGCCCAAAATAACTATCATCCGAAAACCCCTTCACAAACCCCGGTTATCGCCCGGGCAAACTCAGGGTCTTCCATATTTGCCTTAACCAGGCTCACTTCTATCTCTGGTTTTAGCAGCCGCTTCAGCTCATTTACAAAGATGAGGTCCTGCTCCGGGTCATAGGTCTCGCTTCCCGGATAGTCTGCCGAGGACCACCCCTTGAGAGGAATTACGAGCCTGACCGGTCCCTTTGCCCGGTTGAGCTTCCCGGCAAAGGCCTGAGCGGCGGCAATAAGTTCCTCCGGGGAAGCACGCAGCCAGGTGCGGAACCTGTCCAGGTCGTACTTGCGGCGCTTCCGGTGGTCTTCCGTGTATTTTCGCTTGGGCGGTGTTATATGATTTACGCCGCAGGTCGAGATTACCTGGGGAATCCCTATCTCTCCCGCCGACTCCAGCCGGTGCGGCCCGGCGTCCCTCATCCCACCAATCAAATGCTCCAGCACACCCCCGGGGGCAAGGTCAACCACGCCGTCAAACAGCCCCTGGGCTATCATTTCCTCCATCGCCCGGTCTCCAATTCCAGCCGCTGAAAAACCCACCACCTGAAGTCCTTTCTCTTCCAGTGCTTTTCGGACCCCGCTGGCGCACTGCTCGCAGGGGCCCAGCATGGTCAGGGCAATCAGCTTCGCTTTTTCCCTTAGCTTCCCGAGCGGCGTGGCGTCCGCCATCCCGCAAACAGCGTAAGCCGCCCGGTCAATGACATTCTTCAGCACCTCACTGAGCCCGGAGACCTCGATAACGGAGTGCATCAGGGTAATGTCGCCAGTCCCAATATAGCGGGTGGACATCCCCGGGAGGGCCGCTGTCGAAGAGATTATGAGTTTGGGTATCCCGAAAGGAAGGGCACGCATCACATCAGCCGCCATCAGGGAGCCCGTGGAGCCCCCGATGCTGACCGCTCCGTGAACTTCCCCCTCCTCCACCAGCCTCCGGGCGATACTGCTGGCACCGGCAATCATCACCTCGGTATTGCTGGCCCGGTCCCGGGACCCGTGGATTTGCTCCAGGCTGCTCCCTCCGGCCCTGGCCACCTCATCAGCCGAAACCTCCGCCTGAGCCTCCCCCTTCCCCGCCATGGAGAGGTCCATCAGGACCGGCTTCCGGCCCAGCCCCCTTATCTTCTCCCGGAGGTAGAGGGCCTCCACGCCCTTGGTGTCCATGGTGGCAATGAGCAGAATACCTTTCCCGTCAGCCAAGTTTACCCTCCTGCTCGAGCTTTTCGGTTACAACCCTGGTGAGTTCTTTCTTGTCCAACTTCGACCCCCCGGCCAGGGGCATTGCCTTTATTACCTCCAGCCTCTCCGGGACCTTAAACATGGCAATCTTCTTACCCTTCAAATAGTCAACCATCTCCTCAAGGGTAAAGGATTCTCCCCCCTTGAGGGTGACGAAGGCACAGCATTTTTCACCCATCTGGGGGTCAGGCATCGGTACCACCGCCGCCTCAATGACCCTGGGATGAGCGATGAGGAAGTCCTCAACCTCCTTGGGGTAGATATTCTGCCCCCCGCGGATTATGATATCCTTCTTCCTGCCTACTATCTTCAAATAGCCCTCATCGGTCATGGTCACAACATCACCGGTAGTAGCCCAACCTTCTTTATCAAAGGCCTCAGCCAGGGTCTTGTCAAGGTCCCGGTAATAGCCAATGGCATTGCCGGGCCCCCGGAACCATATCTGCCCTTCCTCACCAGGCCTGGTACGCTCTTTGCCATCATCTCCCACTATCTTCAGTTCCACCCCGGGGTGTATCCTGCCCACCGTGGTATATCTCAGCTCTTCCGGGGCAGAGATGGGAACACCACTGACCGAACCCTGGTCCTGGGAGCCAAAGGTGCCCAGGATGGGGCAGTGGAGTTTCCCTTCCGCCTCCCGGGCCAGGGCTGGCGGCAGGTAACCGCCGGCACTCTTGATGAAACGCAGGGTGGAGAGGTCATACTTCCCCACATCGAGCTGCACCAGCCTCGCCAGCTGGGTCGGCACCAGGGCAACAACGGTTGCCCTCTCCCGCGCAATGAGTTTAAGGGAGTCTTCATCCCCCCTGCCCTCATAGTCCAGCACAACCTTAGCCCCGGCAACCGGCGCCGCGACATAAGCCGGCGTACCACCCGCCGCCCCGGTAATCGGAGCCATCGAGAGAACCACATCTCCGGGGCCAAGCTCCCAGTTCCGGATATGGGCTCTGGCCGTCCATATCTCCCGGGCGGCAATGCGGTGNTCNATAATTTTCGGCATCCCGGTGGTACCNGTGGTGGTAACCAGAAANCCAACCTCACCTATCGGGTCCNACCTCCTGGCCTCCAGTTCGCGAAGGTCGTATTCCTCTTCATAAGGGTGCGCCATTATCTCATCAAGCGAGACACAGCCCTCAGGGACTTCATCCCCGGTAATAATGATATGCTTTAGCTGGGGTAGCCGGGACTGAAGTTCCCGGACCATCTCGTAATAATCAAATTTACGGAATTTCTTCTGGATAACGATACCAACCGCTCCCGTCTGGCTTCCTATCCACTCAATCTCGCTTTCCCGGAAGGTATACATTTCAGGGATGGAAAGGACCCCGGCCTTCTCAGCGGCAAGGCGGACCAGCGCCTGCTCAACGATGTTGGGCAACTGAATCATCAGCCTGTCATCTTTACTCAGCTTCAGTTCCCCGACCAGTGCCATCGCTATCCGGTTGAACCTCTGTACGGCTTCCTTCCCGGTCAGCCTCACTCCCCTCGAGTCAACCAGCGCCTCCTTATCCGGCCACCTCCTGGCATTCCACTCCCAGTAGTCGGGCAGGATGGTATTCTCCCAATATCCACCCCTCACGTACCTCTCGACTTCATCTTCATCATACCGTACCGGCTTCATCTTTCCTCCCCAATCTCTTTACTAAAATTGCTGTCTCCTCTATTTCACGGAACGGAACATCCTCATAAGGCCCCCGGTCCAACAGATATTCAACCTGGGGTCTGCCATCCCTGGTATAAGGACTAAGCATGGCATCATTCTCGCCGTCAAACTCAACGGGAATAAGCCCCGCCTTCCGACATGCTTTAATGTCAAAGGCGGGAGTCGCCTTGACCCACCTTCCCCCGAGGTACAAATCGGCGTACCCGTGGTAAGCAAATACATCGGTCCCTCTCATCTTCAGGAACTTCTCCGGAATAAGATGGCTCCTGATTTCAGCGAACCTGAGCCGGGCGGGAATACCGGCGGCACGGGCCAAGGCGACAAGAAGGACCGCCTTCTGGACACAGTATCCCTCCCTTCTGGACAGGACATGGCTCGCCCGTAACTGCTCCGGGAGAGACCTTGGTGAAAAAGCATTATACTTTATCTCGTCCCTCACAAAATAGAAGATTCTGCGGGCCTTCTCCTTCTCACCCTTTACCCCCCCGGTTAGCTCCCGTGCTTTTTCCTTTACCGGCTCAGCATCGCTATCAATAAAGGGCGTGACTTTCAAATACTGGTCCATCTTCACTCTCCAGGGCCCGAAAAGGGCTTACATCATGCCGGTGAGCAGGGAAACAGCCCTTTGAGCATACTCGGGGTCATTAATATGGCAATCCAGTTCCTCCACCTTGATTTCGGAGACCAGATTCCTCTTCAGAGTTTTTATGAACAACTCATTATTNTCAGGGTCGTAAAATACCCCTCCCGGCCTATCCCTATCCGAGAATCCCCCCCTNGGAATAAGGACCACCACCGGCCCTTNGGCATTATTCAACTTGCCGGCTATTATCTCCGCTACTCTGGTCATCTCATCGCTTGAGGCCTTTATCTCCCAGGAAAGGTCNTTATGCTTCTTCCATACCCTGCCTTTATACTGCGGGGGGAAGGTCTCCGGCGGGCCGGGCCAGTCAAAAAAGCCCATCGCCGCAGTACCAACCACCTGCGGAATGCCCCGGCGCGCGGCAGCTTCCATCCGGTGGGGGCCGGCGTTGCATGTGCCGCCGCACAGCTCATTGATAATCTCGTAGGGGCAGAGGTCCAGAACGCCATCAATGAGGCCCTGGTCGATTAACTCCTCCAGGGCCCTCCCCTGCATCCCGGTAGCATGAAAGACAGCTACCTCATAACCTTTCTCCTCAAGAAGAGGTTTCGCCGCAAAGACATACGTAAGCACCGCCCCTCCCAGGGTGGATATCCCAATCAAGGGCCTCTTTTCCCCGCTCACCTGTTTTCTGCCCGCCGCCCCGGCTATCATCAGGGCGGCATTCCCAAGTATCTCCCTGGTTATCCGGTTCAGTCCCCACATATCGGCTACCGACTGCATCATCACCAGGTCCTTGCTGACAAGCTCGGGGCGGATAAAGGAGGTAAAGGCCACCGTTGAGACCATCAGCTTGGGCACGCCTAAAGGCAGCTCTTTCATTACCGGGAGAGCGATTGAGGTCCCCATCGTCCCCCCCAGGGCAATTATGCCATCCAGCTCGCCCCGGGAGTAAAGCTCCTTAACAAGGATGGAGGCACCTTCAGACATTGCCTTTACCGCCCTCTCCTCATCACGCCACGAGATTATCTCTTCCATCCCCCCGGAGACAGCCGCCGCGACTTCCTGCCGTTTGATATCCGGCTCAAACAGGGGCTCTCCCAGAATTCCCACATCCATCACCCTGCCCCGACATCCCCTGCTCTCGATAACCTCTTTCAGATACCCCGCTTCCTCTCCCTTGGTATCAAGCGTCGCTATAATGAGAACCGTTTTAGCCATCCGAACCCCCTTTTTCGTCAAGAGCCACGACAAATTGTCCCATATCGGCCCCCGTGCCAGCGGCTATCGGCGCACACTTGACCTTTAGCATGAAGATTGCCGCTTTCCCCCTCGTCTCACCCTTCAGCGCCTCATAATTTCCAGTGCCCTTGGCTATCACCAGGTCACTCTGCGTGAAGGCATCAGCCAGTGGGGGTGGACTCTCACCGGGCACAAACTGCCCCCTTGTGGATAGCATCTTATCAACCAGCCCATCCAGGGTAAAGTGGAGGGCGTCTTCCCT
>JGI24025J20009_10001745_pt1 | contig 16150 bp, 10 predicted proteins | sample Cruoilmetagenom3_FD_20009 | JGI IMG/M metagenome (IMG submission 20009)
TCAAAGCTCGCATCAACTGCCGCCTCCAGTATCTGCTCCTTGTTTTCAAAATATACGTACAGCGTACCCTTCGCGACCCCGGCTTCCGTCGCTACTTTATCCATTGTCAGGCCCTGAATACCGTCGAGTGTCAACAAACCGACAGCGGCATCAAGAATGCCCTGTCTTGTAAGGGCCTCCAAAACCTTTTTACGTTCTTGTTTTTTGTCTACATCCATAACGAAAAAACCACCCGGTCAATTTTTGAACCGAACAGTCGATTTATAGACTTTGCTGTTGGTTGTCAAGTAAAAAATTATCAAAAAAGTGGTGTGAGTAATCGGTTTGTATCAGGCGGAAGAAGTCTTTCGGGTCACCATCGATATCTATTGCCGGGCATGCTATGAGTACTGCCCCTCTCTCGCAGAACTTGACAGGGCGATGGGAAAAATGTAAATCCGTCATATCATGGAAAAACATAGAACCGTGAATACGAAGTCATTCTTCGTAATTCTTCTCTGCTTTATGCTTATCCTGCCCTGTCTGGCTTTTGCCGAAGATAACACCGCACGGCACATGCGGACCATGACTCTGTATATGGAGAATGATCTGTTCTATAAAACGGACCGGCAGTACACGCATGGGACAAAGCTTTCGTGGATCTCACCCGATCTTTCGGACTATCGAGACGACCCCCTTGTCCCGGCATGGAGCTATCCTCTCATTGAACGCCTGCCCTTTATAAATGAATCGGGGTACCAGCGTTCCATATCTTTCTCATTGGGACAGAGCATGTATACGCCGGAGGAGATCGAACGAAGTGATCTTATAAAAGACGACCGCCCCTATGCCGGCATGGCATACCTGGCAGTCGGGTTCCACAGCAAAAACGATCGGCAGATGGATACCCTTGAGTTCGATGCGGGCATTGTCGGTCGTCATTCCTACGCGGAAGACTGGCAGACAGCCATCCACGAATGGGTCGATGCCACTGAGCCGAAAGGCTGGGCGCATCAACTCCATGATGAACCGATCCTCAATGTCTTCTTTGAGCGTAAATGGCGACTGTTTCAGCGGAAATATAGCCGCGGCTTCGGTTCCGACTGTATCCCCCACATAGGATGTGGCATTGGAAACGCCCTTACCTGCGCCAATGCGGGGGGGGAGGTCAGGTTTGGCTGGAACCTTCCGAATGATTTCGGAACCTACATCATCAGACCCGGTTCGGACAGCAATGCCCCTGTGGACAACACCGATCCGAGACTCTATAACCTCTTCCGTCGAGCCGGGGTCCATCTCTTCTTCGCAGTTGACGGAACCGTTGTGGCACACAATATCCTGCTTGATGGGAACACGTTCCGGGACAGCCACAGTGTCGATAAGAAGCATTTTGTTGCCTGTTTTGTCGGAGGAATCGGATTCATCGTTAATCGTTTCAAGATTACATACTCCCACGTCTATCAAACGAAAGAGTTTAAAACACAGGCAAAAGAACAGCAGTACGGCGCGATATCATTATCCTGCACATTTTAATCCACAGATTTCGCAGATTACTCTAAAGCGGCAAAGGCTGGGAGGCTGTCCGAGAATACTCTTCTGCTGCGGCTTCGGCGTGAGCTCAGTCGAACGGGCGGCTGCAAACTCCACGTGCTGCGTTAGCAAGACCAAAATCTCCTCACCGCAGGCGCAGCTGTGCTTCCGGTGCTTTTGGCCTTGCCGCCTTGCCCGAGAAATTTTCGCTCGCCCTCGCGACGAAGCTATTCTCGGACAGCCTCCTAGAGGCAGGGAATTAAGATTCAAGAGTCGGATTTGTTTTTGCCTTTCAGCCTTCAGCTTTTATTCGTTATTTCTTATCTTGTCTACTTGAGCTGATACCAACATCTGCAAGAAAAACAGAGTTGTTGAGGATAAAGACTCTATATATACCCCGGCCTTTCAATCATTCCAATATCGGGACTACCGGTGGCTGTGGTTCGGGACTATCTTTTCTTTTATGGCAATCGGCATGCAGCAGATCACACGCGGATGGCTTGTCCTTCGTCTGACCAGCGACTCCCCTTTTGCCCTCTCCCTGGTCATGATGTCTTTCGCGCTGCCACTGACTTTTGTATCTGTACTCGGAGGCGTCTTTGCAGACCGTATTTCCCGAAGGCAGATAATCTTGATAACCCAAAGCGGTAATGCAATCTTAACTTTTCTTCTGGCAACGTTGGACATGACCGGTATCATCTGCTTCTGGCACCTCCTGGTAATCGGATTCTGCAACGGCACCCTGGCGGCCTTTAATATGCCCAGCCGGCAATCGATCATCTCAGATATTGTGCCGGTAGAAACTCTCATGAATGCCATTTCCCTCAGTAGTGCGGGCATGAACCTGACACGAATCATCGGACCGGCACTGGCAGGTGTGCTTATCGTCTACCTCGATACAGCCGGCGTCTTCTATCTGATTGCGTTCATTCATGCCTTTTCTGCTATATGTACAGGTATGATCAAGGCGGGCATGATACCTGCAACTAGCAATTCCCGCAAGGGAATGGCTACGGATATTCGTGAGGGATTTCTATATGCCGCAGGAAACCCCACCCTTCTGGGACTTATTATCATGGGCTTTGTGCCGGCCCTTTTCGGATTCCCCTATCTGAATCTCTTGCCGGCATGGGGCAGAGAAGTATTAAATATACAGTCTGACGGCCTGGGACTCTTGATGGCATTTGTGGGTATCGGTTCACTTATCGGCGCGCTGTTTCTTGCTTCCATCTGTTACCTGAAGAGGCGCGGGATCTTTCTCATGGCCAATGGCTTTGTGTGGGGAATTGTGCTGATCGCGTTCTCCCGGTGTAATTCTTATACAACGGCCTTGCCGGCCCTCCTGCTCATAGGATTTTTGAGCGCCATATTTATGTCGCTCAATATGACCCTCATGCAGTTTTACTCATCCCCTGAAATGCGGGGCCGTATCTTGAGCATGGCCATGATGACATTCGGGATTATGCCCTTGAGCGCCGTGCCCTTCGGGGCCCTTGCCGAGAGTATCGGAACCGCCGACTCCCTGAAATTCAGCGGTCTGCTGCTGTGTCTCTCTATAATCGTTTTCTTTTTTGCCTTTCGCAGATTTCGCAAGGTGGCCTGATATGGAAGGTAAGGGGTTCAGGAATAAAAGGGCAAACTTGGGAAGAACACCCCGGCTATTATCTGTTGTCAACAGGTAGAACTGCCCGCTTTGCACTGTTCATAAAAGCTGCGGAAGTCGTAGACTGAAAGCAGCTTTTCCGAGGAAGTGGCGAGCGGCGGGCCTACGCTGCCTTTTCTTTTTTGTTTTCTTTCAGTTTTCACTATGCATCATAATCAGCCAGTTTTCTGGGAAGCTGATCCTCATACTGCCGGGCAAGCGCCATCACTTCATCCACTGGAGCTCGACGTGATGATGCCTGTGTTAAACGCTTGTCCAGCAACCCTTCCACACCGCTTTCTTCGTAACGATCAATGTAACGCCGGAACGTTCGGGTACATACTCCCAGTATCCGCGCCGTTTCTTCCTAGTCCAATCGCCTCTCTGTCCATACACTGTAAGCCTCTTCAAATTGCATCTTCCGGATCTCCTGAAATATCCCTGTCCGTTTCATTGGCCATCTCCCGGGAACCCATTATAAACCGGACAGATTATGTGCTACAACTCCGGACAGATTACTTGCTTCTGACAAACATCAATCACTTCTTGACAGAAAATTCAATACGATATAAATTTAAAAGATTAATACTTTAGTAGGAAAGGGCAGCTCTTTGTCATTACATTAGACGATGAGAAACTCTGTTTAAACAATATGTTGGGGAATTTTGGTTTTTTCTCATTCGTTTGCTTTCTGAAGGGGAGGGGTGTGGTGAAATGAATGAGGGTACGAGGAAATCGGTTATTGCAGGAGCCTGGTATCCCGGGAATCCTGACAAACTAGAATCGGAAATAAAACGTTTCTTTTCAAATGTATCGATAGATAGAATTAGTGGTAAGATCATTGGACTTGTTTCACCTCATGCGGGATATATGTATTCCGGTCAGGTTGCTGCTTATTCATATAAGCTTGTAGTTGGCAAGGTATTTGATACAGTAATAATAATAGGTCCAAGCCATAGATTCTATTTTCATGGTGCTTCCATATATAGTAAGGGCGGATATGAAACCCCGTTGGGTATTGTTCCTGTTAATACTGATTTGGCTAATGAAATCATTGCTCAAGGGGATATGATATCATATGTTTCTGCTGCTCATTCACAAGAACATTCAGTTGAAATACAACTTCCTTTTTTACAAGTGGCTTTAGGTCCGTTTAATTTTGTTCCCGTTGTAATGGGTACACAGGATAAAAAGACCTGCGAGGATTTGGCCGGAGCTATCTTCAAAGTTATTAAGGGCAAAAGCATTTTAATAGTGGCTAGTTCTGATCTTTCTCACTTCCATGGGTATGATACAGCACTTTCGAAGGATTCAGTGGTTATAAAACATATAGAAGAAATGGATACAGAAGGACTTTTAGACGATCTGGAGAAGGGTAAGTGCGAGGCATGTGGTGGAGGACCGATCGTGGTAACAATGATGCTTGCCAAGAAGTTGGAAGCTGATGGTGTAAAGGTGCTCAATTATGCTAATTCAGGCGATGTTACAGGAGACAAAAGCGGAGTCGTTGGCTATACATCAGCGATTTTTTATAAAAATAATCAAGTAAGAAAGAAAAAGACAGGAAAATTAGGGCTTAGCGAAAAAGACAAAAAAATGCTTCTCCTGATTGCGAGGGAGAGTATAACATATAAACTTGCCAAAAAAGATATTCCTGAATTTAAGATAGATTCAGACGCGCTGCAGGAAAAAAGAGGTGCTTTTGTTACACTCAAAAAGCATGGCCAGTTACGTGGGTGTATAGGATCTTTCGAAGCTGGAGAACCTCTCTATGAAACAGTTGAGAACATGGCACAGTCCGCGGCCTTTGACGATCCAAGATTCTCCCGGGTAACTGAGGAGGAATTAAGCGATTTGAAAATCGAAATATCGGCGCTGACTCCTCTAAGAAGAATAAAGGATATTAATGAAATCGAAGTAGGTAAACATGGGATTTATATTGTAAAAGGTTTTCATCGAGGGGTTCTTCTCCCGCAGGTGGCTACGGATTATAAGTGGGATAAAATCACATTCCTGGAAGAAACATGTCAGAAGGCTGGTCTTTCGTTTAATGCATGGAAAGAGGTAGATGCGGAAATTTATATTTTTTCTGCCGATATCTTTGCTGAAAATGAATAAATGATTTCAATCGAAGAAGCTTCAAAAAAGTCTTGACAAAAAACTTTTTTTGAGATTAATTAGCTCGCTTAGTGTTTTATAGATATTTAGAGTCTTTATTCACGGCAACTGCAATTTAAAATTTTGCGGCTTTGCCGTATTAGGTTAATTAATCTTGGTTGAAAGTGCTGGCGTAGCTCAACAGGTAGAGCAGCTGATTTGTAATCAGCAGGTCGCGGGTTCGAATCCCATCGCCAGCTCCAGTTTGAATTGTAAATTCTGGAGGGGTTCCCGAGTGGTCAAAGGGAGCAGACTGTAAATCTGCCGGCGGAGCCTACGGAGGTTCAAATCCTCCCCCCTCCACCATTATGTGTGAGTGCAGTGGCGGGAGTAGCTCAGTGGCTAGAGCGTCAGCCTTCCAAGCTGAGGGTCGCGGGTTCGAATCCCGTTTCCCGCTCCATTTTACTTTGATAGATGGTCTTGTTGGAGCCTGATAGAGTAATGCGTTATTTGCGACTCAATCGGGATTCAAATGTTTGGCCCACGTAGCTCAGTCGGCAGAGCACATCCTTGGTAAGGATGAGGTCACCAGTTCAATTCTGGTCGTGGGCTCCACTTCGACGAGGATAGGAATAGAATGAGAAACATAATTACCCTTGCATGCACTGAATGTAATAGAAGAAATTATACAACAACTAAAAATAAAAGAACTATGCAAAATCGTTTTGAGTTAAAGAAATATTGTCGATTTTGCCGGTTGCATACGCTTCATAAAGAAATAAAGTAATCTTGTAACTACTCAGATTGCTGGATTCAAGGTTCACAGTTCATGGTGGGATGCATCCAAGAAGATATAGGGCACGTTCTGAACTTCCATGCAAGACCGCTTGGGATTTCGCAAGAACCGCATCAACTCTTCATTTGTCTCTGGGCAGAACCCTTGTTTCATCTGCTCAACCCTGAACCGCGGAACTTTGAACCGGAGTAGTTACGTAATCTTTTTCTTTCAAGCCGGATTTTGTGATAGGTATTGTGGCAAGACTAGAAAAACCCAGGCAGGCCGTGCATCCTTTCTTTGACAAGCCTTCGGCGTGAGCTTAGTCGAACGCTCAGTAGAGTCCTTAACCCGTGGTTGCGGTAAATTGCTGCTACAAGTTGAAGAGAATAGTTTTGTTAAGAACGGGCCAGTAGCTCTAATTGGCTAGAGCGCCGGACTCCAAATCCGGATGCTGGGGGTTCGAGTCCCTCCTGGCCTGCCATTTTATTTTTCTGGTATTACTGGGTGGAATTGTTAAATGAATAAAATAACGGTAACTGTATCTAGAATAGGTCAGTTTTTAAGAGAATCAAGGTTTGAGCTGAAAAAAGTGACGTGGCCAACACCAAAAGAAACATTTGCCTCTACATCGGTTGTTGTTGTCGTTGTTATCATTATGTCTGCTTTTTTAGGGGTTGTGGATCTGGGTTTAACGAAAGTAATAAAATTTATTTTAGGTTAGAAAAATGGCTTTCAAATGGTATGTTGTTCACACTTATTCAGGTTTCGAAAACAGAGTAAAACTTTCTCTGCAGGAAGCAATAGCAGTTGCCGGGATGGAGGAGTATTTTGATGATATCCTTATTCCGGAAGAGAATATAGTTGAACTTGTTGAGGGTACAAAAAAGACTTCAAAGAGAAAGTTTTTCCCCGGCTATATACTTGTAAGAATGGAAATGAATGATGATACCTGGCATATAGTAAAAGATACCCCCAAAGTTACCGGCTTTATTGGAAGTAAGGATAAACCATCTCCTATATCGGATATGGATGTTCAGTCATTGAGAACGAGAATAGACGAAGGGACTCTGAAGCCGAAGCCAAAATATAAGTTTGAAGAAGGAGACCACGTAAAAATTATTGACGGTCCTTTTACAGGCTTTGACGGTGTGGTGGATGAAATAAAGCCGGAAAAAGGCAAGTTGAGAGTTATTGTGAGTATCTTCGGCAGGTCAACGCCGGTTGAGTTGGATTTTATCCAGGTTATTCAAAATTGAAATAACAGGTTGCATATCTGAAGAGTAATTTTCGAATTGTATTTATTTTTGTTGCGAAAAAAGAAATCAGGGTGATTGTGATGGCAAAGAAGGTAATAGCAAGCATAAAGCTTCAAATACAGGCAGGTAAGGCGACGCCGTCGCCACCTATTGGTCCGGCCTTAGGTCAACACGGGGTCAATATTATGGAATTTTGTAAGGCTTATAATTCCTTAACGCAAAATCAAGAGGGTATGGTTATTCCTGCTGTTATAACAGTATATGCTGACAGATCTTTCACATTTATTACAAAGACTTCGCCAACCGCTGTTCTTCTCAAGCAGGCGGCCAAAATTGCAAAAGGTGCAGGTGATCCCAAAAGGGAAAAGGTGGGAGATGTCACTGCTGCCCAGGTCAAAGAGATCGCCGAGATAAAATATCAGGATCTCAATGCAATAAATATGGAAGGTGCTGTCAAAATTGTAGAGGGAACAGCAAGATCCATGGGGATAGAGATAGCCAAATAAATTTATAGTGGAGCTTATTATAATGTCCAAGAAGGGTAAAAGATTGTTAGATATTGAAAAGAAGGTTGAACCCGGGAAGCGCTATACCTTGAGAGAATCCTTGGAGCTTCTACTGTCAACAGTACGGGTAAAATTTGATGAGACTGTCGATGCAGCCATTCGACTAGGTGTCAATTCGAGGCATGCTGACCAAATGGTGAGAGGGAGTGTTGTTCTCCCGAATGGTTTGGGTAAAGCCATAAAAGTATTGGTTTTTGCAAAAGGAGACAAAGAAAAGGAAGCCATTGACGCAGGTGCAGATATTACCGGTTCCGATGAGTTGATTGAAAAGATTAAAGGTGGATGGTTTGATTTTGATCGAGTAATTGCTACGCCGGATATGATGGGTAGTGTTGGAAAGCTGGGTAAAATTTTAGGGCCACGGGGGTTAATGCCGAATCCCAAGGTTGGTACCGTAACTTTCAGTGTTGCCAATGCAGTAACAGAGATGAAAGCCGGTAAAGTTGCGTTCAGAGTGGAAAAGGCAGGCATAGTTCACAGCCCTGTGGGTAAAGTATCTTTTGGTGCAGACAAACTGTATGAAAATGTCCTGGCATTGCTGGGGACCATTATAAAATTAAAACCTGCATCCAGTAAAGGAACATACTTAAGGTCTATTTCTCTTTCCACTACAATGGGTCCCGGTGTCAAGGTTGAGCCTCTCGATGTGAGAAATCTATTAAAATAAAAAAGGGCATTAAAGATCAAAGACAGCAGGTACAGGAGGTTTAATCGAGCATACTCGGCCTGCCGAGACGATGAAGTGTTGGAGTTTCTTCCTGTATAACGGTTAAGTTTTTGAAATCAGTTAACAATTCTTTTTACATTTAGCATTGAAAGGAGGTCATTGGTTTGGACCGAAGCAAAAAGGAACAGATTGTTGCTGAGCTTCAAGGGAAACTCAAAGACGTGAAGCTGGCAATTCTTGCAGACTACAGCGGTTTAAATGTCGAGAAAATCACGGATTTGAGAAATGAGTTAAGAAAATCAGATGCAGAGTTCAGGGTAATAAAGAATACACTCTTTAAAATTGCTTCGAAGGATACCGATTTCCGTTTATTTGATGATTATTTGAAGGGTCCTTTGGCGCTGATCATGAATTTTGGGGATGTAGTTGAGTCTACAAAAACACTCGTCAATTTTGCCAGGAAAAATGAAGAACTGGAACTTAAAGCCGGAGTTCTTGATGATAGATTCCTGACAAACGAACAGATAAAAACCCTGTCCGAATTGCCGAGCAGGGAAGTTCTTTTGGGAAAACTTTTATCTATGATGGTGGTGGTGCAGACCTCGCTTGTCAGTGTATTAAGTGGTGTTCCCAGAAAATTTGTTCAAACTCTTGAAGCTTACCGTGTAAAAAAAGAAGAAGAAAATTAAAATATACAGGAAGGAATGAGAAAAATGGCAGGAAAAAAAATCAGTAAGGAAGACGTTGTAGCGTTTATTGAAGGAATGACAGTTCTTGAACTGTCAGAGCTGGTGAAGGAATTGGAAAAGAAGTTCGGTGTTTCTGCTTCTGCTCCAGTTGCCGTTGCAGCCGTAGCCGCAGGACCCGCCCAGGAAGATCAGGTGGAAGAGAAAACTGAATTTGATGTTATACTTACAGGGTTTGGAGAACAGAAAATTCAGGTTATCAAGGTCGTCAGAGCTCTAACTGCTTTGGGTTTAAAAGAGGCCAAGGATCTTGTTGAAGGTGTGCCAAAGGCGGTTAAAGAAGGTGTGCCAAAAGATGAAGCTGAAGAAATAAAGGCCAAATTAGAAGGAGTTGGGGCAAGCGTAGAAATTAAATAAAATACAATTTATCCCTCATGAGAAATTTTGTGGAGGGTATAGCCAAAGGGTTCTTATGATTAGTTATAGAAAAAGTTTTGGTCATATAAAAGAAGTTATGGCGATTCCCAATCTCATCGATATCCAGAAGAAGTCCTATGAGAAATTCCTGCAGAAAGATGTTAATCCATCAGAAAGGTCTGACTTTGGTCTTCAGGGAACTTTCAAGAGTGTATTTCCCATTATGGATTTCGGCGGNAAGAGTTCTTTGGAATTCGTGAGTTATAGCATTAGTGATAGCCGATATGATGAACAAGAGTGTATTCAAAAAGGAATGAGCTATGTGGCTCCTCTGAAGATCGTTGTTAGATTAGTTGTGTTTGACAATGATCGAATAAGCGGACAGAAGAGTGTCAGAGATATAAAGGAGCAGGAAGTTTATTTTGGTGAAATTCCTCTAATGACAAAAAGGGGTACTTTTATTGTCAATGGTACTGAAAGGGTTATTGTCAGTCAACTTCACAGATCTCCTGGCATATTCTTCGATCATGACAAAGGGAAAACTCATGCAAGTGGGAAGCTGATATATTCCGCAAGAATTATGCCCATCAGAGGTTCCTGGCTTGATATCGAATTTGATCCGAAGGACATTCTCTATGCCAGGATTGACAGAAGAAGAAAAATGCCGATTACGATTCTCTTAAAAGCCATGGGATATACACCTGAAGAACTTCTCAAATATTTCTGCGATATAGAGACAGTTTCCATTGATGGTGAAAAATTGTTTCTTTCAATTGATAAATACCTGTTGGGTGAGAAAGTGACAGTGGGTGTCGATGATCCCCGAACAGGCGAAATTATCATAAAACAGGGCAGGAAAATTTCCAGGACAACCTTGAAAAAAATGGAGGAGCTGGGGATAGACCGAGTGGAAATTAAAGAAGAAGATATCCAGGGAAAGGTTTTTGCCGGGAATGTAACAGATCCCGAGACTGGAGAAATATTGTTCAAGTGCAATGATGAATTAGGCATAGAAGGAATTCAGCAACTTTATCAAAAAGGTGTTAAGGAAATTCAATTTGTTCATCTGGCTGAGGATGGCTCAAATTCTTACATCAGAAATACTCTTCTTCTGGATAAAGTTGAAACAGAGGAAGATGCCATCATAGAGATATACAGAAGGTTAAGGCCCAGCAATCCTCCTACCCCTGAGACGGCAAGAAAGTTTTTCGATGGTCTCTTTTTTAATTCTGCCACTTATAACCTGTCTGACGTTGGAAGAGTCAAAATGAACTATAAACTCCATTTAGATGTTCCTCCGGGTCTGACTGTTTTGCGCAAGGGAGACATATTAGATGCTGTCAAGTATCTCATTAATCTCAAAAATGGTGTGGCTAACTACAGCCTTGATGACATTGATCATCTTGGCAACAGAAGGGTAAGATCGGTCGGCGAGCTTATTGAAAATCAATACAGAATCGGTTTGGTGAGGATGGAACGGGCCATGAAGGAAAAAATGAGCCTCCTGGATATCGAAACTATGATGCCTCATGATCTGGTAAATGCAAAGCCTGTCTCCGCAGTCATAAGGGAGTTTTTCGGAAGCAGCCAATTATCCCAGTTTATGGATCAGACAAACCCCCTGTCGGAGATAACTCATAAGAGGCGGTTATCTGCTCTCGGACCCGGAGGCCTTACCCGTGAAAGGGCGGGGTTCGAGGTAAGGGATGTGCACAACACACATTATGGGCGAATATGTCCTATAGAAACTCCGGAAGGCCCCAACATTGGTTTAATAGTCTCTCTCGCTGCTTATGCAAGGGTAAATGATTTTGGTTTTATAGAAACACCGTATAGAGTGGTAGAAAAAGGAAGAGTACTTGATGAATTCCGTTATCTTACTGCAACAGAGGAAGAAAATTGTATTATAGCACAGGCAAATACCCTGATCGATTCAGAAGGAAGAATTTCTGAGAAAATGGTCACAGTAAGAAAAGAGGGGAATTATATAATCCTTCCGGCGGATGAAGTGACCTTAATGGATATTTCTCCCAGTCAGCTTATTAGTGTTGCTACAGGGCTTATTCCCTTTTTAGAGCATGATGATGCAAACCGTGCTTTGATGGGTTCTAATATGCAGAGACAAGCAGTTCCTTTGCTGAAACCCGACGCCCCTTTGGTGGGAACAGGTATGGAGTCTGTTGTTGCCCGGGACTCCGGTGCTGTCGTTGTTGCAAAAAGATCTGGGATAGTAGAAGATGTAGATGCTTCAAGAATAGTCGTCAAAAGTGACAATGAAGAAAAAGATGAATTAGATACTGGTGTAGATATATATAACTTGATCAAGTATCAACGTTCCAATCAGGACACATGTTTTAACCATAAACCTATTGTAAGTGAAGGGGAGAGAGTGAATATCGGGGATTTAATAGCCGATGGTCCTGCCACGTCCAATGGGGAGCTGGCACTTGGCCGAAATATTATGGTCGCATTCATGTCCTGGGGTGGATACAATTATGAAGATTCCATCTTGATCAGTGAAAGAGTTGTCAAAGAAGATGTTTATACGTCTATACATATTGAAAAATTTGAAACAATGGCCAGAGATACGAAGCTTGGTAAAGAAGAAATTACAAGAGACATACCTAATGTGGGAGAAGAGGCACTCAGAAATCTGGATGAAAGTGGAATTGTCCGAATTGGTGTTTTTGTAAAACACGGAGATATCCTGGTTGGGAAAATTACCCCCAAAGGTGAAACACAATTATCGCCGGAAGAAAAACTGTTGCGGGCTATATTTGGTGAGAAGGCAGGAGATGTTAGAGATACATCATTGCACGTTCCGCCGGGAGTTGAGGGCGTTGTTATCAATGTACAAATCTTCAACCGCAAAGGTACGGAAAAAGATAGCAGATTTCTTGAAATAGAAGAAGCGGAAGCTCGGCGGCTTTTCAAAGACCAGAATGACGAAATCAGAATTATTACGGAAAGTCTCAGAAAAGAAGCTTTGAGTTTGTTGGCCGGTAAAACTTCTGCGTCGAAATTATCAGATCCTCACAAGAGAAAAATACTATTGAAAAAAAATGATGTCATATCTGAAGATAAGTTGAATGATATTCCGTTTTACCTCTGGAAAGACATTACTTTGGTAGAAGAAGAAGTTGAGGAGAGATTGAGATCTATATTTTCTAATCTATCCGGGAAAATAGAAATTATCAAATCCTTTTTTGCAGCAAAAATGGACAAAATGCAAATAGGAGATGAACTTCCTCCCGGTGTAATCAAATTGGTAAAGGTGAATATTGCCATAAAGAGGAAGCTTTCTGTTGGTGATAAAATGGCGGGTCGACACGGTAACAAAGGGGTTCTGTCCAAGATTTTACCGGAAGAAGATATGCCTTATTTCGAAGATGGTACTCCTGTTGATATCGTTTTGAATCCCCTGGGAGTTCCTTCTCGCATGAATGTCGGTCAGGTTCTGGAAACTCACTTAGGATGGGCGGCAAAAGGATTGGGAGAAAAGCTACAGTCTCTCATAGAGAAACATACAAATGTCAATTCGGTAAAAAAGGAGTTAAAAGATATCTATTCTTCGGTAGAATTGGATAGCTTTATAGATGGAGCTTCCGAAGAAGAAGTCAAAAAGCTTGTAGGCAGGCTAAAGGCAGGTGTACCTATGGCCACACCGGTGTTTGATGGTGCACAGGAATATGAGATAAAAAATATGTTTAAGATGGCCGGTTTGCCGAAAAGAAGGCAAGCCCAGCTTTTTGACGGGAGAACAGGCGAACCTTTTGATCAAAAAATAACAACTGGAATGGTTTATATGTTGAAACTTCATCATCTTGTCGACAATAAAATTCATGCGAGGTCAATTGGTCCTTATTCTCTTGTTACTCAACAACCTCTTGGAGGGAAAGCTCAATTTGGTGGTCAAAGGCTGGGTGAGATGGAAGTATGGGCAATTGAAGCCTATGGCGCTGCCAATTCATTACAGGAATTTCTTACAGTGAAATCTGATGATGTGGCCGGGAGAACAAGGATATACGAAGCTATTGTTAAAGGTGAACATACATTGGAGCCGGGATTGCCGGAATCTTTCAATGTACTGGTCAAAGAATTACAGGGTCTTTCTATTGATGTAGATTTAATCGAGAATACAGAGGACAAGATGTAGTTATCTTTGACCTGAAGCGGCAAAGGCGCAAGGGTAAAAGGATTAGGGATTAATGAATAATCCTGTAATCCGGGATATTAAACTTCGTTTTTTTAGCCTTTAGCCTTTCGTTGTTGATGCTGCTATCTGTGCGAAAAACGCAGTTGTTGGCAATAAAGACTATAATAACCTAGCGAACAAAGGGAGTTGATCCAGTGGAAGATATTTTTAGTTTTTTTGAAAAACCCAAGGATCCTGTAAGATTCGATGCAATAAAGGTATCTATTGCCTCGCCCGAAAAAATTCTTTCGTGGTCCCGTGGCGAGGTAAAAAAACCTGAGACAATAAATTACAGGACCTTTAAACCGGAAAGAGATGGCCTTTTTTGTGCTAGGATCTTTGGTCCCGTTAAAGATTATGAATGTCTGTGCGGAAGATACAAGAGAATGAAACACAGGGGGGTAGTCTGTGAGAAATGCGGGGTTGAAGTTACTCAGTCCAGGGTACGCAGAGAAAGAATGGGGCATATAACCTTAGCTTCACCCGTTGCCCATATCTGGTTTTTGAAGAGTTTACCCAGCAGAATCGGAAATGCCCTGGATTTGACGCTAAAGGAACTGGAAAAGGTGTTGTATTTTGAGTCTTGGATAGTACTGGATCCTAAGGATACTCCCCTGAAGAAAAAAGAAATACTGGCTGAGGAAGAGTATCACGAAGCAGAAGAAACATATGGCAAAGACAGTTTTGAGGCCGATATCGGTGCCGGGGCAATAAGAAAGCTTCTTGAGGAAATCCATCTGGAGAATCTTGATGAAGAACTAAGAGCCGGACTAAAGGTGGCTACCTCTGAAACGAAAAGAAAAAAACTGGCGAAAAGACTAAAGGTTATTGAAGCGTTAAGAAAGTCTGGTAACAAGCCGGAATGGATGATTTTAACCGTTATCCCCGTCATACCACCTGATTTAAGGCCGCTGGTTCCGCTGGATGGTGGTCGTTTTGCCACATCTGATTTGAATGATCTTTACCGGAGGGTGATTAACAGAAATAACCGTTTGAAGCGATTGCAGGAATTGAATGCACCTGAAATTATCATAAGAAACGAAAAAAGAATGCTCCAGGAAGCAGTTGATGTCTTGTTTGATAATGGAAGGCGTGGAAAGGCTATTACTGGTTCGAATTCAAGACCTTTACGGTCCCTGTCCGATATGCTGAAGGGAAAGCAGGGAAGGTTCAGGCAAAACCTTCTCGGCAAAAGGGTGGATTATTCCGGGAGATCCGTGATTACCGTGGGACCCGATCTAAGGCTCCATCAATGTGGTCTGCCTAAGAAGATGGCACTGGAACTCTTTAAGCCTTTTATCTATAATCGGCTCGAGGAAAAGGGCTATGTGACTACCGTAAAAAGTGCCAAGAAGATGGTTGAAAAAGAAGCTCCTGAAGTATGGGATGCCCTTGACGAGGTTGTTCGCGAGTATCCCGTTCTGCTCAATAGAGCTCCGACCCTGCATAGATTGGGCATACAAGCTTTTGAACCTGTACTTATAGAAGGTAAGGCTATTCAGCTTCATCCTCTTGTCTGTACAGCATTTAATGCTGATTTTGATGGTGATCAAATGGCCGTTCACGTGCCTTTGTCCCTCGAGGCTCAGATAGAAGCGAGGGTCTTAATGATGTCGACAAACAACATTCTCTCACCAGCTAATGGTAAACCGGTTATTGTGCCCAGTCAGGATATTGTTCTCGGTATATATTATTTGACAAGATCAAAGGATCATGTAAGGGGCGAAAAGATAGTTTTTGCCGACCCCGAAGAGGTTAGGAGTGCGTACGATGCCGGTAAAGTTGAACTTCACGCAATGATAAAAGTTCGCATTGACGGTGAGCTGGCAGATACAACTGTAGGCAGAATTTTACTTTATGAGATCATTCCTGGTGAAATTCCCTTCCATTTAGTTAATAAAGCTATCAATAAAAAGGAAATGGCTAATCTCATTGATTACTGCTATCGATCGTGCGGCGTTAAACCGACCGTTATATTAGCAGACAAACTAAAGGATCTCGGTTTTGAATATGCTTCCAAATCTGGGTTGTCCATTGCTATTGATGACATGATTATCCCTGCCAGTAAGGATAAAATTGTATCGAAGGCAAATCTTGATGTTATAAAAATTCAGAAACAATATATGGAGGGTTTGATCACCGACGGTGAGCGTTACAATAAAGTTATTGATATATGGGCTCAGGCGACTGAAAAAGTTGCTGATGAGATGCTAAAAGAACTTGGGACGGAAGAATCGAGGACTCCTGATAATCAGATAGTGAAAAGTGAAAGTTTTAATCCCATTTACATGATGGCTGATTCAGGTGCGAGGGGGAGTGCGGCACAGATAAGGCAAC
>JGI24025J20009_10001748_pt1 | contig 16144 bp, 12 predicted proteins | sample Cruoilmetagenom3_FD_20009 | JGI IMG/M metagenome (IMG submission 20009)
TGTTACCAGACGGGATATTTTCCTAAAGATAGATCAGCAGTAAATTTGTAGATATTTTTAAGCTCTTCTTCAATATCATATTTATTTTACTGGTCTTTATATTTAAGGTGATTTTACTCCACGTTGTTCTATTTCTCTTGTGTCATTTTTAATCGGATTTTTTTCTTGTTCAATGGCTTTCTCTCTTTCTATAGGATCTTCTGGCTCTTCTTTTCTATTTCCACTTCTATCTTCTTCTGTTTGTGTCCCTGGTACTGGTTCTATCTTTATATATCTGCTCGAAATAGCAGGTATATATGCTTCAAATATCTTATCTCCAGTAGCTTTCCCTTTCATTAAATAAAAAGGAATTAAATATTTTTGTTTATATCCCAAAGGATCATTAAAGTAAACAATCTCAATTTCATCAATTAAACCAGTATCATCCTTAGATACATATCTTAAATAGGCTTCATTCTTTTTGATTTTCTCAATAGCTTCATTTAAAGATATTAAAGGATAATTTTTATATGCTTCAAAGTTTCTCCATACAGACAAAGCTCCCACTACATCACCATTATTATCAAATAATACTTTTATTTTGGGTTCTACTCCTTTTATCTTTACTCCATTTAAGTTATTCTGTTTAAAAGTAACACCAATTGAATTTGTTTCTTCAATAATAGCTCCATCCGAGTCTACCCTTTCAGTTTTTTCAAATGGTGCTACTACACCTTTATCCGACATGTTTGGAAGAATTAAATCCTTTTCTTTTAAAAATATTTTTGCTTTATTTATATATTCTTTTTCATCTAATAAAGATTGTATATTCCCATAATTTTCATTTTCTATTTTTGAAGATAGATATTTATATGATCCTGTAAACTTATCAACTAAAAAGTTTCCTTCTTTAGCAGTAACATAGAAATCTTCATCTGTTTCTACTAATTCTCCATTAAGTTCTAATTCTTGCACTGTTCTTTTAATTATTTCTTTGTTTACTTGATATTTTATAACTTTAAATACTAGAAATTCCTGTGGTAACTTGTAATCCTTTTTTTCCAACTTTATCTCTTTAAAATTACCCTGTTCTCCTTCTACAAGCAAAGGTCTAATAATAATCTGGGATAGTTCAACCTCTTCATTTCTGTAAGAAATTTTACTATCTTCATTTATACAGGAAGATACTATTAATACTAGCATTATACAAATAACAAAATTTAATATATATTTTAGTTTTGTTGTTCTTAACATTATAAATTCACACTCCAAATAATTTTTAAAATTATAAAATACTATTGAAAATTTATTTATTAATCTGTTGTTATATAATTAAAATGATATCCTGAGTTATCCTGTGAAAATGGAGTTGGATCATTAGCTACTGCTCCATATCCCCATAATCTATCATCTTTATTGGAAGTATGGTAAAAAGTAGCAGCCTTATTTCCAGAAGGTTGTGTATCTAAAGCATAATTATACCATGACCATCTAACAGAATTACCCCTTTTTGCATAATAAGCAAACTTTGACCCACCATTAGTTGTTATAGTCATATCTGAGTGATATCCACACACCATATGCAGTCCATTCATAATTTTACCAATTGCATAGTATTCATTAAGAAAATTACATGTGTATGTTAAGAACCACTCTAAATCTCTATCTCCCAATCGCATTTTACTCCTACGAGCCCATATTTCATCTTCCTCTGAAGTTAATAAAAATCCAGGGTTTGAATACCCATGACCACTATATGCAGCCAAATCTACATCATCTGTTAGTCTATAATCATTTCCGCCTAAAGATACAGACCTATAATCTTTTTCCCACACATCTGAGTTTGACCAATGATATTTCATTCCCCAATTAGTATTTGGGTCATTTACTATATCATTTAAACCAGATACACATGCATTTGTACCATATATTGGGTTCGTTGAATAATTCTCTACTGCTTCAATGCCAATTTGTACAGTATTTCCATCATTATCAGCAAGTGATATAGTAGGAATAATAAAAGAAGTCAAAGTTAATAATAAACCAATTAGATAATAAAATTTTTTCCTAAACATAGCTTGTACCTTCTTTCATAAGTTTTAAAATAATATTGTCATCTAAAAATGCCCGTTTATTTAGCTATCACAGGGCTTTTTAAAGATGGCATTTTTTTATAGTTCTTTATAAAATCACCTTCATTAATAATACTTTTATTTTTTAAATATATTTATAGAATAAAATAATTATATTGTTTATAATATAAAACATAATATTCCATGATTTACTTATTGATTGATTATCATACAATTAAATTATATCATTATTTTTTAGCATGCCAATAATTTTTAAAAAAATTTTTATCTATTATAATTATTAAGAGGATTCAATATGAAAAAACATACTGGATATTGGGTTAAAAGAGCAAGACTAAAAAGAGATATAATGCAGAAGGATTTGGCAGGGGATATATTTACACCATCATATATAAATCATATAGAAAAAGGTGATGTTAAATTATCTTTAAATGCAAGAGAATATATTACAAGAAAACTAAAACTTCCTAAATCATATTTTGATAATGGACTATTTAAAGAAGAGAAAGAAGAGTTAGATAGACTAGCTAAAGAAGCAGAAGAGCTAATCAAAATACAGTTTTTTAAAAAAGCAGAAGACAGTGTATTAAAAGCACTATCTATATCAAAAGAAGCTAAAAATGATGATTACACAAATAACTTACTTATTAAACTCTCAAGAATATACATTAAAAAGAAAAAATTAAATAAAGCAGAAGACTTACTAAATAATGTAAATAAATATTACTCTGAAGAAAAAGACTATAAAAACCTATCCTCTTCTTACTACTGGACTGGAGTACTATATATGAAAAGACAAAATTATACAGATGCAGTATATATGTATAACAGTGCAATAGAAATAAATTCAAAGTTAAAGAGAAAAAAAGACCTATCTTTACAAGCAAGAGCAACTTCCAAAATAGCTCAAGTATATAGAGAAACACAAAACTACAGGGGAGCTAAGCAAAAATATGAAGAAGCTATTAAATTAGCTTTAAAATCAAAAGATGATTACATTTTAGGAATGGTATATTGGGGATATGGACTTCTTTTAAGAAGATTGTATGATTATGAAAAGGCTAAAGAATATTATGAAAAATCATTATTAATACATGAAAGATTAAAAGATGAAAAATCATTACTTAAACTAAACAACAACTTAGCAAATGCATGTTATTACACAAATGATTATGAAAGAACAATTAAACTAACAGATAAGACAATAAAGATATCAGAAGAAAAAAATTATAATGAACAGTTAGCATATGCATTACTATTTAGAGCAAAGGCTAAAAGAGAAACAAACTTACTTAATGAAGCAGAATCTGATATTAAAAGATCAATAAAGTTACTTAAAGAAATAGGAGATAAAAGAGAACTAGCAACAGCATATATGACAAAAGGTTTAATATATGAAAAGAAAAAGGAATATGATGAAGCTATTTTAAGTTTTAATAAAGCAATTAATATATTTAAAGAATTAGAAGAACCAATATTTATTAATAGTGCATATGGGCAGTTAATAAGATTTTATGAAGATATTGGTGATTTAGATAAAGAAAGGGAATCCACAAAAAGGTGGATAAAACTAACAAAGAGAATAAAATTTTAGGAGGTTAAATATCATGAAAAAATTTATAACCATATTAATTTTAATCTCTACTATTTTATTATCTTTTCTATTAATTCACAATTCCTACAGATATAAAGTAGCAAATATTCCCTATGGATATGAAGTAGCAGGTGATCATATAGAAAATGATAGCACACAAACTTCTGGTGGTTAATCAGGTAATTTATTTATGACTGATTTTATTTAATTATTTACTCTCTTATTTGTGAAATTAAGTCAATTCCAATTTCTTGGTAAAATTTATATAATTACTAAGTCTATCTCTTTTTTTAGTCTTAAAAGCTTTCCTTGCTCTTTTTCTTATTTTGTTTCCTTGTTACCAGACGGGATATTTTCCTAAAGATAGATCAGCAGTAAATTTGTAGATATTTTTAAGCTCTTCTTCAATAACTGTTTCTATATCAGTTTTAATATCTTTAATATTAATTCCGGGTTTTAATATTAATTGGGCTGATGCAATAAGGGGATCATCAATGGGTTTACCAATCTGGCTACATAACCATATATATACCTCATTAATATCTGGTATTTTATGGTAAACCTTTTTAGCTATTTTGTGACTTAAAATATTATATATCTTTCCAACATGGCTAACTGGATTTTTTCCTGCAGCTGCCTCTGTGCTCATAGGTCTATTTAGCGCTATAACCCCATTTACTTTGTTTCCTCTTCCTACTTGTCCGGAGTCACCACCATCAGCTGAGGTTCCTAAAACTGTCAAATAAACACCACTCTCACCATGCTCTGGTTTATCTAAAGTATTAATATCTACTTTAATTTCCTTGAAGTTTATATTATTTTTGCCTATGAAGTCATAAATTGCAGAGAGAATATCATCTTTGCGAGTGAAATATTGAGCTTCGGTGTTTATATATTTATCAACAAAAGCCATGGCTATTGTAAGGGTAAGATTTCTCTTTTGTCTATAAGCCATAACTTTAATATCCTCTCCACACTCAGGAAATTCTTTTTTAAATCCTGGGGAATTAAGAAAATTTTCCACCTTAATTACCATATTTTCAGTTTCAGTTAACGGGTAATAACCGACTGAAGCTGAGGTATCATTTGCTTCGATAGATTCTCTCTCAAAAATATCAGTAAGTTCCGGGGAACCGGGTTTTATCTCGTTTTGATAAATAACATTTTTTTCTGGATCTACAAAACGTAATTTTTCTCTAAACCATTTTTTAGCTGTCTCTATAGCAATATTTTCAACGTCGACCTTTTTACCCTTGTATTCATAAGCAGCTCTATCTCCAAATACCAGTAACATTGGTTTGTCTATATTACCACCACCAAATTTAGGACTTGATTTTCCAGCTGCTAATAATGCTTTGTCAATATTATGATGTGCCACTTTTCCAAAAACATTCATATATTCTTTACATAATTCTACTGAAACCTCTTCCATAATAGCATCACATATTGAATCAGGATGCCCAACTCCTTTTCTCTCAACCAATTCCACCTGCTGTTTTTCAACAGGAGTGTTTTTTAATTCTTCAATTAGAATGTTTATCATAAAAAATCACCCTTTAACTAGAGTCAGATAATTAAAATTTTATTTAAAAAGATTTGGATACAATAATAACAAAAAAACACTATATATTAAACATTAATAAAATATTATTTTGATTTAATAATAAAATGGTTTTAAGAAAGTTAGATTTTGAAATAATATAATATTATTAATTAGATTGCAAGCTTATCTTTTTAAACACAAACACAGTTTATGTTAAAATATATATTTAAATTATAGAATTCAAGTCTATATTTAAGTATACTTAAGGAAAATATAATTAAAAAATTATTTTAAAAAAGATTTTAAAAATTTTAATAAAAAAAAAAAAAAAAAAAAATTGAATTTAGAAGCTTTTCAGATAGTAATTGATAGGATACATCAGGAAAAAGTAGATAAAATAATCTGTTTAGGGGATTTGGTTGGTTATAATGCAAATCCAAATGAGTGTATTGAATTGGCTAAAGATGAAAATATTCAGTGTATTTTAGGAAATCACGATGCAGCTGTTATTGGGAAAGCAGATATAAATTTTTTCAACATAATTGCAAAACAAGCTATTCTCTGGACAAAAGAGAAAATTTCCCCTAAAAACTTCATATTTTTAGAGAGTCTCAGTGAGAATTGTTCTGTTGATTCAGATTTTTTTATTGTTCATGGTTCACCAGAAGATAGGGATGAATATATATTCACACTACAAGAAGCAAGACATCATTTTGAATATCTTTTAAAAAACTCCATAAGTCTATGTTTCTTTGGTCATACGCATAGAAGAGCTATATACCATCATACTGTAAAGGGTAACTATAAAGACCATACCGGAAAAGAGTTATTAAAACTCAGAAAAAAGGATTATTATATGATAAATCCTGGCGGAGTGGGTCAGCCAAGGGATTATGACCCAAGAGCATCATTTCTATTTTATGATTCAGAAAAAAATATGATAGAGATGATTAGAATAGAATATGATATAGAGAAATGTGCACAGAAAATTTTAGATGCAGGTTTAGATAAGAGGTTAGCTCAGCGATTATTTTTTGGTATGTAGTTAATAAGTATTATTTATTTATTTTCAATATCCAATCTCTTTAAATTCTTTGGATATCTTTTTGCTAGATCAACATAAATGTCTTTAAAACACTCATATTCTTTCTTATAATCATCTTTTACATTACCAACTATTTTTGCAGGAACACCAACACAAATCTTACCATCAGGTATTTTCTGATTTTGTTTTACAACTGCTCCTTCTCCTACAACTGCCCAATCTCCTATATATGCCCAATCACTAATAATTGAACCCATTCCAATAATTGCATTATCTCCTATAGTGCATCCATGTAATGTGGAAGCATGTCCGACATTTATTCTATTACCAATTTTACAGACCTCGTCTGGTCTAGCATGAATTACACAGTTTTCTTGAACACTTGTTTCATCCCCTATTATTATTCTGCCATAGTCACCTTTTATTCTTGCTCCAGGGCCTATAAAGCAGCCATCTCCAATTGTAACATCTCCAATTACAGAAGCTGATTTACTGATATAGGTGTTTTTTCCAATCTTAGGTATCCTTCCCTCAAATTCATAAACAGACATTCTTCCTGGTTTACAAAACCCACCAAAAATAATGAGCTTTGAAGGTAGCCTTTCTTCTACCAACTTAAATGTTTAATAACAATTTACGAATCTAATTATACCACTAGACATAACTTTTTATCAGTCTTTTTGGTTAGAATTTAACAACTGTTCATTCCTCCTTCTAATACGGTGTTCACTTAATATTTATTTATAATTTTTTTCTCAGTTTCCTACTATATTTGATTAGCTTATTATATCTATTAACTTTTCTTAAAGGAAAAAATAATTTAAAAAGTTCAATTAATTATTATAACTAAATTTTACATACTTTTTTATTTAGATTCTCTTTGTTATAATAATTAGTTTATAATTTGGATTTCGTTAGTAGGAGTATAAATGAGATTATATCTGGTATAGAATAGTCCTTCATAAAAAAATCTATTTTTATGACTTTTTATAAATTTTTAAATAATATTTATAAAAATCAGGCGTAAATGAAATAAAATATAAGCAGAATATAAATATTTTAGTTGTATTGTATACAAGTAAGGTTGACACTTTTTAAAGTTTTTTACAATTAATTAAAAAATAATATTCATGCAGGGCAACCCCTTAGGGTCGCTTACTTTAGCAAGGCTCAAGCCTTGCCCTACATTTAATACATTTATTATTTTAAAAAGTAGCTGTAAACTTATCTCATATATAGTACAAATTAGTAAAAATAAGTTCGAGGGTTTGATATGAATTGCAAAAAAGAGAAAGAAAAACAAAAATATAATAGAATTGGAATTGACTTAGATGGAGTAGTTGCAGATTTTACTGGATATACACTCCCAATGCTAAACAAAATGTATAATGTCAATCTAAAAAAGGAAGATATTACACATTACAATTATGAGAAAATACTCAGAATTTCAAGAGATGAAATAATGAAGTTCTGGGAAGAAGTAAAAAATAAACAAGTTTTTAGATATCTAAAACCGATTAGAGGAGCATTAAAGTCATTGTCTTTACTTTCAGATAAGGAAATATATTTCTTTTCAATGAGACCAGAATATTATAAAGATGACACAATAGCATGGTTAGAGGATAATAATATAGATTACTGCAAATTACATGTTGGACAGGAAGATAAAAGCATAGCAGTCCTTGAAGAAAAAATTGATATTTTCATAGAAGATAACCTGTTACAGGCTATTATGGTTTCAGAGGCAGGGATTGAAACTCTACTTTTTAACCAACCCTGGAATCATTATGATAAAGAATTACCGCAACTTTGTAAAAGAGTCTACAATTGGGATGAAATTATCAAAATTATTTTAGGTTCTTAGACTAATTCATAATTTATAGCATTTTTAAATCATCTTTCTAATACATTTGCTATTATAACACTTTATAAAATCTTCCTTAGTAGACATATTAATGTCCATTATTTAAAATTATAGTACAGGATTAAAATAATATTTATATACCATAATAATGAGAGAAAATCTTTAACTATTTAATTTCTAATTTAGGAAAGGGATAAAAATTGATTCAGTTTGATAAATTTACAATTAAAGCTCAAGAAGCAATCGCTAATGCTCAGAAAATTGCAACAGAAAGAAGCAATCAAAATGTTGAAGTTGAGCACCTTCTTCAGGCTTTACTTGAACAGGAGGATGGAATTATTGTTTCAATTCTTCAGAAAATGGGAATTTTAATTGAAGATCTAAAAATAAATTTAGAAAAGCTGATAAATAAAATTCCCAAAGTTTATGGAGCAGAGGTAGGTTCTTATATTAGTTCAACCTTAAGAAGAGTAATAGATAAATCTTTTGATGAAGCCAGTAAATTAAAAGATGAGTATATTAGCACAGAGCATTTACTAATTGCTTTAACAGAAATAGAAAGCAGTGTTAGAAATCTATTTAAAGATAAACAAATAACAAAAGATAAAATATATAAAACGATGAGGGAAATTAGAGGTTCACAAAGAGTTACTGATCAAACTCCAGAGAATAAATATCAGGCATTGAAGAAATATGGAACAGATGTTACAGAATTAGCTACCAAAGGGAAATTAGATCCAGTAATTGGAAGNGATAAAGAAATAAGAAGAGTAATGCAAATACTTTCCAGAAGAACCAAAAATAATCCAGTGCTAATTGGTGATCCCGGTGTTGGAAAGACTGCAATAGTAGAAGGATTAGCCCAAAGAATTGCAAAAAGAGATGTCCCCGATATTCTAAGAGATAAGAGAATATTTGCTTTAGATTTAGGCTCTTTAATAGCAGGAACAAAATTCAGGGGTGAGTTTGAAGATAGGTTAAAAGCAGTATTAAAGGAGATAAAAGAGGCAGAAGGAAAAACAATTATGTTTATTGATGAGCTTCATGCAGTAGTTGGAGCTGGAGCAGCAGAGGGAGCTGTAGATGCATCAAGTATGTTAAAACCTATGTTAGCTCGAGGGGAATTAAAATGTATAGGTGCCACAACAATTAATGAATATAGAAAATATATTGAAAAAGATGCAGCTTTAGAGAGAAGATTTCAGCCAATAATGGTGAGAGAACCATCAGTAGCAGATACTATATCTATTTTGAGAGGACTTAAAGAAAAATACGAGGTTCATCACGGTGTTAGGATTCAGGATCAAGCTATAATTTCTGCAGCAGTTTTATCCAATAAATACATTTCTGATAGATTTTTACCTGATAAAGCAATAGATTTAGTTGATGAAGCTTGTTCTCTATTAAGAATTGAGATAGATAGTATGCCAATAGAAATTGACGAAATAGATAGAAAGATTCAACAGTTAGAAATAGAAGCTACTGCATTAAGGAAAGAGAAGGATAAAGCATCAGCTGAAAGGTTGGGAAAATTAAATAAAAGGGTGGATGAACTTAAAAAACAAAGTCAAGATATGAAAGAACATTGGAAAATTGAAAAGGATATCATTCAAAATATAAGAGGCATAAAGGAAAAAATTGATAATACTCGAACAGAAGCAGAGCTTGCTGAGAGAGAGTCAAATTTACAAAAAGCAGCGGAATTGAGATATGGAACATTACCAGAGTTTGAGAAAAAACTTAAAATTGAAAATGATAGATTGGTTAAAATTCAAAAGGAAAAGAAGATGCTAAAAGAGGAAGTAGATGATGAAGATATAGCTGAGGTTGTATCTTCCTGGACTGGAATTCCTGTCTCCAAATTGATAGAAGCTGAGATAGAGAAATTAGTTCATATGGAAAAGCGTCTTCATTTAAGAGTTGTTAATCAGGATGAAGCTGTAGCTGCTGTCTCAAATGCAATAAGAAGAGCTAAATCTGGTCTATCAGATCCAAACTGTCCATTAGGTTCATTTATGTTTCTTGGTCCAACAGGTGTTGGAAAAACTCTACTTGCTAAGGCACTTGCGGAGTTTCTATTTGATGATGAAAGAGCAATGGTAAGAATTGATATGTCTGAATATCAGGAGAAACATACAGTTTCAAGATTGATAGGAGCTCCACCAGGATATATAGGTTATGAAGAAGGTGGTCAACTAACAGAAGCAGTTAGAAGAAGACCATATACTGTAATTCTTTTTGATGAGATGGAAAAAGCACATACTGATGTTTTTAATCTGTTACTGCAAGTTCTTGATGAAGGTAGGCTAACTGATGGTCACGGAAGAACTGTAGATTTTAAAAATGTTGTGATATGTATGACATCAAATGTGGGTAGTCAATGGATATTTGAACTGGGCAAAGAGCAGGAAGAAGAGATAAAAGATAGAGTAATGACAGCAGTAAAAGCAAGTTTCAAGCCTGAATTTTTAAATAGAATAGATGATATAATAATCTTTCATAAGCTTGGGAAAGAAGAAATCAAGAAAATAGTTGATTTACAGGTTAAATATTTAAAAGAACGATTAAAAGCAAAAAATATTGATATTGAAATAACTAATAAAGCCAAGGAGGTTTTAGCTGAAAAAGGATATGAACCAGCTTATGGAGCTAGACCACTTGAAAGAGTTATAAAGAAAAACATTCAGGATAAGCTGGCTATGAAACTTCTTTCTGGAGAATTTAATGAGGGAGATTTTATTCTGATAAATGTCAAGGGTAATGAATTAACCTTTGGGAAAAAGAAATAATTATTATGATATGAAGTCTAAAGTTTTGAAAAACAACATTTTTAATTTTTTTATCTGAATTTTTAATTTATATGGGTTGGAATTTAGCTAAGAAATGTCTTAATCTTGGAGGCTCATAAACGAATCTATATCCTCTTATTTTATCCCTTCTCTTATATATATTTATTAGTGCATCTGCAACAACACCCATATGAGCATTAGTATAAACTCTTCTTGGTATAGCAAGCCTTAAAAGCTCAAGTTTTGGATGAATATTTTTTTCTGTTGAAGAGTCTCTTCCTGCAAGAACTGTGCCTATTTCCACACTTCTAATTCCAGCTTCCAAATATAGTTCAATTGCTAATGCCTGCCCAGGGAAATTATCTTGAGGAATATGAGGTAAAAATCTTTTTACATCAATATATACTGCATGACCCCCTATTGGCTGAATGATAGGAATGTTAGCTTCAATAAGCTTATTTCCAAGATACTCCACTTGTTTTATTCTTGTTTCTAAATAATTCTCATCCAATATTTCTTCAAGACCTTTTGCCATTGCTTCCATATCTCTTCCAGACATACCACCATAGGTTATAAATCCCTCAAATAATACTAACCATGTAGCACTTTCCATGTAAAGTTTCTCATCATTTAGTGCCAAAAAACCACCAATATTAGAAAGTGCATCTTTCTTACCACTAAAAGTACATCCATCACTATAACTCATCATTTCTACTACTATTTCTTTAATGCTCTTATTTTCATAACCTATCTCTCTTTTTTTAATGAAGTAAGCATTTTCAGCAAATCTACAAGCATCTAGAAAGAATGGTATATCATACTTTTTTGTTAATTCTCTTACCTTTTTAATATTTTCCATGGAAGCAGGTTGTCCACCACCGCTATTACAGGTAATAGTCATCATTACAAGAGGGATTCTATCTTTTCCCTTGCCTTCTATTAAATTCTTTAATTTATCAATATCAATATTTCCCTTAAATGGATATTTTGATGTTGGATTAAAAGCCTCATTACATACTACATCTATTGGAATCCCTTTTTTATGTAATACATGAGCTTTTGTTGTATCAAAATGCATATTATTCGGGACATAATCTCCTTTTTTTATCATAATCAAAAATAGGATATTCTCTGCAGCTCTTCCTTGATGTGTGGGAAGGATAAATTTATATCCCATAATCTTTTTAACTGCATCTTCTAAATGTCGAAAACTCTTGCTTCCTGCATAGGCTTCATCCCCAGTCATCATTGCTGCCCACTGGCTATCACTCATAGCAGATGTACCGCTATCAGTTAGTAAGTCTATAAATACATCTTTAGAATCAAGATAAAATAGGTTATATCCAATCTTTTTTAAAAGATTTTCTCTATATTCTCTCGTAGTTTTTTTTAAAGGTTCTATCATCTTTATTTTGTAATACTCAGCTTGATAGTTGTTATTTTTCATTTATGCTCCTCTTTTTCAAGAAAAGAATATTAAAATCTTAAATTTATTAGAATAATTAGATAAATTATAAATTATCAAAAGCGTTAACCTAACTTGCTAACAATATACATTATTATAGACTATTATATTATTATTATTTGCTATTTAAATGAAAAGTGTTTTAGTAGCAAGTCTAAGAATAAGAATTGATTTTTAGAATAAAATTTGACATAAAAATTTTTTTAAAATATAATTAATAAATTGAAAATTAAATAAATTGCTTAATTTGTAAGAAGCGGAGGAACCGTCTTTTGGGGTGAATCTTGTGAAAGCAAGTAGGGTTAACGTCTTTCGACCCGAACCCGTCAGCTAACTCCGTAAGCATTGAGAGATTGGTGGTAAGGTCACCCAAGATTTCAATGGTGACCTTATTTTTTTAGTAAATAATTCCTCCTTATCATGTGATAGAGCGCTACCCACCAAGCGCTCTATCATTGATTAAAAAAAATTATTATCTTTTGTCATTGCGAGGAGCGTAAGCGACAAAGCAATCTCTTTTAAGATAAACTTCGTAATATTTATTAATGAATCATAATTAGATTTAATAAAAAGTAAAATTTATCTTCATTTTTTTGATCTTTTTAAAATCTGCAGTAGTAGTAAAATTCTTTGCAAATTAATTGTTACAAAAATTTTTAATAAATTTATAAATTCAGTAGCCTTTTCTGCCTAATTTTTCACATACATATATCTTTCCGTCTTCTACTCCAGGTTGGTCTAAAGGATTGATATTTAGCAAAGCACCCATAAAAACAGTTTGAACCTCTATCATAAAAAGGAGTTGTCCAATAGTAAAAGGATTTATCTCGGGCAATTTGATTGTATAGTTTGGTCTATTGCTCTTAACCAGAGCGTGTTCTGTACCCTGTTTTTCTAAATTGATTAATTGATTAATGCTTTTTCCTCCCAGATATTCAAAGCTATCAAATTCTGGATATAATTTTGGTATATCAATCTGGCTATTATAATTTTCTACATCAACGAAAACGATTACCTTATCATTTTGTCCTTGAACATAAAGCTGCAATTGAGAGTGTTGGTCTGTGGCACCAAGAGCACTAACTGGGGTGAATCCAGTATTTACAACTTCGTTTTCTAAGGAGTATTTTTTTCCCAGGCTTTCAGCCAAGATTTGCCTGAACCAATTAGCAATTCCAATCAGTTTGTTTGAATAGGGCATAAAAACTGTGATATTTTTCTTATTTTTTACATATTCTAAATATAGTAAAATAGCAGATTTATAAGCGGGATTTCTATCAAGTTCCAAAGAATGATCTTTATTAAACTCAGATAATGAACATAATTTATTCATATAAGCAGCACCTGAAAGAAGTTGATTAATATCTATTCCTGAAACTGCTGCAGATAGTAGTCCAACTTGTGATAATACCGAGTATCTTCCGCCAACATTTGGAGGTATAGAAAGTGAAATAATATTTTCTTCTTCAGCCAGTTTTCTCAGGCTTCCTCTTTCTGGATCTGTAGTTATGACAACATGTTTTTTCCAATCATCTCCAACAGTACTTTTTAATAAATCTGTAAAGACTAAAAAATTTGCTACCGTTTCAGCTGTACTTCCAGATTTTGTAATGACATTAAAAACTGTTTTCTTTAAATCTATAACACTATAAAGTTCCTTAATCCAACCGGGATCGATATTGTCAAGAAAGAAAATACGTGGACACCCTTCTCTAACCTTTTTAGATATTAAGTTGTAATAATTATGATTTAAAGCATTATGGAGGGCTATATTTCCCAGGGCTGATCCACCAATACCTAAGACTACAAAGTTATCAAATTCAATTTTAATATCTTCAGCAATATCTAAAATTTCAGATACCTCTTTATCTTGATAAGGTAGTTGATAGAAACCTAACTTGCCATTTTTTCTATCATTTAAAACACTTTTATGAGCTTTGAATATTTTTTCTTTTATATTATCTATATCTTTTTCTGAGATTCCATGTTCACTTCCAATTGAATCTTCCATAACATTCTTAAAATCAAGCTTTATCTCCATTTTCTTTTTCCAATTTTTATCTTCCCACATTTCTTTCATATAAAATCACCTCATACAGATATAAAAATATAGCTTAAGTTAATTTACTTAATTTAAATAAAGTTATTAAACTAATTTATTTATTATATAATTTTTGGAAGGATTTATAAATTTTAGCTCACTATTTTTAATAAATTTGTTGTGTTTTTAGTAAAACATTATTAGAAATATTAATAACCCATTAAAGTTTTGAAAGAACAATTTTACATAAAATATAACACAGTTCTGAAATGTAGTATTATTATAAAAATATTAATTAAGTATTACTAAAAAATTTTTACAGGTCCTTTTAATAGTTAAATTTATTATTGAAAAATTAGTGGTATTGTCTTAATCTGATGTTTGTATTTTGTATTTACAAGTATAGAATTTATATTATTTTATAGTAAAAAGGAGACAGAAGTAATGAAATTAAGTTATTCAGCAATTTCAACATATAGAGCTTGTCCGCTACAGTATAAATTTATATATATTGATAAATTAAAGAGACTACCAAAACCATATTTTTCCTTTGGAAGCTCACTTCATAAAGCAGCAGAATATTTTTACTCAGGTATGTTTACTACACCACCAACTTTAGATGAACTATTAAAATATTATGAGGAAAATTGGGAATCAGAAGGATATGAGAGTGAAGAGGATGAGAAAAAACATTTTGAATTAGGTAAAAAAATACTTAAAGAGTTCCATGAAATAAATTCCAAGGATTACAAAATACCTATTGCTACTGAGTATAAATTTAATATAGATTTAAATGGTATAGTTATGGCTGGAATTATAGATAGGGTTGATAAGCTTCCTTCTGGTAATCTTGAAATAATCGATTATAAGTCTGGAAAAAAGTTACCTACGATTGAAGAATTAAATAAGAATCTACAATTATCGATCTATTATATTGCAGCAGAAAAAATATGGGGGATTCTTCCTGAGAAATTAACAATATATGATTTAAGGCGTAATATTACTTTGTCTACTAAAAGAGATGCTAATCAGATCAAAGGGGCTAAAGAGATAATATTTAATGTATCAAGTGATATAGAGAGAGGAAAATTTGAAGCAAAAGAAAGTCCACTTTGTTCTTTTTGTGATTTTCAGCAATTTTGTCCTGAATTTGCTCATAGATATAAGATTGACGAACCTCCCCAGATGATTCTTGGAGAGATAAATATACCTGTGGCTATTAAAGAATATGTTGAAACCAAGGAAAAAATAAAAGAACTTAATGTTAAGGTAAATGAAATTGGTGATGCTATTATAAGATATTGTGAAGACAAAGGATTTAGTAGAGTATTTGGTGAAAAGTACTCCATAAAAATCTCAAAAGTTGAGAAGAAAGGATATGAAGAGGATGAAGTGAAAAAACTGTTAGAAGATGAAGACTTGTGGCAAAATGTACTCTCCTTTAATCCCAAGAGAATAACAAGACTTCTCAAGGATCCAAATATAAGTTATGAATTGAAGAGGAAACTAAAAGATTTAGAGAAAGTGATGTCTGAGTATAAAAAATTAAGGTATAAAGAGATAGAAAATAAAAGGTAAAAATAATAATTAATGTTAAAGGATTTTAAATGGCTGAAATAAATTTATCAAAAGAGATAATTAATAAAATTAAGCAAAAAATGGGTTATCAAGCAACATTTAATGTTCCAGATATTTTTGCAGCTATTGATTTTGCTGATCAAAATGGTTTTA
>JGI24025J20009_10001749_pt1 | contig 16137 bp, 26 predicted proteins | sample Cruoilmetagenom3_FD_20009 | JGI IMG/M metagenome (IMG submission 20009)
CAGGCTTATCCTTGGGCTGGAATTGGCGGTGGTTATTGTAGCGGCGGCGCTGATTGTACGGTTGAAGATGAATTCGGTAGCACGAGTGAAGCTCAAGGGGTGGGTGTTTGTGGAGCAACTTGCACTGTTAATGGAATGCTGATCGACGCTGGCGAGTTAAAACCAGCTTTCAAAAACAAAGATCAGTTTTCGGCAACAGACGATATCAATAAACTATATCTTTATAAAGAAACAGGGTCGAGTGGCTCGGTTTATGTTTGTTTTATCCCTAAAGCCGGAACCAATAGAGACACGGCTAAAAATCCTAATTTAAGGTTGTGGGACCTTTTTGATGACGCCGGTGCCTATCAGAGTCCGGTAACGTGCAGCACTTTGCCGACCGGGACGCAATGGGATACAGCGACAACGGCCTGCTTTATTTGCATTCCAGAATAATGAGAGCTTTAATCTTTGTTTTAGGCACGGCAGTCGGTAGTTTTTTGAATGTTTTAGTTTGGCGAAGTGGAAGAAGAAAAAAGTGGATTTTAGAACGTTCAGTTTGCGATCATTGTGGTCGGCGTTTGGAATGGTGGGAAAATATTCCCATCATTTCTTTTTTATTTCTTCGCGGCCGTTGCCGCACTTGTCGCTCCCCTATCCCCTGGGAGTATCCAATAGTGGAATTAGTAACGGGGATTATTTTCTTTTTAATTAATTTCCAATTTCCAATTTCCAATTTCCAATTTCCAGATTTAATTTTGCATCTCACACTTTATACTATGGCAGTGTTTCTAATTGCTATTTTTCTTTTTGATTTACATTACCAAATTATTCCTGATTGGGCCGTGGCAATATTAATTGGGTTGAGCGGAATAACTCAATTAATAAATTTTCAATTTTTTCAATATGTTTTGATTGGTTTTGCGGCGGCGGCTTTTTTTCTTTTGCTCCATCTAATTACTCGAGGGCGGGGCATGGGGCTTGGCGATGTGAAATTCGCCTTTTTCATGGGCTTTTTCCTTGGTTTCCCCAAAATTATTTTTGCTTTTTATCTTGCCTTCTTGACAGGTGCTATGACCGGTGTCATACTGATTTTAAACAAGAGGAAAAAATTTGGCCAACGAATTTCATTCGGCCCTTTTTTAGTTTTGGCAACTTTTATTACTTGGTTCTGGGGGGAGCAGCTAGTTAGATGCATAAAAACAATAATGGGGTAAGCTTGGTTGAAGTGTTGATTGTAATAGCGATTATATTGCTTTTAATAGGTATTTATTTTAGTTTTCGGGGCCAATTAAACAAAGGGCGGGATGCTAGGAGAAAAGATGATTTGGAAAGAATTCGGGTTGCTTTTGAAGATTATTTTAACGACAACGGTTGTTATCCAGATGTAAGTATTCTTGAAAATTGCGGCAGCGACGCTCTCAAACCCTATCTGGACCGAATTCCATGCGATTCAGCAACTAATCAGTCGTATAAGGGTGTAGCCGGTGTAAGTGTCGAGGGAACTTGTTATATCTGGTATAAAGTGTACACATTCCTGGAAAACGAGAATGATTTCGCTATTGCAAGATTGGGTTTAAGCGCAGGTAAAACAATGGACGGGCAACCGGTTAACTACGGCGTTTCCAGCCCCAATGTTATGGTTGGCGATGTTCCTCCTACCTCTTTTGTTTGTCCAACCACGGGAAAGCCCGCTCCCCGGGCTACTGGTTGTTCTAATCCCTACGATATGGTTGGCAATTGCGGTACTTGTGGATGTTTGGAGGGGGAAAGAATAATTCAGGGTCCAAAGGGTTATTACTGTTGTCCTGATGAAACATGCCCATGAGAAATACCAGATACCTGATACCAGATACCAAGTTTAATTCGGGCTTTACCCTGTTGGAGCTTTTGGTGGTGATTACGATTTTGGGGATTCTGGCGTCAGTCGGCCTTGGCCAATATAGGACCAGTCAGTTAAAAGCGCGGGACATTCAACGAAAAGGAGATTTGGGAAATGTGGCGCGAGCGTTGGAAATGTATTACAATGATTATAGTTCTTATCCCCCGTCAACTAGCGGTGGTTTAGTTGATGTTGACGGTGGTCTTGATTGGGGGACGGAGTTTTCCACAAGTGATGTTATTTATATGAAAATGCTTCCCAAGGACCCGCTTCAGGATAAGGACGCTAATTATGTTTATTGTTATCAAACCGATAGTGGCGGCACTTATTACCAACTTTACGCGAAATTGCAAAACGAAAACGACACTGAGTATAAAGGGCCCTATACCTGCGCCGGCGGTAATAACTATACCTACGGTATTGCCAGTTCGAACCAGACGCCATGAGAAATCAGGGTTTTACATTAATAGAATTACTGGTAGTTATTTTCATTATTGGTATTTTGACCGGGGTGATTTTACCGAATTTTGTCAGTTCGCGGCAAAGGGCTCGTGACGCTCGGAGGAAGCACGATTTGGTAGAAATCAAAAATGCCCTTCGGCTTTATTACAACGATAACCAGACTTATCCGGTAACGGTTGGGTTTGGAGGCGAGTGGCTGCCGTACATGCGAGTGATTCCCGAAGAATCCTTGGATGAATGGGAAAGTTATGGCTACTGTGTAAATGCAGCTGATCATGATAGTTTTTTACTTTGGGCCTGTTTGGAAAATGCAGGCGATCAGGAGGCGGCGGAATCGGCCTGGAAGTGCGGTGTAACTGGCGGCGGAACACCGCCTTGCACTTCCGGCTGCACCGGCGGCACTTTGTGTTATTATGCATGTGGAGACTAATATAAAAATCTATAAAAATCCAAAATCCAAATTTCAAATGTCAAATAAATTTCAAAATCCAAAATCCAAAATCCAAAATTTAAATAAGGGGTTTACGCTTTTTGAGTTACTGGTGGTGATTTCGATTATCGGTGTTTTATTGGGTTTTGGCTCAGTGGCCTTTTCAGCAGCCCAGAAGAGAGCGCGCGATGCAAGAAGAAAGGAAGACGCCAAGGCAATTCAAAACGCTTTCGAACAATATTATGCTCTTGATAATGGTAATTATCCTTCACTTTGCCCTAGTTCGGGAGATGTTTTTCAGCATTCAGACACAGGAACAGTTTTGATGAACAATTTTCCTAGTGATCCAAAAGGGAGTGGCGGCGGCTGGGGCGATTATTCTAATCCTACTTGCACTACGAGCGCTTATTGTTATTGTGCTCATTTGGAAAATAGTGGAACTGGCAATGCTGATGGTGGTTGTAATTTTCAGGCAGCGGCCAAAGATTACTTTTGTGTAGCTAACCTTCAATGACAAAAAGGGGCTTTACTTTAATTGAGCTGTTGGTGGCAACGACAATTATTTTGCTGTTGACGTCAGTTGGGGTAGTTACTTATCAAAGCGCTCAAAAAAAGGGCAGGGACAGTAAAAGGAAATCAGATTTGGAGCAATTCCGGGCTGCTCTGGAAATGTATCGTTCAGATAATGAGCTTTATCCGATCGGCCAATGGAGCGCGGCTCTTGTTGCTTTAAACAATGGCGGTTATCTTTCAACCGCCCCTCAAGACCCTAAGAGTTATAGCTATTACTACAATTCTGCCGCTGGTTATAGTTATGACCTTTGCGCTTATCTTGAGACGGGTGGGGCCGATGATTGCGGTTCTAATTGCGGTTCGGCTCCGGATAATTGCAATTATAAAGTGACCAACCCCTAGTGAATTTCCAAGGTTTTACTTTAATCGAATTGCTTGTAGTTACAGCCATTATTATGGTGATTACCGGTTTTGGTTTGGCGGGTTGGACTAAATTTAGAGAAAAATCTTTGATTAATTCTGCTGCCAGTGGACTCAAAACAGAACTTCGTTTGGTGCGCTCGCAAGCAATTAATGGAAAAAAACCGACGTCCAATTGTTCAACATTAGACGGCTACCAGGTCAATAATGGTCTTGTCGTGAGAGCTTGTTGTGACGGTTCTTGTAGCGGTTCAGCAAAGGCAATCGAAGTGAATTCGGTAATTGGTTTAACTTTTTCGACAGAATTTCCAATAGTGTTTCACGCCCTTTCGGGAGCAATTGACCACGCTGCCAGTATCACCTTGGATTATCATGATGATCAAGCGATAATAAATATCAATTCTTCAGGTGAAATCGAGTGAAAACAAATCTTAAACAAGGTCAAAGTTTAGTGGAGGTTATTTTTGCTGTTAGTATTATTGCTTTAATTTTGTCAGGTTTAGTTTCGGGAACTATCTATTTTGGCCGAGCGGCCCGATCGGCCAAATATCGATCATTGGCTGTTGGCTTGGCAGAAGAAAAACTTGAGGAATTACGAGCCGAAAAGGAAAATAACCCTACAAGTTTTTGGCAAATAGTGGCAGCCCATCCCGATCCAACCCTTGAAAGTTTAACCAGCCCGGCCAGCTTCACCAGGACAACTACTTTTTCCGATTACCAGGAGATTGATTCCACCAAAAAAGTAAAAGTGGACATCAAGGTTGATTGGCGGGATGGAGAAAAAACGAGGCAAACAATGGTTAGTAGTTATTTTACCTATTAGTGATGAAAAAACAGGCCGGCTTCACTTTTGTTGAGCTCTTGGCGGTGATTGGCGTTTTAGCCATCGTGGGGACAATTGGTTCGGGGATATTTTTTACTGTTTTGCGGAATAGCACTAAAGTACGGCTGGAAACAAAATTGAAACAAAAAGGAGAATTTGCCATTGGAGTGATGGAAAAAATGACTCGCGGGGCCTGGAGGATTGAAGATTTAGACACGGGAGAAAAAATTGGAGATATTTGTGATGGATTGACAAGGAGTAGTATCCCGATTGTTTCGCCAGATGGGTCGAAAACAATTTTTGCTTGTTATAGTGATACCGATCAGATTGCTTCCGAAAGTGCCAACCCAGCGATATTGGTGAGCGGGACAGAGGTTGATTGTAGCGAATTTATTACTTGCCAACTGGGCAATAATGGTGTTCCTAGGGTGGTTGTTAAATTTTCTTTGAGCGAGGGGAGTGAAGGGGGCGCCGCTCTTCCCTACCAAAAGGCCTCAATTCAATTTCAAACAATCGTTGCCCCGAGAAATTATTGAGTTACCCCAGGGCCAGCCAGAGGCCGAAAATGGCTAGAACTATTCCTACTAGCCAAGCCCGCATCACAATTTTTGGTTCTTCCCAACCAATTTTTTCAAAAGTGTGATGCAGGGGGGCGATAGGAAAAACCTTTTTATTAAAAAATTTTAAAGAAGTCATTTGGATTAAACTTGATAAAATCTCAATAATGAAAAGCCCGCCAATGAAAACTAGAGCAAAGAGTTTCCCTGTTAAAAGGCCGATTAATCCCAATGTGGCTCCAAAAGATAAGGCACCGGTGTCGCCCAAGATAATTCGGGCCGGGTAAATATTAAAATACAAATAGGCCAGCAGGGACCCAATCCATACAGCCAGAAAAATAGTAAGAGGCGCGTCTAGGGCTGATGAGGAAATAATCATAAAACTGACCAGGGCGATTAAAAGCAGGCCAACCGAGAGTCCATCTAGTCCATCAGTGACATTATAGGCATTGGAGAAAGAAACAATGATAAAAGCAGCAAATGGAATAAAAAACCAACTCATGGAAATAACTACAGAAGTAAATGGTATATGGATAAAGTCGAGACCGAGATTAAAATATAAAAAAGCGCCGATTAAAAATCCCAAAGTCCATTGTAATATAAATTTCGTTTTTCCAGAAATTCCAAATTTCAAACCGATTTTCCCTTTAAATGGCTTGCCAAAAATTTTGATCCAATCGTCATAAAGTCCCAGAAGTGCAAAGCCAAGAAAAGTCAGCAGTAAAATATGAACTTCGTCCACAAAGGGATAAATGCAGTAATTTCTCCAATTTTTAAAAGAAAAAAGAACCATTAAGAGATAAATGATTGTTGTTAAAGCAACGGCTAGAATTCCACCGCCGATTGGAGTGCCCGCTTTCCAATCATGCATTTTGTCTACTTCTGGAATCTTGCCTTTTTTTGGGGCCTGTTTTTTCCGAGTGAAACTCAAATAATAAAGGAGATCAATAAAAGGAACAATCGCGACGGCATTGACTAGAAACGAAACTAAAACCAATCCTAAATAATATTGGATCATTCCCCTAACTAGAAATATACAACTTGATTGACTTTTTTGCAAAAGCGCAGCTGAACAAGTTACGAAACATTTGAGACTTCTAAAAAACCTACCTAAAATACAACACCCGATCGTTAGTCATATTTTAGGTATAAAACTGAGAGTTTAAGTTTAAATTGAAGTTCAACAATGTTTTTTTCTTTAACTAAATTCTTCTTGAGAATATCAACCTCGGAGGAGACCTGAGGAGGCGGGCTTGATAAATCAAGCCTCTACTTTTGCCGCCTACGAGGTAAATAAATACCGAAATATTAACCTTGGAGGAGGCAAAGTTATTTTTGGGTTGCTTTTAGACTTTTAGACTGGTGTTCTTGACTCAATGTTTTAAAACATTGAGTCAAGTTGGGGGTGGTAGAATAAATAGAAAATAAATGGAAAAGATAAATAAAGATAAATAAGTATGGGTGGTAAATTGGGGCTAATAAATGGAACTGGGGGCATTAGCATAAAGTAGGTTGTTTCCACACTTCTACAGGGTTTCAAGAATATGTAATTTGTACATTGGGGTGAATAAGTTATTAGAAAGCTCTATAATACATCTGTGGGTATCGAGCACGGATTATTGAAAGAAATTGAACGCGACACATTAAACGCATTTGCATTGGAACGAGTAACACAATATCAAAAGCTAAAAATAGGAAATTTTGAAATTTCCACCCCCTTCTTTTCCAATGACACGGCACTTCTTTTCGGGCAAATAATGTCCGATGTGGGCGTTTCAAACGAGGATATAGTGAATGTCTTTAATGTTTACAACAACAATAAAGTTCCATTCGGCTGGTTTCGGGGAAAAGGTACGCCAGAACAAATAACTTTCGCCGCAAAAGAAATTGCAAAACAATGGGATTTAGACTTGTCCAAAGCTGCTAATTCTGAGGTAATTACAGAATTCATGAAGGCAGCCGGACTAGGAATCGACTGTTCAGGTTTTGTATATCAAACTTTAAAGTACTCCTTTGAGAAAGCCGGATACACAAGTGTATTAGACAGTGTATTGAGGGGAATTGATGTTCATGAGGAAGAAAATGAATACAGGATTGGTGTAAAAAATTTTACAGGTAAAGCTTCTAGAGTTATTCATCCTGCGGAAACCCAGCCGATAGATATAATTGTCATTAAGGATCCAACAAGAGGAAAATATACCCATATGGCATTAATTCTAAAGAGAGACGAAGACTTAATGATAGCTCACTCAGTAATTGGGCAAATACCTACAGGTGTCCATATGTCATACTTGCAAATCGAAAACGATTTGCCACAATTTAGTTTTAGGCCAAACTTAACTGAACGATGGGAAAAACTTTATAAAATGGGAAATCTTGAATTTAGGAGATTAAACGTTTTCTAACAATCTTTTTAAACTAGTTACTTTTTTTAAAAGTTATCTAAACCTAGTAAAATACGAGTATGAAGAAAAAAAAAGAACAATTACCTCCCCACACTTCTGAGTTACTTAGAAATTATCTATTCTTACCATTCAGAACTACAAAAATTGCATGTCCATACTGGGTCAATGATTTTAATAAAGGCATTAAAGGTCCCTTCTCGGGTAAAGGAACGCCGGGACAGATAGTTATGACTTCGTATAAAGCAGCAAAGAAATTGAAAATAAACTTGGACATATTAAGCGCAAGAGAACTTAGGTCGTTCCTAAAAAATAATAGGATAGGCATAGATTGTTCCGGATTTGTTTTTCATTTGTTAAACAAGTTTGATAAAGAAAAGGGGGGAGATGGTATAGTCAAAAGATATTTGGGAAGTGTAGATATCCCAGACTGGCGTGCAGCTTGGAAAGTAAATGCAGAAATGCTTACCAACAGTGACCTTACTAGAAAAGTAAAAACGAAAGAAATAAAACCAGGAGATATAATTCGGTTGTTAGGCGGTAAACATATTGCCTTCACTGTAAATGTCGACAAACAATCAATCACCTATGCACACTGCTCAAATTACACAAAGGTAAGAGGATGCCATTTAGGAAAAATTTTGTTGAAAGATTGGGAAAGGGGATTAGAATATCAGGAATGGAAAGAGTTAACTAAAGATGGAAAAAAATATAAAAATGTAACTTTTTACCCGAATCTGGGAGATTCAATAAGAAGACCGAAATGGTGGAAATAAAACCTTCGCCTTTTTCTAAAACAAGAATGATCAATTACCAATTGATTATTCTTTAAAAATTGCTCCGGAGTCTCAAAAGTATGTAATTTATACACCCTCTATTTTTCAGAATATGTTTGGCGGTATAATAATCAGAAAAAGATAAACAAATCCTTAAAAATTATCAAAATAAAACAAACAACATAGTTAAACCCATAACAGACGATGAATACATTTTGATAGAAAATTAATTCAGGGAAAATAGGGATTTATTCTACTGGATCCCAAACCTAAGGATTTCAGACTACAAAAACTCGCCGCTCAATAACTCCCACAATTTGTTGGTGGATTGGGGCAACTGGCCGTTCGCCGTTAATTTCGGCTAATAAATTCCGTTGGCGGTAATAATCAATAATTTTGCCCAGCGTTTTTTCAGACCACTTTAGACGTCGATGAATAGCCGCCAATGTTTCATCGCTTCGCCCTTTTTGAAATTTTTCCCCTCTAGACCATAGTTTTTTGGCTCTAGCAATTACTACTTTCGGGCTAACCCGGAGATACAAAACAACGTCTAACTTTGTTTTCTTTTTGGCCAAATAATTATCTAAAAGCGCCGGTTGATCCGGCAGGCGGGGAAAACCGTCTAAAACAAATCCCTTGTCAATCCATTGATTAAGAACCGGTCTTAAAACTCTAAAAGTTAATTTTGTAGAAATAAATTCTCCTTTTTTGATTAATTTTTCTACTTTAAGGCCAATTGGCGTTTTTTGTTTAATTTCTCTGCGAAATAACTCCCCACTGGAAATGTGCTTCCAACCAAACTTTTTCTCCAATAACTCCGCCTGGGTCCCCTTGCCACTTCCGGAAGGGCCAATAATTACTATTCTAGCCGGTTTATAATTGGTCATATTGATAAGTTTGCACTGAATTCTCTATTGAACGGCTAATTTCCAAAATCACCGAAATAACAATTAAAAGTCCGGTGCCACCAAGGGTAAGAGTAGAAATTCGGGTCATTTTCTGCACTATCGACGGCAAAACAGCCACTGTTCCCAAAAAAACGCCGCCAATTACCGTTACCCGGTGGAGATACCAATTAAGCCGTTTCTTAGTTGCCTCCCCTGGCCTAATTCCGGGAATAAAAGCGCCCCTTTTCCTTAAATCTTCAGCCACCTCCTCCGGCTTAAAAACTACTAAGGTATAAAAAAAAGTAAAAACAACCACCAAAACAAAATAAACTAAGGTATAAAACAAGCTCCCTGGTTGAAACAAGCGGCTGAGAACTCCTCCCAGGCGAACCAGTTTCTCGCTGGACAAACCAACTAGGGTTCGTCCCGCCATTGAAGGAATAAAAATTAAAGACATAGCAAAAATAATCGGCATCACTCCGGCCGTATTAATTTTGATCGGCAAATATGTCTTGCCGCCGCCGGCAAATTTTCCTTGGCGACGGGCCGAATGAATCGGCAACCTTAAAGCGGCCTCTTCAATCATAATAATGCCGCCAATCAAAACAACCGCTAAGCCAAAAAAAACGGCTAAATTAAAAAATCCCTGGCCCTCAACAACGGCTGCCGTTTGCATAATATTAATCGGATAACGGGCCACAATTCCGGCAAAAATTAGCACCGAAATCCCATTGCCAATGCCAAATTCGCCAATCAAATCTCCCAAAAAAACTAAAAGCATTGTCCCCGCCGTCATCGTCACAATTATCGAAGCCAGAACTAATGGAGAAAAATTACTAATAATTTGTTGCTGTCTCAAAATGCTGCACATACCGAAGCTCTGAAGTAAGGCCAAGGGAACGGTAATTAATCGAGTGTAGAGATTAATTTTGGCTCGGCCATATTCCCCTTCCTTGCTTAACTCCTCCAGTTTAGGCACCACCAAAGTAAGCAGTTGCAACATTACCGAAGCGTTAATAAAAGGATTCAGCCCTAAAGCGGCCACCGAAAAATTGGCCAGGGTCCCTCCGGAAAACACATCCAGCAGGGTTAACAATTGATTCCGAGAAAAAAATTGATGAAGCAACTTGGTATCAACGCCAGGGACAGGAAGATGGGCAACGAGACGAAAAAAGAAGAGAATTCCCAAAGTAATCAACAATCTCTTTCTCAGCTGGGAAATTTCTAAGGCCTTTTTAAAAAGCAGAATTTTTTCGCTCCATTTAACCATGTTTTGACTTTAATCTCCCTCGACCGCGCCAAAGCGGCAATCGCTTCAGCCAAGACTTTTTAATTTTCGTCCCAGAAAAAGTCAATGGCACTTTTCCCCTTGCCTTAGCGCCTTTTGCTCCTCTAACCGTAGTATGACCACCCTTACCACTGGCGTACCCTCGCCCTAATCTTTTTTTCTTTTTCCCGGTAGTAATTTTAGGTAATTGGTGCAACCTCATTTTTTTCGTTTTTCACTTCTAATTTTTTCAAGGCTTCATAGGTGGCCCAAACATTGTTGGCTTTATTACGCGAACCAAGAATTTTGGCTACTAAATCTTTTATCCCCACTGCCGAAGCAATTACTCTCACTGGACCACCGGCAATCAGCCCCGACCCTCCGCGCGCTGGCTTAAGAAGCACACGAGCTGCTTTTCTCTTGCATTCTACTGAATAGGGAATCGTTGTTCCCCGCAAAGAAATCTTCATCATTTTCCTTTTAGCCAACTTCATCCCTTTACGAATAGCTGAAGCCACATCTTTTGCCTTGCCCAAAGCTACCCCCACCTTGCCTTTGCCATCACCAACAACTACCAGGGCGGTAAAGGAAATCTGATTACCCCCCTTGGTTTTTTTAGAAACCCTTTTAATTTCAATTACTGATTCTTGGTATTCTCTATTTTGTCTGGTTCTATCTTGCATAAAAAATAATGATTAATGGGTAATGTTTGATGAGTAATAGTTTAAAAAATTAGTCCTCCCGCTCTTGCCCCCTCCGCCAAGGCCTTTACTCGACCTTGATAACAATATGGACCGCGATCAAAAGCCACTTTTTTAATCCCTGCTTTAATCGCCCTAGCCGCAATTTCCCTTCCTACGGCAAAAGCCCTTTCGGTCTTAGTTTTTTTTGCCATTCCCTTTTTCTTTAACAAAGCCTTGTCACTAAACCCCAAAACGCTTTTCCCATTACCAAGATCAACAATCTGCGCCCAAATATATCTATTGGAACGGAAAACACACAATTTTCTCTTCTTTCCCAATAGCTTAATTTTCATCCGCACTTTCGCGCTTCTCCGTTTTTTTAGCAATTTCAAGTTGTTTGCTTTAGGCATATTCTTGCCCCCCCGCAGCGCCCGCCTTAGCCGCCTTGCCCGGCTTTAATTTAACTACCTCATTAACGTATCTAATCCCTTTGCCTTTGTAAACATCAGGAGGCCTAATTTTTCTAATTTTAGCCGCAGTGTTGCCAACCAGCTCTTTATCAAGCCCGACAATTTTAACTTTGTTCTCTGCAACTTCAAATTTAATTCCCTCAGGGGAACTAACTATCACCGGATGGGAAAAACCAAGCTTAAAAACCAATTTATCCCCCTCCAAATTGACTTTATAACCGGCGCCAACCACTTGTAGTTCCTTTTCCCAGCCCTTAACAACACCAATAATCATATTATTAATCAAACTCCGAGTAGTACCGTGATTAGATTTAGTTTTCTTGTCATTGCGCCGCCGTAAAACAATTAATTTTCCCGCCTGTAGCTGCGGGGCAATAAACTCAGGGAGTGGCAACTTTAACACACCCCTTGGACCAGTCACCGTTATTTGGCCAGGTTCAATCGTTAAATTCACCCCTTTGGGTATAGTAATCGGTTGTCTTCCTATTTTTGACATTTTTAGTTTCGCTTTGGGTAAATTACCAAACTTGACCAATGACTTCACCGCCTAAATTTTTCTTTTTGGCCATTTTGCCAATCATCAGTCCTTCACTGGTGGAAATAATAGTAATTCCATTTTTCCCAACTGGCCAAGGAATTTCATTGCCCGAAGCCGTTAATCTTCCCCCCGGCCTGGAAAAGCGCTTTACTCCTTTTAGGACCGGTTCATTTTGCCTATTATACCGCAGGCCAACAACGATTTCCTTTTTAACCTTATCAATTTTTTTTACTTTGAAATCAGCCAAGTAACCACTCTTTACCAACAAGCTTGCCAATTTTTCTTTTATTTTTGACCCAGGACAAACGACCTTATCTTTTCCTGCCAGGTAGCCATTTTTAATTCTGATCAAAAAATCACCAATTGGATCCATCTTTATTAAGCTCCAAATTATAAATTACAAATTACAAATAAATTCCAATTTTCAAATCACAAATACTAAATCTCTTACTTAAAATTTGTGATTTGATACTTAGTGCTTGGAATTTTAACATATAACTACCAACTTGCTTTTTTAACTCCGGGCAAAGCCCCTTTGTGGGCCAAACGGCGAAAACAAAGCCGACAAAGCCCGAAAAAGCGAATATACCCCCTTGGCCGCCCACATAATTGGCAGCGATTACGATAACGAGTTTTATACCGCAGTGTTTTATTTTCTCTGACAATTTTTGCTTTTGACGCCATATTATTTCTCTTTTTTAAAAGCCAAGCCGAGAGTTTCCAAAAGAATTCTTGCTTCTCGTTGGTTTCGGCTCTTAGTAACAATGGTAACTTGCAAACCCCTCTGTTTCTTCACTTTATCAATATCAATTTCAGGAAAAACTGTTTGTTCCCTCAGGCCAATATTAAAATTACCCCCTTGATCAAACTGGCTCGGTGACACTCCTTTAAAATCACGCAGCCGAGGCAAAACCAAAAGAAACAGCTTTTCTAAAAAGTCATCCCTTCTTTTACCTCTTAAAGTCACTTTTAAACCGATTGGATCTCCTTTTTTCAGCTTAAAACCGGAAACCGCTTGTCTGGCTCGGCAAATTTTTGGCTGTTGCCCAGTAATTACTTTTAATTCTTCCACCGCTTCCGCCACCGTTTGCTTATTCTCTTTACCCTCAGGTACTCGCATACTAATTACCAGCTTTACTACCCGTGGCAAAGCCCAAGGATTTTTAATTCCCAACTTTTTTTGCAGTTTTGGAATAATCTCGCTTTTATAATTTTCAAATAACATTCTATTTTTTAACCCCTTTATCTATTAACGATTTGCATTTTCGGCAAATTCTATACTTATTTCCCTTTTTGTCAAGCTGATAACTTACCCGGGTTGTCTTGCCGCAACTAGGGCAAATTAGCATCACTTTGCTAACCCAAAGTGGCTTTTCCATCTCAACAATCCCTCCCGGCTGATCTTTTCCCCTCGGCTTAACATGCTTTTTAACTATATTTATCCCACCAACAATCAGTTGCGCTTTTTTAGGCAATATTTTTTTAACCGTCCCCGTTCTGCCCCGGTCCTTACCAAGAATAATTTTAACTTTATCGCCTTTTTTTATTCTTATCTTATTGTTCATCACTCGTTACCCATTACTCATCAAATTAACTCCCTTGCCATAGCAGCAATTTTATTAAAACCTTTCTCTTTAACCTCCCGCGCCACCGGACCCAAAACCCTTGTCCCTTTAGGATTACCCTGCTTATCAATAATCACCGCCGCGTTATCATCAAAACGAATATAAGAACCATCTTTCCTTCGTCGTTCCTTTCTGACTCTGATAATTACTGCTCTAACTTTATCTTTTTTCTTTACCACACCATTAGGCAAGGCCTCTTTTACACTAGCAACAACCACATCTCCCAAACTCCCCCAATAGCGTTTTGATCCACCCAAAACCTGAATTACCATCAATTTCTTGGCGCCGCTATTATCGGCCGGTTTCAAAATTGTTCTTAATTGGATCATTTCTTTTTTTGAATTTCAATAACTTCGAATCGTTTCAAATGGCTTAAGGGCCTTGTCTCTCTAATTTTAACAAAATCGCCTGTTTTTGCTCCTTTTTCATCATGAGCGTAAAGCTTTTTTCGTTTGGTAATCACTTTTTTATAAAGCGAATGCCTTTTCTTGCGTTTAATTAAAACGACAACCGTCTTGGCCATTTTGTCAGAAACAACTTGGCCAACAAAAGTTTTTCTCATAGCTTCTCCTTTTTTTCTGACAAAATAGTTTTAATAACCGCGATCTCATTTCTAATTTTTGCCACCAAGTGAACATTTTTTAATTGTCCCTGTGCCAACTTAAACCTGGTTTTAATTAATTCTCTTCCTTTTTCCATCAGAACCGCTTGCAACTCGGCAAGATTTTTCTGACGCCACTCCTGTTTCTTATTTTTCCTCATTATTCTCTCCTGGCAATAATTTTACTTTTAAATGGTAGTTTGGCCATTGCCCGGGTCAAAGCTTCCCTGGCTACTTCTTCAGAAACACCACTAATCTCAAATAAAATCCGCCCTGGTTTGACAACAGCTACCCAGTGATCAACGTCCCCTTTGCCCGCCCCCATTGGCGCTCCGGCTGATTTTTGACTCACTGGTTTATTTGGAAAAACCCTAATCCAAACCTTGGCTTTCCGTTTAGTGTGGTGGGTAATCGCTCTTCTAGCCGCCTCCAATTGGGCAGCTGTTAACCAAGCGCACCCTAAACCCTTCAAGCCAAACTCGCCAAAGTTGAGTTCAGAACCGGCAACGCTCTTTCCCTTCATTCGCCCCCGGAACTGTTTTCGATATTTAATTTTTCGCGGCTGCAACATTTTTTACTCAGTCTCCCCACGATTAACATAAACCTTAACACCAATATAACCTGAGCGCGTCAGCGCTGGCATCTCGGCATAATCAATATTGGCCCTAATAGTGCTTAAGGGAACTTTGCCCCGAGAAAATTTCTCTGTTCGAGAAATCTCGACACCGGCAATTCGACCGGCGAGAACAATTTTTACTCCCTCTGCCCCTGCGCGGATCACTCGCTCCATCGCCGCGTTGACCACCCGACGATAAGGCATCCGCCTTTCTAATTGAACTGTCAACCGTTCTGCCACTAATTTTGCTGACAACTCGGAATTTTTTACCTCCTCAACTTCTATTTCCAGATTCTTCCGAGGTTCAGGAACACTAACGAGATTAATTAGTTGTTTTTTTAATTCCTCTAGGCCCTTGCCGCCCCGGCCGATAACCACTCCCGGACGACTAACCTGAAGAATAATTTTAATCTGATTTTTCAATCGTTCAATTCTGGTATTAACCAGACCAGCTAACCTTAACTTCTTCTCCAAAAAATTTCTGATTTTAAAATCCTCAAAAATAAATTTCTTGTAATCGCTCTTCTTGGCAAACCATTGTGATTGCCACCTAAACGGCCCCCTTAAAGCTGCTAATCGAAAACCGACTGGATTAACTTTATGCCCCATGTTTTTCTTTCCTCTGACCAACTAATTTAATTGTCAAATGGCTCCTGCTTTTTCGAATAACGCCACCATTAAATCGTGCCCCATGAGATTTATCTCTTCTTTTTAACACCGGGCCTTGGTCAACCAAAATTTCTTTAAACCGCAAACTTTCTTTAACTAAACCGAAATTATTCTCCCCATCAGCAAGGGTTGTTTCAATTGCTTTAATTAAAAATCTTGCCCCTTTTTTATTTAAAAATCTTAGTTGACGCAGTGCCTCCTCAGGCTTTAATTTTTTAATCGCCTTAACAATCAAGCCCAACTTTCGTGACGAAATCGGCAAATATTTCACCCTACTTTTTACTTCCACCAGCTCTGGTTTTTTTATTTTCTTTTTTTCTTTACCCATTACCCATTACCCATTAATCATTAACCATTATTTTTATGTTTTTTCAATAATTCTTTTCACTACTTTTCCATGCCCACGAAATGTCCGAGTAGGAGAAAATTCCCCTAGCCGATGGCCAACCATCTCTTCACTAATAAAAACTTTAATAAATTTTCTTCCGTTATGCACAGCAAAAGTGTAGCCAACAAATTCCGGCGGAATTTGAGAAC
>JGI24025J20009_10001750_pt1 | contig 16131 bp, 16 predicted proteins | sample Cruoilmetagenom3_FD_20009 | JGI IMG/M metagenome (IMG submission 20009)
CAGACGTAGACCCTTACTCAGGCAGTCCGTTGGTCGTTTTCGAATGGGATAGCGAGGGAGCACATCTGTTTGAGCAAATAACCAGCCGAAATTTGCAGAAGCCGCTGGCTATTTTTCTGGATAATCAAATGATTTCCGCCCCAACAGTGACGAGCGTGATCAGAGATCGTGGACGAATTGATTTCAACCGTCCCGTTCCTATGGCTGAAGCTGAGAGACTGGCCATCCAGCTTAACTCTGGTGCGCTAGATGTGCCCCTGACTATTATTGACCAGCGAGATGTTGATGCCAGTTTGGGGGCTGACTCCATAAAGAAAAGCATACTGGCTGCCGAGATCGGATTGGTATTGCTATTGTTGNTCATGCTCGTCTATTATCGTCTGCCTGGCCTGGTGGCCTGTCTTAGTCTNGGCATTTACGGTGTTCTTCTGTTAGCTATCTTCAAAGTNTTTCACACCAACTTGACCTTGACCCTGCCGGGCATTGCTGCCTTCATTCTGTCTTTGGGTATGGCGGTGGATGCCAATGTCCTCATCTTTGAGAGACTGAAGGAGGAATTGCGGGCTGGGCGCACGCTGGGGGCTGGCGTTGAGGCTGGTTTTGATCGCGCCTGGACAGCCATCCGTGATAGCAATATTACTACCTTTATCGCCTGTATCATCCTTTTCTGGCTCGGCGGTACCTTCGGCGCCTTCATGGTTAGGGGCTTTGCCTTGACTTTGTTTATCGGTGTAGCTATGAGCATGTTTACTGCCATTATCATCACCCGAACCTTCCTTCGTCTTGTTGTCGCCAGCAAGCTAGTTACCAATCCAGCAGCTTACGGAGTCAAAACATGATTGACTTTGTGGGCAAGAAACAGTGGTTTTTCCTTATCTCAGCGGTGGCGCTAATTGTGGCTATCATCTCGTTGGCTGTTTTCAAGCTGCAGCCTGGGATTGATTTTACCGGCGGCACATCTATGACGCTCCATTTTACTCCGCAAGTGGAGCAAAGCCAGTTACGCCAGGAATTCACCAATGTGGGGCATCCTGAGGCCATGATTCAAAAAAGCGGAGATGATTTCTTCATCCGCATGAAAGAGATATCAGCTCAGAAACGGGAAGCTATGATGGAAGGGCTGGAGACAAGCCTGGGCAGCGAAATCACAGTGCGTGACTATAGTACAATTGCCGCCTGTATAGCTACAGACACGGCGCGCAACGCCGGCATCGCCGTGATAATAGCTGCTGCCGCCATGCTATTATATATCGCTTGGGCCTTCCGCCGCATGCCCAAGCCATTTCGCTGGGGCACCTGTGCTATTGTCGCTTTAGTTCACAACGTGCTTATAGTGGTAGGCATTTTCTCTATCCTAGGCCAGATAGCTGGGGTAGAGATTGATGCTATGTTCATCACTGGGGTGCTAACAGTCGTAGGCTACAGCATCAATAATACCGTTGTTGTTTTTGACCGCGTTCGGGAAAACATGTCTAAGGGTATTAGTCCTGACTTCGGAGTAACGGTGAATTGCAGCCTTATGGAGACAGTGGTGCGATCTGCGAATACTTCCCTGACTACTCTTTGCGTCATCCTGGCTCTGTTATTCTTTGGCGGAGCGACCATTCATTACTTCATCCTGGTATTACTTATCGGTTTACTAGCCGGCACTTATAGCTCTATGTGCATTGCTGGTCCGCTTCTGGTTGTCTGGGAGAAGAAAGAGTGGGGCAAACTTCTGTCCTTTGCCAAGTAGCCAGCACAGAAAATTAAAAGGCAAAGGTCAAGAATCAAAATTACAATTCAAAATGTAAAAGGGTTGATTTTTGAATTTTGGTTTAGTACTCAGATAGGTGGTGTAGCTCTTTTATCTTCTTGATATGCGTTTCAAAGCCACCAGGCTTTTCCCTTGACGGTTTTCCCAACGGGTCAATTATCTCTGCGTTATCCAGGAGGACGTCAAAGGTAGCTTTTGTTGACGAGGCAGCTACTTGAAGGTTATAGCCACCCTCGAGGGTAAGAACAAGGCGCCCCTGGCAAAGCTCAATAGCTAATTCTTTCAGCACCCTCACCATTTGAGCAAAGCCGGTAATGGTTACTTGCATCATGGCCAAGCTGTCAGCCCAGTGAGGATCGAAGCCAGCGGAAACAAGGATAAGCTGTGGCTGGAATCTTCGCGCCACAGGGACCAATATCTCATTAAAGGCTCTCAGATACTCCTCATCGCCCCAGCCAGCAGTCATGGGAAAATTGACTGTAAATCCTTTTCCTTCACCAGTCCCGATTTCACCGACATTTCCTGTCCCGGGGTAAAAGGGGTACTGGTGGGTGGAGAAATAAAGGACTTTAGGGTCGGCGTAAAAGGCCTCCTGAGTCCCGTTGCCATGGTGGACATCGAAATCGGCGATGAGAACACGATTGAGATTGAAGTTATTTAGGGCGAATTTAGCCGCAACAGCCACATTGTTGAAAATGCAAAAACCCATTGCCCGATTGCGAGTGGCATGGTGCCCTGGAGGTCTAACTAAAGCGAGGGCACTATCCACCTTTCCTGTCATCACTGCCTCTACAGCAGTTAGAACTCCACCAGCAGCATACAGAGCTACTTCATAAGACTTGGGACACATCACAGTATCGGGGTCAAGCCAGCCACCACCCCGTTCTGCATTACTTTCAACATAAGAAATATGTTCCGGGCTGTGCACCATTTCTAGCTCTTCTACCGTGGCCGGACGCGGTGAAAGTGTAGTTGCCTGATTTATCAGGCCAGTCTCCTCTAAATGTGACATTATGGCCACCAGCCTCTGAGAATTCTCCACGTGGTTTCCCGTGTCATGTTCTAAGTAAATCGGGTCATAAACCAGTCCCGCTTTCATCTGGTTCACCTCTTGCCAATCATAGCAAAGTTGTTCAGCCAAAACAATTAGAACGTCATGCCTCTTTGTACCCCAAGCAATGATAGCTCCACCAGAGCCATCGCTTCTTGCTGTGCGATAGGCAAAGCTCGAATGGGTTTTACAGTCGACGCTCCACATCCTATTATGCAGAGGACAAATCCACCGTAGACAAAATTAAACAAATAATCTATTGGGTCAAAGCAGGAAACTGGGACTCTCATAAAAGCAGTGGCAGTGGTATAACTTATAAAAAGCAAGAAGCTGCTGAGAAGCCCTGTTTTCCAAGAAGAGGAGAAATAGCCAAAGGTGAATGCCAAAAGCGGGAGGAGGCAGAAAAGCATGCTATGAACCTGGAAGGCGAGGCAAGCATTGGCAAAGCCAACTACCAGGGCGATTATTGGTATATATATCCTTTTCATTCCTCAAGCTATAATGCTATGCCAACAGCTTATCTTTGACCAGAGCCGGAACTACGTTCAGAAAAGTTATTAAGGTGACCAGTCCGGCCACTCATCTACAGCCTGATTATTGGTAAGTCGGGTCTGGTTTGAGCCGTCAGCGTTCATTACGTAGATTTCCCTATCACCATTATCGCGGTCTGATACGAAGGCAATCTTCTTGGCATCTGGCGACCAGGAAGGCATCCCATCAAAAAATCGACTATCAGTAAGCCGAGTTTCCTTTGAGCCGTCGGCGTTCATTACATAGATTTCCATGTCGCCGTTATCGCGGTCGGACACAAAGGCAATCCTCTTACTATCTGGTGACCAAGAGGGCATCTCATCAATAGTTTCGTTACTGGTGAGCTGAATTTGGTTTGAGCCGTCAGCGTTCATTACGTAGATTTCTTGGTCTCCATCACGGTTAGAATTAAAAACGAGCTTGGCTCCGTCTGGTGACCAACAGGGGTAAACATCATTAGCTTCATTATAAGTGAGCCGAGTCTGCTTTGAGCCGTCAGCATCCATCACATAGATTTCCATAGTCTTGAATTTATTGTCATCGCGGTCTGATACAAAGGCAATCTTCTTACCATCTGGTGACCACGAAGGCGACACATCACAAGCTGTATTATTGGTGAGTCTAATCTGGTTTGAACCGTCGGCGTTCATTATGTAGATTTCGTAGTTCCCATCTCGCAACGAGTAGAAGGCAACCTTCTTACCATCAGGCGACCAGGTGGGGGCGTTATCTGCCTCTGGGCTGTTAGTCAGCCTTATCTGGTTTGAGCCGTTGACATTCATCACATAGATTTCGTAGCTGCCATCTCTATTAGAGGCAAAAGCAATCTTTGATGGGGAAGCCTCACCTGAACAGCCAGAAGCGAGCAAAACTGGCAAAACCAATGCCAGGAGTGTTGAGGTAGCAGTAAGCCGAGTTACCCCTTCCCGCATATCTTATCCTCCTTTATTGTATTGTCCTCCCGTCATTGAGGTGGCCAAACAGATAAATAGTCCTCGATATCGCGGGGCATTGCTCAGATTAATGTTAGACCTATAGCCAATAACCACTTCCTTTTCATTTGATAACCCCCTTCTTTTATTATTTGAATTACCTAGTAAGGCTCAACCTTCTTAAGCCATAGGCTCACCCCCTTATCGTTTTCTTATGCCCAAAAGATAGAGTAAAGCGGCAATGAGCATCACGATTATGACTACGATGACAATAAATGCCCATAAGGGAAGGAATCCCGACTGGAAAGAATAAGCTGTGGTCCAGCCACTGTCATTTTGGGCGCCATCTATTGCCTTTACCCTCCAGTAGTAGGTGCCATAGGATAGAGCTTGCCCCTGGGGCAAAGTATAGCTAGTTCCCGTTAACCCGCTAACTTCGGGAATCACCAGGCTAACAAAACCAGGGTCGCTGGCAATCTGCAACTTATAGCTTACTCCGCTGGAGTCCGTTACCGTCGTCCACTGAAAAGCAGGAGCTTGGCTACCAATAAATCCAATTCTACTGCCATTAGCTGGCAAGCTAAGCGTTGGCTTGGCCGGCGGTGTTGATTCCACAACGAAGTTCATGCTGAATGTGTTGCCTGAGGCGTCGCTGACTGTTACAGTATGCTCACCATGTTTGCTCTTGGGCGCTGAGAAACTGGTAGAGAAACTGCCTTCGCTATCGCTTGTCGCGGTAGCTACCTGAGTGGCGTCATACTTAATAGTTACCGATTTACTACCGGGAAAGCCAGCGCCGCTAACGGTGATCTCATCACCCACGTTCCCCGTCGTCGGGCTGAGTTTGACACTAGCAGCTATAGGAAAGTCTACTTTATCCTTGTTTTTATCCTCATCCTTTGCTTCTATATCGTAGGTGCCGGAGCTCTTTACCGGCAGGGTAAAGGTAACCTCAAAGCTGCCGTAGTAATCGGTCTCATCTTCGGCCACCTCATCACCGTCAAGTTTGATAGTAACGTCAACATCCTTGCCAAAGCCGGTACCTTTTACTTTTACAGTATCACCGGCTGCCCCTTTAGCCGGGGTAACGGTTATCCCCGGTTCCACGGTAAAATCAGCCTCAGCCATGGAACCAGAATCATCGGTTACAGTTATAGTATGGTCACCAGCAGTGCTTTTGGGGATGATAATGGTGCACACAAACTCGCCATCTTTATCGGTCTCCTCATCGCCACTTACTATATCTACCTCGTCATCATCATATTCCACGGTGATGTCTTCATCATCGCTGAAACCAGCACCGCTAATCTCGACCTCGGTGCCCACTGGACTGTCATCGGGGTCTAGCTCAATCTCTCCGGCGAGTACCGTGAATTCGGCAATAGCTCTTATGAGATCTTCGCCGTGATAGGTAACATAAATATAATATGTGCCGCCGTGTACCTCTTCGTCCTCATCGCCGTCAGTTAGTTCATCTGGCACCTTGAAGCGGGTGTCAAACTCGCCATCTTCATCTACCGACACTCCTGATTTCAGGCGCTCGTAGTTTTCAACCTCATCGCCAATATCATCATGGCTGTCAGCCTCCTCGCTGGAAAAATAAATATCAACCTCGGAATAATAGGGCGGGCTAGCATCGGGATCGCTTTCCGGGAAATCCTCGCCCTCAATATCAATCGATTCGCCAATTTCACCCTCCTCGGGGTCTAGCTCAAGCGACGTAGCAGCCAGAGCTGGTGAAGCGGGTATGGCTACTACCAGCATGGACAGGATAGTCGCCAGCACCACAATCCGGAACAGCTTACTAACATTTCTCATGATTTACCTCCTTCAGGGTTGATCCCAGACTAACAGCCTAAAAATCGCCCTTTTTACATTTCATTCTTATAGCCCTTTACCGCAGACCTCACTTTATATAACGAATAGATCAGTTTTGGGTTTACTCTCCTCCAATTTCTTAGCACCTCACTGCAGAGGTATATGGAACTCCCATGGGCCTTGCCACTCACCAAATTCAGTTATGGTAAAGGTCAATTCCTTGGCATCGCTGAGCACGGGGTCAAGCCAATCTCCAGCAGTCCCCCAGCATAACTGAATACCATCGTCAAGATAACGCATACCGGCAAGCCCGGCATCCTTGATAACACCATCCACAGTGTATTGAGCCCAAACAGGACCACTCCATTGAGGGTGGTCGTAACCAGCTGAGGGGCTGTTAGGTGAAGTAGCAAAAGCACAAAACTTAGCACCCTCTGCAGTCAGTTCCACTTGCTCCAAGGTAATAGTCAGGTCAATAGATAACTCCTCTCGCTTCCACATAAAAGGCAGGTCGGTTACTGTCTGAGCCTGCTTTACTTCAATATTTTTTTCCATAGCCCCCTGGGGGAATTGGATAAGTAGCTTAGTAACGCGTCCGCTTGTACCAAATGTACTCTTGCTACCATCAGCCTCAATCACATGGCCCTTTATGTCAGCGTTTACCTTGTAATAGCCCGGAGCTACCTGCTGTCCACTATTATCCTTCTGGTCCCAGATTAAGGTATATACTGCTGTCTCTCCTGGTTGTAAGTGGAGCTCTTCGGAACCTGTTGGAAAAGATCGGATTATCTGCTCCTTCCAATGAACCGTCACGGGAGGCGTAATTCCTATTACGGGAGGAAACGGGGTTACTGTAATAGGTTCTGAGCTTACGTTCTTAAATTTGAATTCAATTTCGACTTCCTCCCCGGGCAGATAAACAGTCTTTGCTGGAGCTGCCTCTACCCCTAGACATAGTCGAGGTGCACTTGGCGCAGGCGGTGGCGCCTCCTCTGGTGGTGGCACTCCCTCTGGTAGTAGCGCTGAAGGTTGTTTTAAAATTCCACTTCCCCAGATAACGCCGCCAACCACGACAATAACCAAGAGCGAGGCAGCCACAGTACGCCACACGGGTCGCTGTGGAACTAAGTGTCTTAACATTTCCCAGAACCGAATGTGTTCTGTCCTTTTCTGCTCCATTTTGCTTGATTTGGTGAGCAAGCTATCCTTGAGTTCGGCTTTGAAGGAAGGGCGAGGAGTGACTCTGAGTTCGGTCAGCTTCTGGGCGAAATCAATTGCCTCTCGATAATCATCAGGCATATCAGCATGAGGCTCCGCTTTCTCCCCAGCTAGCATTTTATCTATGGCTTGGGAAATTTCCCTAGCAAAGTCAAATTTCTTCTCCCCCATTTCATCCCTCCTTGAACTTATCCCTCAGCTTGCATATCGCCCGGTACAGTTTCGTCCCCACATTCGATTCAGAAAGATGCAGTATTTTGGCAATCTGGCGATTGGTTAACTCAGCCCCAAATTTAAAGGAGATAATCTCCCGCTCCTGCTGGGGAAGTTCCCTTAGGTATGTTTCTAACCTCTGTAGCTCGTCCCTTCTGATAACTTTCCCCTCAGGAGATATTTCTTCTGAAACCACCTCAAACGCCTCTTCGATAGAGATGGTAACCTTCCTGCTCCTAACTCGGTAGTGGTCAATAACAGCATTACGCGCAATGGACAGGAGCCAGGTAGAGAAAGATGCCTTATTTGAGCGATAGCTATCAAGCCTTGTTAGCGCCTTCTCAAACACGGCCGAAGTTAAATCCTCAGCTAAATGCACATCACCCACCTGGTAACTGATGTAGCGGAAAACTTTGGGCAGATAATATTCATAGAGTTCGACAAAAGCCTCTCTCGCATTCTCGGCCTTTTTATTTGGTCGCAGCCTTAATCCCACTTAAGTGACCTCAAAGCCCCCTATTATTTATATATTTATACGACAAAGCGAAGGATGTATCACACCAGTCTGGATAGCAAGTGGGTAGAAACTTGTCTGGCAAATTTGCTCCCTATCGAGGTGACCAAACAGGCCTAAAGTAACCACCAGGCCCAGCAGCAATTAGATCGGTTACACTGCGGCTATGGATGTCTACAATAAAGATGCTACCCCAGCGCTCCCCTTTGCATTCAGGGCGACATAATGTGCTGCTAGAAAAGGCAATCCTTTTGCCATCAGGTGACCACGAAGGCCCGTGGCGACCAGAAAAAAGGAACCTTTTGCCATCAGGTGACCACTGAGACTCGTCATAGCCCCCAAACTCTTCATCAGTCAGTTTAATTAAATTGCTGCTATCAACATCCATCACATGAATCTGCTCACTCCCATATTTGCCAGAGCTAAAAGCAATCTTTTTGTCATCAGGAGACCACGCAGGATCACAATCATGAATATCAGGGCTATTAGTTAAATTGATACTAGTGCCATCCTCAACATCTACAAGGTAAATTTCACCATAACCTCTTTTCCCGACCCTGGGAACATACATGATCTTTTCCCCATCCGGTGACCAGCTGATTTCGCCAGTTGTTTTTGGTGCACTGACCAAGAGCCTTTGCTTACTGCCGTCGGCATCCATCACGTAGATACAGTGAGAAGGACCAGCCCCGAAAGCAGTAAAGGCAATTTGCTTGCCGTCAGGCGACCACAATGGCCCAACCTTGTAAATGTCGGGGGCTGTCCGTTAATCTTTCAATCTCACCGGTTTCAACATCTATCGTGTAAACCTCAGCTATGTAATTATTCGGTGACTGGGGAAATCCGCCTACAACGGCAATCTCAGTGCCATCAGGAGACCAGGAGATCCCCGCCCCCATCCAAGGGTTCAGCCGCTCCATCGTAGATAGCTTCGCCCTGGATACATTTGTGCCATCGGCATCAGCGGTCCAGAGTTCTCCATCAGGTCCAAAAAAGCCAATTCTTGTGCCATCAAGCGACCATTCGAGAACGGAAAGACCACATTCACCTAGCCTTATCTGGTTACTGCCGTCGGGATCCACACTATAGGCAAAGGAAACATGACCAGGATCTTCAAAGTCCGAGATGAAGGCAATTTTCCCTGGCGAGGTAGAGCTGCAGCCAAAACCCATCAAGGGTAACAAGAACACTACCATAACTAAGATTATTGATAATTTTCTTTTCATCCTTACCTCCTATGAAGATTGCTTATTAGTTTGTTTTGCCTATTCGATTGCCTCATACATGCATTACCCCCTTTCACTACTGCTCCATTTCTGACTTTATGGCCCCCTTAGGTAGGCCTTCCTCTAGATTCTCTCGCTCAATTATACGGCGGAGCAAGGAATGTATCACACTTTACCTCGAATTGAGACTATGAATTTTGTGGAAAAGGGGGCGATAGGCCAGCGACTTCGCCTCCTCATTTTCGCCACATCACACCCTCCTGCTGCTATCAGCCTTAAGCTTTGTTTTTAAGAACTTGGCCTCGCTAATAGAAAGTACAAGCCTATGCGGGTGGGGAAAGGTAGGCCTGATTTCTTAAGCCTTCTTTCTCCTCCGGCGATACCGCCAGTAGAGGATACCGCCGATAACCAGCCAGAGGGGACTGAAGATACCCAGCCAGATAGCCACAGTCACCATAACATGGCCAAAGCCGACCAGGGCGCTGCGGGCTCCAGTGGCAACAGTGCCAACCTGCCAGCCGGGGAGAACGGTGATGTAGTCGGTCCTGGTTTCAGTATGCGTGTTGCCCCTGTCATCGGTGACCTGGAGGGATACAGTGTAGCTGCCGGCAGCCTTATAGCTGTGGGTGGGAAACTCCGCGGTGCTGGTATTGCCATCACCGAAGTCCCACTGGTAACTATAAGGAGCAAAACCGCCAGCCCTTTGGGAGGCAAAGTGGACTTCCTCCCCTTCCTTCGGCCTTGCCTTGTGGGCAGTGAATTGGACGTCGAGCCTGGCCTGCTCCAGGCGTATTTCAATAAGTGAGGTAGCGGAGGTGCGCTCCAGATATTGCATCCGACCCTTCGTCTGCTCAATTTCACCTGTTGTTTTAGAGAGCTCACGATAAATAGCGAGAATGTCCTCGGCCTTTTCGGCCTTCTCCATCAGCTTGAGCAATTGGGCTTCGGTTGCCTCCAGGTTGCGGAGCCTGGAGCCCAGGTCAACATACTCTTCAGTTACATCCTTGCTGGATGTCTTCTCGGAGCTTACATCAACCGCCAACTCACGTAATGCCTTCATAGCGTCATCGAAATGCTCAGCGGGCACGCGAATGGCGATAGCACCAGCAAGCCTTTCCTCTTCCCTCCACCTTTTTGAAGAAACGACATACCCCCCAAAGCTCGCAGCGAGGCCAGTAATTTGATTCATGGCCTCAGGGACATCCTCCACAATCAGCGAGACATCCCCGGTGCGCACAATCATGCGCTCGGTGGCCCAGGGCTGGCCTAGTTCTTCCTCGGACACAGCGGGTGCCTCGGGCGCAGGGGGTGGTCTCTCTTCCTCAGGTGATGGAGGTGCTTCCTCCCGCGGCATTCCCTCCGATGGCGGCGGTGCCCCTGCTGGCGCACAGGCAGCAGGCGCCAGCAAACATGCTACCAATGTCAATCCTATTATCAGCCTCTTCATTTAATCACCTCCTTCACATTTATTCACAACGCTCCGTTACTTCTCCTCTGGGAGGCCACGTGTCTACGTCTACTGTCTTTTCCGTATCCAAGTCAACGGTGACCTGGATTGCAATTTGCCATGGTTCTCCAAAGTGGACAATAATTCCTGGATATACCACTGTCCATTCTATGTCTAGCTCGGCTGCCGTCTCCATTTCGTCATACCCAAATACGTACATTGCGCTATATTCATATGGCTCCGGGTTTTCGTAATTTATGGCCACCCATACCAGTTCTGCTTTATATTCGCTTTCCTTTTCCAGCCACTCTCTTACCTCTGGAGTATCCAGGGCTATCTCAATTACTTTTGCCTTCTCGACGCCAGCTAATTCGCATGGCATCGTCCCTTTTTCTTTTGTAGGGGTGGTACTTACCTCAGTGCAGCTAGCGATGCCCGCAAGGCTAACCAACAAAGTTAGGCTTATCGCCGCCAATACCCATCTTTTCATCATCTCCTCCTTTCATTGGTTCCATATATGGCATGCTAATTTAACCTCAGGCTCTTCTCCGTCGCCTGAGCCAGATTACCAGGATGGGAATCCATATCCAGCAGAAAACACCGAGCCACATGACCGCGGTCGCCAAACCCCTTCCAAACGCTGTTAGTCCGCGCACTGCCGACTTAAAGGCAGCCGAGGCACTCCAGGGCTCAGCTAGTCCCCTCGCTTCCTTTAGGCCTACCTCAATAAGCGACATATCTGAGGTGCGCTCCAGGTACTTCATACGACCTTCGATTCGTTCGATCTCCCCACGCACGTTGGAAAGCGCCTGCTGTACCTTCAGCATTTCCTCTACTGTTTTTGCCTTTTCCAGCAACGCCAGATATTGAGCCTCAGTCGCTTCCAGGTTGTGTAACCGGGCCTCCAGGTCGACATATTCTTCGGTTACATCCCTTGCCTCAGTGCTCTCGTAAGGCACACTTATCGCCAGTTGGCGAAGTCTATTGAAGGCTTCATCGAATTTATCAGCAGGAATCCTTATACGAACACTACCTGAGACTTGCTTTTCTCCCTCGCTTTTGTGCGAGGAAACCACATAGCCGCCTAGCTCATCAGCTACTTTGGTAACCTCACTTATTGTCTCAGCTACTTCCTCTACCTCTAAAGTTATGTAGCCTGTTTTTACGATCTTACGCTCTATGGTTACCTCGTCAGGCTCGCCTTCGCCTGGGTATCCTTTATCCTCAACAAATCCTTCTTCCGGGGCAGCGGGTGCTCTCTCTTCCTCCATCTCCGGTGGCGGTGCTGGTGCTGGCATTGATGGAGCACCTGCTGGCGCACAGGCACTGGGCAGCACTAATCCCAAGATCAAAAGCGGCAGCAAGAATCTGAGCGGCTTGTTCATTTCCTCACCTCCTCAATTTCTAGTTTAACATTATAAACGGAAAAACAGCTGGAGAGTTTACGTCTTCCATTCAAGGCTTCTGTCTATCTTTCCGGGAAGTGCAACTGCAAGTCGCGCAGTGGGGTCCCCCCATTAGCAATCTTTCTCAGGTTTGGCATTGACACACGGTAGGTTTTCTCCGGTGTAATTCCATACTTTGCCGTGCCCTCTATTGCTTCGGGACTAGATAAGGATTTCAGCTTCTCAAGAATATCCTTGTGTTGTATTTTTGCGCCTGCGTGGTGGCTGCTCACTCCTTCGCTGTCCGATTTTTCGACTGGAAGAAGTTGACGAACGCAATTTGGGCGAGCGAAGCGAACAGCGAACACACTGTTAGGCGATGTCTTGCTCGAGCTTGTCATATGGAGCCACACCCCGTGTGGTAAGGACAGTACAGCATCTCCATGCGTAAGCCTTGTGAATCAAATTCAACTGTTTCGGGAATGGAAATAAGGCTCTGTACACCCACTATCGCGGTAACTGCTGCTGACAGCGCATCGAGAATGTCGTCTCTGGCAACTTCATTGCGTCGGTAAGTGGATATGGCGTGGTCTACCATGTCGTTTGTATGAGGATAAACAGATTCCAATAGCTGCATGCGCTCCGAGAATCCTTTTTTTGTCTTTTTTGAGTGTTTCATCGGATGACCAGCCAGTGCCCAAAAGCATATCTCCGGATGGATTTCCCTGATGCGTGATCTGGCAGATTCGTCGTTTGAAAGAAGGGTATCTACTTCACGAATCTTAGGGATTATATTCCAAGTCTGACGGGACAATCGTCTTCCTGTCATCTGTTTATTGATATTGCTAGCCTTCTCATAGGTCTTAGCAGAGACTGCCTGTCTGCATGGTGCTGCGAACACACTGGATCGTCTCTTAGGGCTAAGTAATTTTCGAGCTTCGATGTCGCAGAGGCGTTCTTCAGGGCCTCTTTCTCGTAGACCAATGGGGACATCAAGAAGTATCATCGAAGCACTGTTGTACTTATTCCAGAGGTTGGACACGTCTGGAAAAACATCTACTTTCCAGTCATTGTCTTCCGAAAGCAGAACAGTAAACCAACCTGCCTTACAACTATCCGCGCCAAGAAACGTCTTTAGCACCTCAACAAGGGGTTGTCATCTCTTCTGTTTTGCCGAGCAAGTTTTGGCCTAACAGCAGTGTATACGACCCTGAGGTTCCTCTAGTCTGCTTTGCTCCAGCAAACTTTAGCATTTGCTATGGTGGCTATCAAACTTGCTGCTTAACGACCGCCGATCTCCACAATCACAAACCCTGTAAAGACTTTTCGAAGTCTTTTAGCCTGCTGTTAAATGAATGGAGGCAAAAACGAGCTACCAAGATAGTTGCTACTTCTTAAGGCTGCCAATGTACCTCAGACTCCAAATAAAATTAAGTTGCCTTAGCCCCTCAATTATTCCGGCGCTATATTCCCTGGTAGCATGATAAGCGTTTTTACCCTTATAATTTTTTAACTCTGCATGAGCATTGCCTACGATTATGCCTTTAAATCCAGCCTTAAAGAGCTCTAAATCATTACCTGAGTCGCCGCAAACTATAACATCCTCCTTTTTAACACCAAACCTCTTGATTACATATCTTACAGCCCCAGCCTTGCTGGACTTTACCGGTAGAAAATCTAGAAACTCATCACAACTATAAATAACTTTCGCCCCTACTTCTGCCTTTTCCATGCGACTGGTTATTTCTTTCAGAACTTCTTGCTGGTTTTCTCTCAAGAAATAGCTTATCTTGAATTTTGTTTGCCATTCCTCATCTTGCCAAACTAATTCTTTAATATCATGCAGCAATTCCACTATTTTTTCTCTGTGCCAGCCTTCCGATATGATTTTGCCCCAGTGATTGTCCATGACAAATTCTCCTTTTTCCACGAAGTAAACCTCTGTCCCCACCAAACATATGCATGCATCTGGTTTTCGAATCCTTTTTTCGTCAATGAATTTCATCACTGAAGGTAGATGCCTTCCTGTGCCGAAGACGAGCAGGATATTATTCCTGTCTATTATATCTAGCAACTCATACATTGAGTCATCACTGCCGATAAAAGTGCCATCCATATCTGTGCATATCATTTTCTTTCCGGAAGGATACTTGCTTTTCATTCTTGGTCTACAATTGCCTGATTATTTCTAAAGTCTTATTTGCAATTATCTCCCAGGTGAACATTGAATGCGCTTTATGATACCCCTTTTGAGAAATTTCGTTATGTAACCTCTGATCCTTTAGTAGGGTGACTACTGTTTTTGCTAATTTGTGGGTGTCAAATGGATTAACAACCATCGCATCTTTGCCATCTTCCAAGAAATACTTTAACCCACCTTTATCAGTTATAACTGCAGGGGTGCCGCAAGCCATGGCTTCGATCGCAGTCATCCCGAAAGGTTCATATGTAGATGCTAATACAAACACGCGTGCTGCATTGTAGATATATTCCAGCTCCTCAATATAGTCAAGAAAAAGAAGCTTGTCAGATATACCGAGCTTTTCTGCCAGCTTTAATAATTTATCTTTCTGCCGTATTTCATTCTCAGTGGGTTTTTGCGAACCAATCCTGAGAACAAGTTTAACATCGGGCATTTCTTCCAGTATATATTTCATTGCTTCTATTAAGAGATCATGCCCTTTGTTGGAGGCTATCCTGCCCACAGTTAGTATAAATTTGTCGGGTAACTTTCTCTCCTCAATTACCCCAGTTAATGCTTCTTTATCTATTTTTCGATATTTACCAGCATCAAAGCCTGGGGTAATTACGGCGACCTCCACTTCCTGGATTCGGTATTTTTCACAGATGATATCCTTTTGCTGGGGGGTAGTTGCAATGACTTTGTCAGCATTGTTCATTATCATCTTTTCAGTTTCGTTCCTCTTCTCGAAATTATATTCCCTCTCAAATTCTTCCTTATCAATTTCGATTCCTTTTTTAGCTAAAGTTTCTTGCATGTCCATTTTCTTCCAGATTCCTAGAGAGTGCGGTGTAAATATGACAGGTATATTGAATAATTCCCCAAGTCTAATCCCTACAAAACCAGCATCCCAATAATGGGAATCTATGAACTCATAATTCAGATTATTATTCTTACAATACTCAACAAACCCATCAATTAGCTCAGGTAGATTTTCAACCAGATATTCTTTAGGAATAAAATCCTTACCACCACAAGGAATCCTGACAATTTGCACATCTTCGTTGAGCCTTTCAATTTGTGGGAAATCTTCAAATTGCCTGGTTAAGATATCAACCTTATAGCCAGCTTTTGCCAGCACCTTTGAAAGCTCAATAACAAACACAACTTGCCCCCCTGTGTCAGCAAGGCCCAAAGACGGTTTCCCCTCAAAATACCCGTGAGTTGATATCATTAATATTCTTTTCAACTAATTCCTCCTTTCCTAGCATTAACTTTTGACTCTTTAATCCTTCATCTGCGAGCAATTTCCCCAGCAGCGGTATATGCAAACTTGAGGTTCGTCCAACCGGCTTTGAGCCAGTAAACTTTAGCATGTGCTACAGATGCTGCAAAGATCTCTCAAAGTCCTTTGCCTAAATTGGCTCTCATCGCAAGCGATTCCATAACCCTCCCTCCCCTGGCGGGAGAGGGAAATTCACCCTCACGCCCCTTGCCAAAAAGGGGGGGGGCTGACGGGAGGGATTCCCCTATTGCTGTTTGCCCCTTGCCAAATAAGGGGGTTCAAGGGAGGCCGTTCTTTCCCTCTGTCATCCCCTCCCTTAACGGGAGAGGATTAAGGTGAGGCTGCCGAACAAAGCGTGGCAATCCCTCAAGCCTAGCTCTCAGCTCTGCGGCGCCTTAACAGGATGATACCGCAGCTATGATGGCTGCAATTAAAGCAATCCGGGGGGCAAAATCGCCAGCTTGTTTGGTGGGGGACTCGGCCCTGATAAATGACAAAGGGGATCAGAACCGCTATAATAAATATGTCAGCAAAATAAAGGGCATACGAAAGGGGAATAGATTTCACACTCTA
>JGI24025J20009_10001751_pt1 | contig 16129 bp, 14 predicted proteins | sample Cruoilmetagenom3_FD_20009 | JGI IMG/M metagenome (IMG submission 20009)
GAATAATCGTTGACCTTCGAACTTCTAATTTAACTATGGAAGAAGGAATTAAAATCTCCTCTTATTTAGATGGAGCTGAACTTTCTACCCCCACACTGGAATGGAAAGCTTCTGAGAAAAAGTTACTTACCGAAGATAAAATTACTTTTAAAAGGGGGGATCTTATCACTGAAGGAAAAGGCTTAATAGCAGATACTAATTTATCTCAAGTAATTATAAAAAGCGAGATTATAACTCGTCTTAAGGGAGGAAAAATATGAAAAAAAGTATTATTATATTCCTTATGGTAATAATTTTTTTAGGGAGTTCAGGTCTTAGCCAGGCAGCTTCGGGCAAGAGTCAATTTATAGTTACCTCTTCTCGACAGGAGATAGACTACAAAAACCGGGTATTTGTTTACAAGGGAAATGTTAAAGCTCAGTGGGGAGAAATTTCTTTAGAAGCAGAAACGCTGGAAACATATATAACTGCTGAGAATGTATTACAAAGAATTGTAGGTAAAGAGAAAGTAAAATTAGTTCAAGGAGGAAGAGAAGCTAACTGTCAGTTATTTACTTATACTTTTAAAGATGATAAAACTGTTCTTGAGGGAGATGTTCACTATACGGATCAACTGGGTAATACACTTACAGCAGATAAAGTTATTATCTGGGAAAAGGGAGAAAGATTGGAAGCAGAAGGTTCTCCAGTGAGAGCAACCTTTATTTTAGAAGAAGAGAAAAAAAATGTTAGCCCTTCAAGTAAAGAATCTAAATAAAGCTTATCAAAAAAAATTTGTAGTAAATGATGTGTCCCTGACAATAAAAGAAAGAGAAATAGTAGGACTCCTTGGGCCAAATGGAGCTGGAAAAACTACTATTTTCCACATAATTCTTGGATTGGTAAAACCGACAGGTGGAAAAGTTTTTTTGGCTGAAGAGGAGATTACTCATCTTCCTACTTACCAGAGAGCTAAAAAAGGGATAGCATATCTTCCTCAGGGAGCATCTATTTTTCAAAAGTTAAGTGTAAAAGATAACCTTATGGCTATTCTGGAAACTTTGAATCTCTCCCGGGGAGAAAGAGAAGAAAAAGCTGATTACCTTCTTTCAGAATTGGGGATAGCTCATCTTTCCAAAAAGAAGGCAAGCCTTCTTTCCGGTGGAGAGCGTCGAAGGGCGGAAATAGCCAGAGCTTTAGTTACTTCGCCCCATTTTATTCTCTTTGATGAACCATTTTCTGGGATAGATCCCATTACCGTTTCTGACCTCCAGGAAATTATTTGTAACTTAAGAAATAAAGGAATAGGGATACTGATTACAGATCATAATGTCCGAGAAACTTTACACATCACTGATTTTTCTTATCTTATCTCCCAGGGAAAAGTTCTTATTTCAGGAAAGAAAGATGAACTCATCCGCAGTAAAGAAGCTAGAAAAATCTATCTCGGAGATAAATTTAAGCTATAAAAAACTTCGGGCTTTCCCTTTCGTCGCTGTATATCCGCTTTAGATTATTCTGCTCAGTCTCCTCATTCGGGAAATATTTAAACTTGGAAGCTTCGCTTCCTTCGAACATAAATATTTCTTTTTCCTCATTTCGGAGACCTCGTTAAGGTAGCGTATATAATGCTCCTTCAGGGAAATGCCCTCAGTAAAGAATTATAAGTATAATTTTCTATATAAACAAATGAAAAATAAAGAAAATTTCTCTAGAATAAACTTGTTATCAGGAATAGCCTTATTTTTATTAATGATAACTTTTTCTTTCTCTGCTCTCGGTGAAAATAATCAAATTTATTTCCAGGCAGATAATTATCTGTGGACGAGTAATCCTCCTATTTTGAAAGCCTGGGGAAAAGTAAAAATAAGATACGGAGATATTTATCTTGAAACAGAGGAAGTAAGTGTAAATTTAGAGAGTTTTAAGTGCGTAACTACAGGAAAAGCGGACTTGACAAGAGGAGAACAATTTTTAGGTGGAGAAAATCTTCTCTATGATTTTAAAGAAAACCAGGGAAAGCTCTCTTTTATTAAAGGAAGCTCTCTTCTTAACAGAAGTGGAAATTCGCTTTTTTTCAAGGCAAAAGAAGCTCGAATTTCCAAAAACATAATAAAATTATACCAGGCTACTATTACTACCTGCGATCTTCATTATCCTCATTATAGAATAGAGGCAAAAGAGGTAGAGATTGATCTTGAAGAAGAGATTATCGTAAAAAATGCTACTTTTTATGTAGGAGAGATCCCTCTTTTCTGGGTCCCTTTCTTTAAAAGGTTTTTCCGCAAGGAGAACCAACCTTTCGTTCCTCAATTTGGTTATGAGGATTTTTCCGGCTGGTTCGTTAAGGACAATTATTATTTTCCTCTCCCTCTAAATTATGGAGGGATTTTACATTTAGATTATAGAGAGAAAAAAGGATTAGGATATGGTCTGGATCTTTCTTATGCCGCGAAAGAAGACAAAGCAGATATAAAAACTTATTTTGTTGAGGAGAAGGATTCCTTAAAAAAGAGATGGTCTGCAAGATTAAACTATAAAAAGGATTTCCCTAACTCTTCTTCCCTTCAGATTAATTTAAATAAAGTAAGTGATGAAAACTTCTTAAAAGACTATTTTAATGAAGAACTTAAAAATTCTTCTTTTCTTCTGGAACATAGAGGATCCGGTTACCAGGGTTATCTTCTCTTTGAACCCAGAGTTAATTCTTTTAATAAGAAATTCGTAGAGCGTGTTCCTCAGATAAAGTTTATCTTTCTTCCCCAGAAAATAGAAAAGTCCAATATTTACATAAATAAACAGGCAGAAATTACCCGTTTTAAGGAAGAAGGGAAGGAAGAATTTATTAGAGCTGACTCTTTTGTAGATGCTTCTTCTCCTTTTTTCTTAGATCCTTTTAATATCACCCCCAGGATAGGATACCACCTTTTTTGGTATAGAGGAAAAGAAGGAGAAGAAGGTTACCGAAGAATTCCTTACCAGACACTGAATTTATCATCGCGACTTCAAAGTCAACACGGGGATTACACTTATCTGATAAATCCTAATATTACTTATTATCACTCAGATGAAACTAAAGATAATCTTAATTTTTTATTTGATATTGGGAATTATAAAAAAGAAACTGTAAAAATTCACCCTCCAAGCTTAGCAAAATTAAGTTTGAAGGACTCTTTTTACCATTACAAAAATAAAGTAGCTTTAAGTGAGATAAATATTGGATACGACTTAAATAAGAAAAAAGAAAATTTTACTCCTCTTAATTTTACATTTTGCCTTACGCCTATTTCCTCTCTTTTAAAATACTTTAGACTTAATCTTCTTTACGAACTTTACGGAAAAGAGTACAGCATCATAAATTCTGATTTGAGATTGAAAGAAAAAGAATGGTATATAGATTTAGGGTTGAGAAAAGACCTCAGTAAAAATGTAAATGATTTTATTTTTCAGGGAGGAACAGAATTAGGAAAAAAGTGGAGACTTTCTACTTTCATTCGCTATAATCTTGAGAAAAAAGAAACCTCGGAAGAGAAGTATTCTCTCTGGAGAGACCTTCATTGTTGGGCAGCTCAATTATCTGTAGAAACAAAACCAGAGAAGGAATACTGGATTATCTTTCACATAAAAGCTTTTCCTCAATATTGGATTAAATTTTCCCCTGAGTCCTTTCCCTGGATTGAAATAGGAGAGTAAAAAATGAAAGTTTTAGTAATAGGAAGTGGAGGAAGAGAATGTGCTTTATGCTGGAAATTATCTCAAAGTCTCCTGGCAAAAGAAATATATTGCGTTCCTGGAAATGCAGGTATTTCTGAATTTGCTCAATGTGAGGAAATAGAATATGAAAAAAATTTTTCTTCTCTAACTAAATTAGTTAAAGAGAAAAAAATAGACTTTACAGTAGTGGGACCTGAGATCGCTCTTGCCAACGGAATTGTAGACTATTTCCAGAAAAGAGGGCTAAATATTTTTGGCCCCACCAAAAAAGCATCTTTATTAGAAACAAGTAAAGTCTTTGCTAAAAAATTTATGAAAAAATATAGTATCCCTACCCCTGATTTTAAAGTTTTTTCTGATCCCCAAAAAGCTATTAAGTATATAGAACAAGAAAAAAACCAGAAGGTAATAAAGGTAGATGGTCTGGCAGGAGGAAAAGGTTCTTTAGTTACAGACACAAAGGAAGAAGCTATAGAAGCTGTAAAGCTTATTATGGAAAAAAAAGTTTTTGGAGAAGCAGGAAAAAAAATTGTAGTGGAAGATAGAATTAAAGGGGAAGAAGTCTCTTTTTTTATCCTTACTGATGATCAGTCCATTAAGCCAATGGTTTCTTCACAAGATTATAAAAGGATCTACGAGAAAGATAAAGGACCAAATACTGGTGGAATGGGGGCTTATTCACCTGCCTTCTCCTCTCCTTATTTATATAAAAAAATATTAAAAAGGGTTGTCGTTCCCACGGTGAGAGGAATAAAAGAGGAGGGAATAAAATATAAGGGAGTTCTGTACTTTGGATTAATGATTAAAAAAGGAGAACCACAGGTTCTTGAGTTTAATGTGCGTTTTGGAGATCCTGAGACACAAGTGATTCTTCCTCGCTTAAAGAATGATTTATTAAAAGTTCTTTTAGCGGTTACGCAAGGAAAACTAAAAAGAATAAATCTTAAATGGTCACCTCAGACAGCAACTTGCGTTATCTTAGCTTCCAGGGGATATCCCAAAACTTATGAAAAAGGAAAAGAGATTCAAGGATTAGAAAAGCTAAACTCCTTTAAAGGGGTATTTTCTTTCTTTGCGGGAGTGAAAAAAAAAGATGGACAATACATAACTAATGGAGGAAGAGTGATCGGAGTTACTGCACTGGCTAAAAATAAGAAAGAAGCAAATTCTAAAGTTTATCGGGCAGTAAATAAGATTTCTTTTGAAGGAATGTATTATAGGAAAGATATCGGCATTTGACAAATAAAACTTATATAATAAGATAAAAACAGAGTAACTATTTAGCCACCAATTTACACGAATGAACACAAAGAAAAGTGAAATTCTGTCTAAAGATTTATCGGGCAAAATAAATTATTAAATAATTATTCGTGATGATTAGTGGCCGAATAGTAACAAAACAGAAAGGAGGGAAAAATGTTTCAAATTTTAATAAAAGGTGGGTGGCTAATGATCCCGCTGGGATTATGTTCTATACTTGCAGTAGCAATTATTATAGAAAAACTTATCACTTTAAGAATGATGGAAAAACAAACAGAAAAATTTACAAAGAAAGTTCTTAAAATTTTAGGAAGTAATGACAATAGAAAAATTGATAGAATTATAGCTTTATGCGAGATGGCTCCTTCTTCTCTCTCCCGAATTTTACAAGTAGGGATAGGAAAAATAGGAAAAGAAAAAGAAGAAATTAAAGAGGCAGTAGAAGATGCCGGATCTTCAGAGATTCCTTATATAGAGAAACGTTTAAGAATTTTAGGAACTATAGTGACGGTCTCTCCTCTTTTAGGATTATTAGGAACAGTAATGGGAATGATCAGAGCTTTTAATGTAATTTCTGCTCAGGGAGTAGGAGATCCAGGGGCTCTGGCAGGAGGAATTTCCGAAGCTCTTATTACCACCGCAGTTGGACTGAGTATAGCTATCCCTTCTTTAGTGTTTTATAACTATTTTGCTCATCGTTCCGAGAGACTTACCCGCACACTGGAGAAAAATTCAAGTAATTTTTTAGAATTATTAAGTGAAGGAGGAGAAAATGCAATTTCGCCGTCAAAAGTCTCGTATCAATCTCAATCCTGATTTAACGCCTCTAATTGATACTGTCTTTTTACTTCTCATCTTCTTCATGGTTTCTACTTCCTTTGCGGCTATTCGTTACGGAATAAAGGTAAATCTCCCTACCGCTACCACGGCCCGAGAAAAAGTAGAAGAGAACATCATAATTTCTATTACCAGGGACAATCGCATTTATCTTGGGAAAAAATGGGTAAAAGAAGAAGACCTGATCAATCTTTTAAGAAAAAGATTGACAACTTACAAAAAAGATATAGTAATTATTAACGCTGATAAAGAGACCCGTCACGGAAAAGTGGTAGAAGTTATGGACTTAGTAAGACAAGCAGGAATTACTAAATTGGGGATTCTTACCACTCAGGAAGAAAAGTAGCTGCAACCTTCAGGTTGCGCAAATAAACGCAGGCTAAAGCCTGCGGCTACTAAAGGAAAAGAAAAAAAATGAAAAATAAAGATTCTCAATTCTTTAAATTTGCTCTTCTTATCTCCTGTGCCACTCATTTTCTTTTTCTTATTATTTTTCCAGGGCTAAAAGTACCTCTAAGAATTCCTCAAAAACCTCTGGAGGCCTCTTTGATTAGAGTTTTACCAGCAAAAAAAACGGCACAAAAACCTCAACAAAAAGTTTCTCCTCCTAAACCTGCTGTAAAAAAGATTCCCCGTCCCTCTGCTCCTGAACTTCCATCGCGAAACTTGCCAGAAATAATTAGTGAAAAATTAGCCAATCTTCCTCCCCGAGTAAAGAGTGAAAGTTCCATAAAAATTCCTCTTTCTCCTCCTGAATTTAAACCTTCTTTAAAAAAAGACGAAGAATTTATTTCGCCCTTTTTAGAAGAAAAGACTATAGAGGCTAAAAGATTCTCTCCAGAAAAAAAAGGAATCTCTCCTAAAGTTTCTCCGCTAATAAAAGAGGAATTTTCTTATGAAGGAAAAGTTGTAGAGTATGAGAGTGAAATTGTTCCATCTCAAATTAAGGGGGAATTAGCAGAAAAGGGAAGATATCCCCTGTTTGCTCCCCAACCTGCTTATCCAGAAGAATTAGAAAAACAGGGAGCTAAAGGTACAGTAATATTAAAGGTCTGGGTCCTACCTGGAGGAGAGGTTAGCAGTGTAGAACTCCAGCAAACTTCAGGATGGCCAAAGTTTGATGAGTGCGCTATAGAGGCTTTAAAAAAGTGGAGATTTCCACGAATCAAGAAAAAAATAAATCAGTGGGGAGAAATTACTTTTAAATTTGAGTTATAAAATGGGTGAAAAATTTCAACTAATTACTAATTTAAAACCTCAAGGAGATCAACCACAAGCAATTAAAAAACTTTCTGAAGGAATAAAAAAAGGCCTTCGGGAGCAAACTCTTATAGGAGTTACCGGGTCAGGAAAAACTTTCACCATGGCCCATATTATTCAGAATACTCAAAAACCCACCCTGGTCATTTCTCATAATAAAACATTAGCGGCCCAACTTTTCAGCGAGTTCTCTTCCCTCTTCCCTGAAAACAGGGTAGAGTATTTTGTCTCTTATTACGACTACTATCAACCCGAAGCATATATTCCTCAAACCGACATTTACATTGAAAAAGATGCTTCTATTAATGAAAAGATAGATAGACTACGACATTCAACTACTCGTTCTTTATTAGAACGTCGCGACACAATAGTAGTAGCAAGTGTTTCCTGTATTTATGGATTGGGTTCCCCCAGGGATTATCAAGAGATGCTTCTTGAAGTAAAAGTGGGGGAAAGTGTCCAACGAGAAGAGATATTGAAAAAGTTAGTAGAAATGCGATATGAACGTAATGATATTGATTTTTCACGAGGAAAATTCCGGGTAAGAGGAGATATAATTGAAATTTTTCCCGCTTATGAGGAAGAAGCTGTAAGAATAGAATTATGGGGTGATGAAATAGAAAGAATTTCTCTTTTTGATCCTTTAACTCACGATGTTCATACTACTGTTCAAGAAATATATACTTATCCAGCTACTCATTACCTGGTTCCTCCAGACAGGGTGGAATACGCCCTTAAATCTATAGAAAAAGAGCTTAAACAAAGATTAAAGGAATTAGGTTCTCAGGGAAAATTATTAGAAGCAGAAAGATTAAAATCCAGAACTAACTATGATCTGGAAATGATTAGAGAAGTAGGTTATTGCAATGGCATAGAAAATTACTCTCGTTATTTTTCGGGAAGAGCTCCAGGAGAGAGACCTTTTTGTCTCCTTGATTATTTCCCAAAGGATTATTTACTTTTTATTGATGAATCTCACCAAACTATTCCTCAACTACATGCAATGTTCGGTGGAGATAAATCCCGCAAAGATAATCTGGTAAAGTATGGATTTCGTCTTCCCTCTGCTTACGATAATCGTCCTTTAAAATTTAGCGAATTTGAAAGTTTAATTGAACAAATAATTTATGTTTCTGCTACTCCCTCTATTTATGAACTAAAAAGAAGTTCTCAAATTGTGGAACAGCTTATCCGCCCTACAGGATTAATTGATCCTGAAATAAAGGTAAAAACTACCTCTCATCCTATAGATGATTTACTGGAAGAGATCCAAAAAAAAGTAGAGAAAAAACAAAGAATATTCGTAACTACTCTCACTAAAAGGATGGCAGAGGATCTCACGGAGTATCTGGAAGATCTGGGAGTAAAGGTTCGCTATCTTCATTCTGAAATAGAAACTATGGAAAGAACTAAAATTTTAAGAGATCTTAGACTGGGAAAATTCGATGTTCTTGTGGGAATTAATCTCCTTAGAGAAGGATTAGACCTACCCGAGGTCTCTTTAGTAGCTATTCTTGATGCTGATAAAGAAGGATTTTTAAGATCAGAAACTTCTATAATCCAGACAGCGGGAAGAGCAGCACGAAATGTAGATGGAAAAGTAATTCTTTATGCACAAGAAATTACCTCTTCCATCAAGCAGGCTCTCAAAGAAACAGAGAGGAGAAGGCATACCCAGTTAAAATATAACCAGGAACACCATATAACTCCTCGAACTATTCAAAAAGCTATACTTAATGATATTCAAACTTATACTGAAGAAAAATATGAAAAATTAGCTGTAGGGGAAGAGAAAAGAGAATACATTTCTTCTACAGAGTCTTCCCGTTTAATAAAAGTCCTAAAAAATAAAATGAGGGAAGCAGCAGAAAATCTTGAATTTGAAATAGCAGCACAATTACGAGATAAAATAAAGGAATTAAAGAAAATTTAAAAAAGGAGGATGGTATGTCGTATGGAGCTGCATTAGCTTTACTGGGAGCGGCTGTAGCTGTAGCCTTATCAGGAATAGGTTCCAGTATAGGTATTGGTTATGCAGGACAGGCAAGCGCAGGAGCAATGAGTGAAAAACCGGAAAACTTTGGAAGGTATCTTATTCTTACCGCTCTCCCGGGAACACAAGGAATATATGGTTTCGTGGCTGCTTTCATCTTATTAATGCAAATAGGAACCCTAATGGGGAGCATTGCCCCCTTAACCGGTGCACAGGGATGGAGCTTCTTTATTTCCTGTCTCCCGGTGGGAATTGCAGGACTTGTTTCTGCTATTCATCAAGGTAAAGTTTGCGCCGCAGGAATAGGTCTTACAGTAAAAAGGCCTGCCGAATCAGCAAAAGCTATGGTTTTGGCTGTTTTCGTAGAATTTTATGCTGTATTAGGCCTGCTAACTACTATTTTTCTTTTGTATGGAATAAAAATTTAAAAGGAGGAAGGAATGTTTAAATTAGCGGTATTTACTGATGAGATTTCTCAGGATCTTCAGAGGGCAATAGATATGGCTCAGGAATTTAAACTAAAAGGATTAGAAATTCGCAGTGTCTGGAATAAAAAAGGACCTCATGATTTAAATTCAAATGAGATAAAAAAAATAAAAGAAATGACCAGGGAAAATGGACTTACTATTTGTAGTATTGCTTCTCCTTTTTTTAAGTGTGATCTAAATTCAGAAGAAGAATATCAAGCTCATTTAAAGATTCTCCAGAATTGTATTGTTGTAGCCCACCAGCTTGATTGTTCTCTTATTAGAGGTTTTACCTTCTGGCGTAAAGGAGATTTTAAGGAAAATTTAGAGAGAATTCTTTCAAAATTTGAAGAGCCAGTAAAATTATTAGAAAAAGAAGGAGTAACTTTAGGTATTGAAAATGAAGCTTCCACTTTTATCGGCAATGGGAGAAATCTTTCTCAATTTTTAAGAAAAATAAATTCTCCCTATATCAAAGCAGTTTGGGATCCAGCTAACTCAGTTTTTGACCCCGATGGAGAAGTCCCTTATCCTGATGGATATGAAGCAATAAAAAATTGGATGGTGCATATGCATCTTAAAGATGCACGGCGGAATCCAAAAACCGGCGAGCCTGAATGTGTTCCTGTAGGAGAAGGAGTAGTAGATTATCGCGGGCAATTAAAAGCCCTTAAGAATGACCATTACGAGGGTTATGTATCTTTAGAGACTCACTGGAGGCCAGAAGAAGAGCTTTCCGAAGAAGAGAGAAATCTTCCCGGGGGCAAGAAGTTCTCCCGATTAGCAGAAAAAGCCAGTCGCATATGCCTGGAGAATCTCCAAAAATTAATGGAAGAAATAAATGGCTCTTGAAGATATTTTAAAGGGAATTGAAGAAAAAGTTTCCGCTGAACTGGAAAAAATAAAAAAGGAAGCTCAAGAAAAAGAAAAGAAAATTCTTAAAGAGAAAGAAAAAGAAGCTTCAAGAATTAAAGATAAAATTTTAAAGGACTTAGAAAAAAAAGTACAAATAGAAGAGAGGCAAAGGATAATTAAAGTTAGAAGAGAAGAAAAAATGCTGAATCTGCAGTTAAAGCGAGAAATTTTAAATGATGCTTTTGATTTCGCAAAAGAAAAATTTCTTTACCTTCCCAGAGAAAACTATCTTCAATTATTAAAAAAGACTTTATTGTATTATATAGATTCCTCTACAAAAGAGATTATTGTTAATCAAGAAGATGAAAAGTGGATAGAGGAATTTTTCAAAGAAAAGAATAAGAAAAATAAGTTGAAAATTATTCCTCGCTTTAACAAAGATGAAAGAGGTTTCATTCTCAGAAAAAAAGAAATACAAATAAATTATACCCTTTCCTCTCTTTTTCTTTTCTTAAGGAGAAAATTGGAAATAGAAGTAGCTCAAAAACTATTTAATTAAGAAGACTTCGGGAAATGCCCCTCAGTAAAGAATTCCTAGACATAATTTCCTAAAATGGGATTAACCCTTGACTTATTTTTAATATGTGGTATACTCACTTATTGCAAGTAATAAGTAATTTGAAAAACCGTAAAGGAGGTGAAGGACGATGAATAAAGCTGAATTAGTGGCAGAAGTAGCTGCCAGGGTAGGTTTAACTAAGAAGGATGTGAATAATACAGTGGATGCTATAACTTCAGTAATTAATGATTCCTTAGGTAGAGGTGAAAAAGTTACTCTGGTAGGATTTGGCACCTTCCAGGTGCAAAGAAGGAAGGCTCGGCAGGGAGTAAATCCTCGAACAAGGGATAAGATAAGCATTCCAGCTAAAGATGTACCTAAGTTCAAACCGGGAAGAGCCCTGAGAGATGCTGTAGAAAAATAAGATAAGATATTTAAAAAATCGAGGGGGATAATAAAATAAATTTTCCCCCTCGAAAGCTAAGCAAGACCTTCTATCATTTGATGAAGAGCAGCACCGGCAGGAACCATTGGATAAACATTTTCTTCCGGGGCAACTCTGAAATCCATAATTACTGGACCAGGAGTATTAAGAGCTTCCTTTAAAGCTGGCTCTACCTCACAAGATTTAGTTATAAGCATACCTTTAGCACCATAAGCCTCTGCTATCTTAACAAAATCAGGGTTCCCTTTCAGTTCTACCTCGGAATATCGCTTTTGATAGAAGAGTTCCTGCCACTGTCGAACCATTCCTAAATAACCATTATTAAGAATAGCTACCTTTACAGGAATTTTATAATGGACAACAGTAGCTAATTCCTGAATATTCATCTGAAAACTGCCATCTCCAGCAATATCAAAGACTACTTTATGAGGACATCCAACTTGTGCCCCCATAGAAGCAGGGAAACCATATCCCATTGTTCCTAATCCTCCGGAAGAGATGAAAGTCCGAGGTTCAGTATAGGTATAAAACTGTGCCGCCCACATTTGATTTTGCCCAACTTCAGTAGTAATAATAGCCTTCCCTCTGGTAACTTCATATATTTTTTCTACTACAAATTGCGGCTTTAAACTTCCATTTTTCTCATATTTTAAAGGATACTTTTCTTTCCACTCTTTAATCCTCTTATGCCAGGCCGATCTGTCCTTATCATCCTTTACAATAGAAATTAGATTGGAGAGAACATCTTTTGCATCCCCCACTATAGGAACATCTACGCGGACATTCTTTCCAATAGTAGTAGGATCAATATCTATATGAATTATTTTGGCCTCAGGAGCAAACTCAGAAACCTTACCCGTAATGCGATCATCAAATCGAGCTCCTATGGCAATAATTAAATCTGATTCACTTATAGCATAGTTAGCATAATATGTTCCATGCATTCCTAACATTTTCAGGGAAAGAGAATCGTTTTCAGGAAAAGCTCCCAATCCCATAAGAGTAGTAGTCACAGGAATATGGGCTTTCCAGGCAAATCGGACTAACTCTCTTGAGGCTCCTGAACTAATATCTCCTCCTCCGGCATAAATCACGGGCTTCTCAGACTCATTTATGAGTTTGACCGCTCTTTCAATCTGACGAAAATTACCCTTATAATTAGGATTATAGCTTCTAATTTTAATTTCTCTGGGATAAGGAACTTCAGTTTCCTTTGTAAGAATATCCTTGGGTAAATCTATCAATACAGGACCTTTTCTCCCTGTATTAGCAATATAAAAAGCCTCTTTTAAAATTCGGGGAAGATTATTGATGTTCTTCACTAAATAATTATGTTTAGTCACAGAATAAGTTATTCCGGTTATATTGGCTTCCTGAAAAGCATCGTTTCCAATCATATGGGTAGGAACCTGACCGGTAAAAGCGATAAGAGGAACTGAATCCATATAAGCAGTAGCAATACCGGTAACTAAATTTGTTGCTCCTGGTCCTGAAGTAGCAATACATACCCCGGTTTTCCCTGTAGCCCGGGCATAACCATCAGCAGCATGGGCAGCGGCCTGTTCATGTCGAGTTAAGATATGTTTAATCTCCTTATGTTCATAAAGCACATCATAAAGAGGAATTACTGATCCTCCGGGATATCCGAAAATAACTTCCACTCCTTCCTCTAACAAAGCCTCTACAATAATCTCTGCACCCTTTCTTTTTTTCATTTTCTTTCACTTTCTCCCGCAACAATATTTATATTTTTTCCCACTTCCACAGGGACAGGGATCATTCCGTCCGATTTTCACCTTCCCTACTTTTACCTTTCCTGGTTCCACCTTTCCTATCTGTCCTGAAGATTTAGATTTATTTCCGTTATTATTACCTCCAACCGAGATTAACTCTGGAGACTGGGAAGTTCTTACTGGTCTTCTTGAAATCTCGTATCCCGGCACTTCCACTCTGAATACAAATTCTGTAACTCCTTCTTTAATTCGTTGGACGAGATCCTCAAACATTCCAAAAGCTTCTCTTTTATATTCAACCAGAGGATCTCTTTGACCATAACCCCGAAGACCTATTCCCTCTTTCAAACTATCCATAACATACAGATGGTCTTTCCAACGAGAATCTATAATATGTAAAATAATTGTTTTCTCCAGTTCTCTCATTATTTCCGAACCTAATCTTGCTTCTTTCTCTTCGTAAGCCTTCGTTGTCTCTTCTTTTATCTTTTCTTTCAGTTCTTTCCTATCATAGATTTCTTTAAGAGAATGGTAGGAAATATGAGGGGTAAAAAGTAATCCTATTCTTTTGTATAAACCCATAATATCCCATTCTTCAGGACGAACTTTCTTATCTGCATAAGTAGATACAATCTCATCTATTGTATCTTTCATCATTTCCAGGATTTCTTCCTGGACATTTTTTTCTTTTAAAACTTTTTCTCTTTCTTTATAAATTACTTCTCTTTGCTTATTCATCACATCATCATATTCAAGAAGTTGTTTTCTTGCTTCAAAGTTTCTTCTCTCCACCTGTTGCTGTGCTCTTTCTAATGACCTGGTAACCCAGGGATGTTCAATAGGCTCGTCCTCGGGGATTTTTAATCTCTTCATCAGAGAAGCAATTCTTTCTGAACCAAAAAGACGCATTAATTCATCTTCCAGAGAAACAAAAAAATGAGAAGCCCCTGGAGCTCCTTGCCTACCTGATCTTCCCCGAAGTTGATTATCAATTCGACGGGATTCATGGCGCTCGGTGCCAATTATAAAGAGTCCACTTAGTTCCTTTACACCTTCCCCTAATTTAATATCCGTTCCTCTTCCGGCCATATTTGTAGCTATAGTTACCGCTCTTTTCTGCCCTGCCTGAGCAACAATTTGAGCCTCTCTTTCATGATACTTGGCATTTAGTACCGTATGAGGGATTCCCTTTTCTCTGAGCATTTTACTTAAATGTTCGGATTTCTCCACAGAACGCGTTCCCACCAGTACCGGTCTCTCTTTACGATAAAGTTCATCTATCTTTTTAATTACAGCTTTAAACTTTGCTCTTTCTGTTTGATAAACTCTATCAGGAAAATTTTCTCTAATAATAGGTTTATGAGTAGGAATAACTATTACATTGAGGTTATAAATTTTTTTAAATTCAGCCGCTTCTGTATAAGCTGTCCCTGTCATTCCGGCAAGTTTTTTATACATCCGAAAATAATTTTGAAGAGTAATAGTAGCTAAAGTTTGGTTTTCATTTCTTATTCTTAAACCTTCTTTTGCTTCTATTGCCTGGTGTAAACCATCGCTCCAGCGTCTTCCAGGCATTAGCCTTCCTGTAAATTCATCTATAATGACGACTTCACCATTCTTAACTAAATAATCACGGTCCCTTTCATAAAGTTCATGAGCACGAATAGCTTGATTAATATGAAGGATATAATCTTCTTGAGTATCCTGATAGATGTTTCCCACTCTTAACAGCCTCTCTGCATTAGCTATTCCCGTATCTTTAAGAGCTACTGTTTGATTTTTCTCATCTATTTCGTAATCTTTATCTTTTTTCAAACGGCGGACCAATCTGTCAATCTTGTAATAAAGCTCAGTTGACTTCTCGGCTCGCCCGGAGATAATAAGAGGGGTTCGAGCTTCATCAATCAAAATACTATCTACTTCATCTGTAATAGCATAATTAAATCCTCTTTGAACTCTATCCTCAAGTCGAAGAGTCATATTATCGCGAAGATAATCAAAACCAAATTCATTATTAGTCCCATAAGTAATATCACACTGATAAGCCTCCCGTCTTTTTGTATTCTCCATCTGATTTTGAATAGCTCCTACTGAAAGTCCTAAATACTCATAAATAGGTCCCATCCAATCCTTATCTCTTTTAGCTAAATAATCATTTACCGTAACTATATGAACTCCCTCCCCCTCAAGAGCATTAAGATAAGTAGGAAGAGTGGCCACTAAAGTCTTCCCTTCCCCATTAGCCATCTCCGCTATTTCACCTTGATGAAGTACTATCCCACCTATCAACTGGACATCATGATGACGAAGTCCTATAGTTCTTCTGGCAGTTTCTCTTACCACCGCGAAAGCCTCAGGCAAAAGATCATTTAGAGTTTCTCCTCTTTTCAATCTCCCTCTGAACTCATCTGTTTTACCCTGAAGAACTTTATCAGAAAGCTTACATATTTTCTTTTCCCATCCATTAATTTTATTAACTATGGGCATTAATTTTTTACGATTTCTTTCCTGGTCAGTTCCCAAAATTTTAGTTAAAATCATACTTAATTTCAATTTATGCCTCCTTTAAAAACCAGTAATGAGTAACCAGTGATGAGTGAATTACAGATTACAGGTTTACAGATTACATATTATCAAAAATAAAAGAGAAGTCAATTAAGTTTAAGGTATTTTAAAATTTTCTCAGCCGTTTTCTTTCCAATACCGGGAATTTCCTCCAGTTCTTCTATTCTTCGCTTTTTAATGGAGCTAACTGAACCAAAATGAGTCAAAAGAAGTTTTTTGGTCTTCTCCCCTATCCCGGGAATTTCATCAAGAAAAGAAACTTTAATCTCTTTATCCCTGATAAGACGGTGATGAGTATGAGCAAATCGGTGAGCCTCATCTCTTATCTCTTCTAAAAGTTTTAAAGCAGATGAATCTTCAGGAATATTTACAGGATGAGAATGAGGATAAAGGTAAACATCTTCGAACTCCTTAGCTAAACCCACCAAAGGAATATGGCTTAAATTTAACTCTTTAAGAACT
>JGI24025J20009_10001752_pt1 | contig 16127 bp, 19 predicted proteins | sample Cruoilmetagenom3_FD_20009 | JGI IMG/M metagenome (IMG submission 20009)
GATTTTCCGTACATAAACTCGACCAAATCGATGATCGGTCACTGCCTGGGCGCAGCGGGAGCCATCGAGAGTGTTGCCGTTGTCTTGCAGTTGCATAATGGGTTTTTGCATCCATCTGTCAACTGTGAAGATGTGCATCCCGAAATTGAGGCATTTGCAGACAAGATTCCTCACAAAGTAATGGAATACCCGGAGTTAAAAATCATGGCCAAGGCCTGTTTCGGCTTTGGAGATGTGAACAGCTGTCTGATTTTCAAGAAGTGGGAGGAATGAAATCAGTTTTGAGTTTCGGGTTCCGAGTTTCGAGTTGTAGGTGGTTCACCCCCGAGAGACCTTCTGCGAAGGACACATAATGTCGATTCATGGGTCGTTAACCAAAAACTTGGGCTTGTTCGATGGATTTGAAAGAACCGGAACTTTAAACTTTTAAATATGGAACTTTAAACTATTTTAATTAAGGAGAATAAAAAATGGACGAAAAGCAAATTTTTCAAGAGATGGTAAACATACTCAAACCGTATATTAAAGATCCGGCTTTGCTGGAAGCTGCGACAAAAGATACACATATCCTCGATGACCTCAAGATCAATTCCGCACGCCTGGTAGATGTTATCATAAAGTGTGAAGATGTATTTGATATCGAGATCGACGATGATGATGCCGACAAGATCAGGACCATAGGGAATGCTGTGGATGTCATACGGAATAAGCTGAATTAAGGCAATCAATGAAAAGGACAACAAAATATCTCCTGTACCTGCAGTTCATCCTGGGAAGCCTGTTGGTTTTCATTGTTGGCCCCCTTGTTTTTCTTGCGATAAAGCTCATGAGGTACAGAGTAAGAGACCTGAGCAAAATGAGGAAAGAAGTCAGAACCCTGCTTGCAAAACACAGAGGTCCCTGGATGATATGTCCCAATCACCTGACCATGATAGATTCAGTGGTTCTGGCTTATGCCATGGCGCCCCTGCATCATTATATGCTTAATTACAGGATACTTTCCTGGAACCTTCCGGAGAGTGCAAATTTTCAGAGCAATATTTTTCTGGCAGCTATCTGTTACCTGGCAAAGTGTATTCCCGTAAGTCGCGGCGGAGATCGAAAGAAGATGAAATCCACCATGGACAAGTGTACTTATCTCTTGGGAAAGGGGGAGAGCTTACTCATTTTCCCGGAGGGGGGACGTTCCCGGACAGGCCGCGTGGATACGAAAAATTTTTCCTATGGAGTAGGCCGTTTGATAAATAATAATTCCGATTGCCGTGTTATGTGTATCTATCTGCGCGGTGATGGACAGGATACATACAGCAATATCCCCCGCTTTGGTGAACGTTTTACCATGCACATCGAAGCATTTAAACCTTACACCGAAAATAAGGGGTTGAAAGCACAAAGAGACTGTGCGGAACAGATTGTAAAACAGCTGGGCCGAATGGAGAAAGACTATTTTGATAGGCAACGACATTGTGGACTTGAGCGATCCTCAAGCGAGGGGGAAAAGTCGGGATACGCGTTTCATTGATCGGGTTTTCAGCGAAGATGAGAGACAGCAGATTTTGAATTGCAGTGAGCCGGACTTCCTTCTCTGGAGCCTCTGGGCAGGGAAAGAAACGGCATACAAGGCCGTTCGTAAATCATACTCTGAAGCCATCTCTGTACCCCGAAGGTATGGGGTAAAATTGAACGATCCGGATGATGGTATCATCAGGAAAGTACCCTTTATATCCGGGATAGTTGAAACACCATATGATCCTGTATCTATCAGGATTTTTATAAATGAGGATTACGTACATTGCATTGGAATCACCGGAGAATTGGAAGCTATTAACTCGGCTACCCGTGGTGTGCATAAAACCAGCCAGGGAAATGGTTTTCATTTTTCGACAGACAGTCCATCATTAAAGGTAAGACAACTGGCAAAGAAAGCCATATCTTCATATCTTGATCAGGACATAGAAAATATTGATATACGTCGTTTCAGGGGGTCTTGTGGTTTGGGACCTCCAACGGTATTCATTAAAGGTAAAGCTGAGATGGTTGATATCAGCCTGAGTCATGATGGAAACTTTATAGCCTATGCCTTCACTGATCACTGTTCACCGATTTAAAGCTTTTAATATTGCCGAACCTGATTCTTTCAATTTTACGGGGGAAAGAACACACGATTTAGTTAGTGAGTCACGTGTGGTAATTTTCTTTTTCGATAAATCGATTAGATTATTATCCGATAAAATCATAAATCGTGCNCTGTTAGTTTCTCTCGCCTTTTCAAAACGCCAGCGAAACAGTGCTTTTAATCGCTTTTGCTGATTTTCATTCAACTCCCGACACCCTCTGATTTTCAGGTATCCATCGGGATCAAGGGTCTTTTCTTTCCATCTTGCAGCCTCTACTTCAGTGAAGATTTCATGAGCCCTTTCTTCCAGTCCTTCTATCTTTAATCTATCTTCGAGTACGCGATACAAATCTATCAGATAACTGGTGTCTTCAGCCGCGTAGATCAGCTGTTCTTTTGTAAGGGGCCGGGTTTCCCATTGTGACCGCTGCACCTTTTTGGGTTTATCCAGTGTCACTCCAAGATAATGGAAAACAACCTTTGAGAGGGAAAGATGTGTTAATCCCAAAACCGAGGCTGCCCTCTGAGTATCAAAGACATTCTTGAACTGAAAGTTATAATCTCTGCTTAAAATCCGTATATCATTATCACCGGAATGCACAATTTTAACAGTTTCAGAGTCTGTAAAAATATCCCCTAAAAAAGAGATGTCCAGATTTTCAAAAGGATCGAAAAGGTAAGCCGTTGATCCGTTATTTATTTGAACGAGACAGAGTCTTTCTCTAAAGTACCTGAAAGAGTCATACTCCGTATCAATGCCAATGGAGGAAGAATCCAGTATGCTATCTCTGGCAATTTCCAGTTTTTCCTGATTATCGACCCATATCCAATCATCTTTCATGAACACAAATTTCCTCTCATCATTTCTTCCCCATGAAGCGTGCAGCATAACTTCCCGCAAAGAGAAGAATGGCAGATACGGGAAATGTCAGGAGTGCAAGGTCATTGTGGCCTGATAGTTTCAGAAACAGCCCCATCCCTCCACCACCTGCGATGGCAGCTATAACTCCCAGAGCATTTAATTGCAACTTCTTTCTGTAAAATCCAAAAAGTACCGGCATTACAAGACCACCGGTGTATACGGTATATCCTAACAGCAGAGAAGCAATGACACCTCTCAGCTTCAGGGCAATCAAGAGTGAAATAATCCCGATTACGATGACTCCGATTCTTGTTATCGCAAGAAGAGCTTTTTCATTGATGGTTGATTTAAAGACAGGGTTGATAATATCCGCTGCAACAATAGTACTTGTTGTCAGGAGGCATGTATCTGCCGAGGACATTACCGCAGCCAGGAGAGCTGCTATTACCAGCCCGCTCAGTCCGGCGGGCATGGTGTTCATGATAAGTGCAGGGAATGCATTTTCCGCGGGGATTCCCGGCAGTATGACACGCGCAGTCATACCTATTAAAGCAATGAAAAAGGCTATAGGAATCATTGCAACCGCAGCCAGCATAATGGATTTTTGGGCAATCTCGGGACTTTTAGCACAGAATATCCTTGAATAAATATCGGGGCCTACAAGATAAGCAGTACCTACAAACAGAAGGAATGTCATGAGATCAGTCCAGCCAAAAGCGTCAGAAACGGGAAATGAAAAATAGGATTCAGGGAGTTTTGCCGCCATTACCGCAAATCCTCCGGCTGCAGATATGCTGATTGTCAGGCACGTAAGCAATCCCGCGACTATTATGATGGTTTGGATAAAATCGGTTCTCAATATGGAATATTGACCACCAAGGACAGTATAGACGATAAAAACGGCTGCTGCTATGACCATCAGTAAATTTAATTGTCCGGGAAAAAGAACTGATAAAATCTTTCCCGCGGCAATAATTTGTCCCGCAACGATTCCGAGCCATGCCGCAGCAATCACGATGGAAGCTATTATTTTTATCGTATTCCCACCATATTGCTTTTCCAGGATCTCGGGGAGGGTAAAGACAGCATAATTTCTAACCTTTTTGGCAAGCCAGAAAGAAAGGATCAAAAGACCGATAGCTCCGACAAGCATCCACCATGCCCCTACAAGGCCTTTAGAGTATCCGAGCCCGGCAATACCGATAGTGCTTGACCCGCCCATTATCGTGGCCAGCAGAGAGCCTGTTATGGCAATACTGCTGCCGTTACGATCTGCGACAAAGTAACTTGATGTATCCTTGATCTTCTTCATACTGAAGAGACCGACAAGAATCATCCCGACAAGAAATATCACAATTATAGCAATGTTCATTTAATAAAAAATCTCCATTCCATGGTTAATCAAGCAATAAGTTCCCTAATTGTGCAAAATTGGCTTCGGCGTGAGCTCAGTCGAACGCTCAGTTGAACGGCAAAAAAATTAAAAACAATCACGAAACCACGAAAAAAAGAAAGTGCGAAATTAAATTTTTTTTCGTGTTTTCGTGATAAAAATATATCTTGTTTGGTTTCCGGCTTGTCCGGGTTAGGGAAGGGCATCTCAAATTAATGCACGAACCGGAAAGAAGGTTGATGAAACTGCAAGGTTCATCACAGATTATATAACGGAAGGCTATTAAAGCACTTACGTCATAAATTTGAACACTTTATGCCGGAGGGAGTCTACCTTACTTTTATCCCCCGTGAGGGCAAGCATTTTCATTTTTCTTTTGCCGTCATCTTCGACATTCATAACAGACAATATCTCTGCGTTAATGAGAAATTTAATGGCATTTTGAAAATTCAGCAGGGAAAGGGCCTCAGCCTTTGATATTTCCCCCTTTTTGTACATTTTCGCTCCAAGTTTCTGAATCTTTTTGACGAGATCTCTTTCCTGAATCTTTCTATATTTAAGATATGATGTGCCTCTTATTGTAATCCAGTAGGATTCAATATAATTCTGTATCAAACCGGCAAAAGGAACAAGATTCGTTTTCCCCCGGCCTTTCACCTCTATCAATGTCTCCTTGCCGGTTTCTTTGCCGATAATCATACCCCTGTCATGTATGTAAGATAGTACGTCATTCACTTCTTCCAGATCATCTACGTTATCATCAAAGATAAACTCATGCAAAAACAGTCTCTTGAGAAAACTGTAATCCTCCACGATCTTCGAAAGAGGAATCTCATCTTCATTGGTTGAAAGAATGGAAATCGCAACGAAGGAAAGGGAAAGAAAAAAATGTAAGATATTGTTTTTATAATATTCCAGATTCATTCTCTTGTCATCGTCCACAGAATATATAATTTCTTCAAACTCATCCTCTTCATCTTCCTCCGGTCCCATCTTTGATATGTACCCACGCGATTCAAACCGGTCCAGTGCATCGGTCAAGGCTTTTTCCTTATTGGCAAATGTGGAGGAAAATCTAACTTTTTTATAGGAAAGATAGTCATAAAATACATCCAGGAGACTCATCAAATCTTCATGAGATATTCCTCTTCTGTAATGAGAGAGAAGCCCCGAAGCTAAAAGAGAAAATGGGGATACAACCGATATTTTATTTATTTCGCCCACAATTTCATAACCTATCTTTCTGTAAAAAACCTGTCTTTCCGAGATGGTCATTTCCTCAACGGGTATTTCTTCAGATGCAAGATATGACTTCAGGAATATGGGGTCACCCACATTAAGATAAATACTCCCATAACGTTTCTTTAATAACTTTCTACTTCTAAACAGAGATGATGTTTTTTCTTTTTCTTTCTCAGCTCCACCAAGCTCCTTCAGATAAGACTTTTCTTCGATAACTCTATCATAACCTATGTATATGGGGATTATGGCAAGATCATCACAGCACCTCTCTCTGTAAGCCTGGATCACCGCTGAGAGTAAGCCATACTTGGGCATAATCATCTTTCCGGTACGGCTTCTCCCGCCTTCTATAAAAAACTCGACAGGGAACCCTTCTCCCAGGAGCACTTTGATATATTTTTCAAAAACTTTTCCATACAGAATGTTATCCTTGAAAGTCCTGCGCAAAAAGAAGGCGCCCGATTTTCTAAAGATATGCCCCATTGGCCAGAAGAGCAGATTGGTTCCAGCCGCGACAAAGGGCATTTGGATGTTATTGCGATAAAATACATGGGAAATGAAGAGGTAATCGATATGACTTCGATGACATGGCACGACAACAAAAGGCATCTTCCTGGAAATATCCCTCATTTTTACGAGGCCTTCCCTGTCAATAATGACACCGTCATAAATGTCATTCCAGAGCCAGGTCAGTACCTTATCCCATATCTCAATATAGGTTTCATTATAATCAGCGGCTATTTCAAAGAGATATTTTTTCGCTCTACTTACAACCTCTTCATAATTTTTGTTCTCTTTCGAAGCCATAACTTCTATGAATTTTCCAAGTTCAATGTCCCTCAAGGCCATTTCAATAATTTCTTCCCTGGATTTCAGGACAGGACCTACGATTGATCTTTTTTCCCCGTCGATCCTGTGAATAAGTTCTTTCCTTATAAGATATGCAACCGTTCCCGGGGCTAAGGACGAACCGGCGTTTGCCTCTAAAAATTCTTTCAGATTGATCGGCTCCGATGATACCACAAGAGCCTTTTTGTGAAATCTCAGGAAATTAATTAATCGTCTTAACCTTCCCGGATTCTCGGTCTGATCAAACAAAATATCCATCAGGGTTTTATTCTTTTTTTCCCTTTTCCTTCCGTATGCAACCAGCTGGGGCACAACATATATGGGAATATTCAATTCCTTTTGCGCGCAAATCAGTTCAACCAGAGGATCTCTGGTATGCTTACTCCCGATAAATTCTGAACCGCGGAGATATATAATAGAACTCTTCTTTCCTCTGGTTGTTCTTTTTAGAAACTTTCTTTTATAAGGATTATGAAAGATTCGAGACAGGAAAGTCCTGAAGGCTACGGGGAAAGGCTGCCAGAGAATCATATTAATCCCGTGACAATAAACAGGCACTATCAAGCCGTTTTTTCTGGAAAGATCCCGAATAATCAAAGAATTCAACTGGCTTTTATTTTTCAGAGCATAAATAACTATTCCCTTTTCCGAAAGATTTTTTAAATCCCTCGAATACTCTTCATCTATCTTTACGCTGGACGTAATCTTTCCAAGCAACCGAGATAAAGGGGACCCGTGCTGATCATATAGAGAACCACTATAGTATTCTCCAATTCTGGCGCCACACGATTCTATTTTTGATTTAATTGACATGGTTTTAGAAAGATTCGGAATTGGCAGGCTATCTCTTATTCTGCTCGCCAGTTAACAGGGCAATCTTCCGGAAATCGTTGAATCACATAGTTTCTTACACATTCTTCAATTTCCGCGGCCGTCGAAAAAGTCATCACCCGATCAAGTAATTCTTTGGATTCTTTTAATGTTGCGCCCCTTATGATTTTTTTGATACGCGGTATTGCCAAAGGTGTCATGCTTAACTCATCCAAACCGAGACCAATGAGAATTATCGCGTAGGCAGGGTCACCCGCCATCTCTCCGCACATGGCAACCTTAATACCCGCATTATGCCCAGATTCAACGACATGTTTAACCAACCTTAGTATGGCCGGGTGAAGGGGTTCATATAAATAAGCAACCCTGTCATTTACTCTGTCAATTGCTAAAGCATATTGTATCAGATCATTTGTTCCGATACTAAAAAAATCCACTTCCTTAGCCAGGGTATCTGCCATCATCACCGCAGACGGTACTTCTATCATGATACCTGTTTGGATATTCTCACCAACGGGAATTCCCTCTGCTGAAAGATCCTGTTTTACTTCACGAATTATCTTTTTGACCTTTCGAATTTCATTAACACCCGAGATCATTGGAAATAAAATTTTCGTATCACCATAAGCACTGGCACGTAGAATTGCTCTCAACTGCAATTTAAATAAATCAACTTCTCGGAGACAAAACCTGATTGCCCTTAACCCCATCGCCGGATTCATCTCTTCAGCCAATCTGGGATTAGAGACAAATTTATCACCTCCAAGATCAAACGTCCTGATAGTTGCCCACTTGATGCCATCGCTTTCTACCACCTTCCTATAGTTGGAAAAGTGTTCCTCCTCTGTAGGAAGTTGCTCTCTGTTGATATAAATGAATTCTGTCCTATAGAGACCAATCCCTTCAGCTCCGTGACTCACCGCCGAGGGGATCTCTTCAATAAATTCTATATTAGCGCCTATACCTATTCTGTGATTATCCCTTGTGATGGCAGGAAGATGAGCATCTTTAATGAGATCTTCCTTTATAAGCAGATAATGCTTTTGTTTATCTTCGTATCGCTTTACTATCTCCGGGTCAGGGTTGATAATCACTACACCCGCGTTACCGTCTACAATAATCCTGTCACCTGTCTGGGTTTCCCTGGTAATTTTTTCTAATCCAACAACCGCCGGAATTTCCATAGATCTGGCTACAATAGCAGTATGGGATGTTTTACCACCCATATCTGTAGCAAATGCCAGGACCTTTTGAATATTTATCTGAATTGTATCAGCGGGAGACAAATCTTTCGCAATGATGATGACTTTTTCATTAATGTCAGAAATTTTTTCACGCGTCCCGCTTGAAAGGTTTCTTAAAATTCTCTCGCCGACATATTCTACATCGTTTATTCTTTCCTTGAGATATTCATCTACCATCTCCCTGAATATTTCTCTGTACTTAGATAAAGTTATCTTCAATGCCCATTCGGCATTTATACGCTTTTCTTTTATGTTCGATATTGTCTCATGGATGAACACCCGGTCCTTAAGGATCATCATATAGACATCAACAAATAGGGGTTCTATGCTATCTTTCTTGCTGACTTTTTCTTTTATATCAACTAGTTCCTGTCCGGAGTCCTTCAATGCCTTTTTAAATCTTTTAACTTCCCGTGAAACAAGCACATTCGTATCCAGTTTATAGTAAGGTGTTTGGATATCCTGGCAATTAAACAGATAGACCGTGCCACTGATTATACCGGGAGATACGCCTGCACCTTTCAGAACAACCGTGTTTTTTATTTCATTTGTATTCACTTAATTTTCCCCAAACTTGTCCTCTATAAGCTTCTCAATATCTTTAATGGCATCACGAGCATCTTCTCCCTCTGCATTAATTGTAATAGTGCCCCCCCGGGGACAGGCAAGTGTTAATATACTCAGGATACTCTTACCATCAACCTCATTGCCATCACTTTCGAAAAGGATTGTTGACTTATATTTTGTCGTTACCTTAACCATCATAGCTGCCGCTCTCGCATGCAGCCCCAGTTCATTTTTTAAAACGAATGTCTTTACCATTTTCACTTTAAAGAGATATAATCAAAAAAAGCATTGAACTCCCATAAAGTATCAGTATAGGAGAAATCCCCCTTTTGATCATCCAAAAACAAAGAAGGATTATGACCAATACAATGAGTTTTTCCAGAATTTCTAAATTAGATATATACGGCAGAGACGGAACTGGAAGAACTGCCCCTGCCAAAAATCCGAGAAGAATAACCGATATCCACCTTATATTCCCGGATCTTTCCGGTAGATTAAGAATTCTGATAAAATCAACAGCACCCCTTCCATCTCTGTATCCTTCAATAAAACCCTTTAATCTAACCCACAGGTGAAGGGGATTATAAATTACAAGGAATACAAAAGGAGCCAGGATGAAACCCTTTATTGCCATAATGACTCCAATAATAGCTGTTGACGGTCTTAAGGCACCCCCGAAAAAAGGATCTCCTATCGCTGCGTAAGGCGCCATAAGAGCCTTTTTAAGATTGACAGCTTCCGTACAATTACCACTTTCACGGACGTGCTCTTCAAGTTTTACAACAGAGCCAATAACAGGCCCTGATAAATAGGGATGAGTGCTAAACAATTCAAGATGTCTTGTCAGGAACCCGGCAATTTGCTTTCTATTTCTCCCCGATTTTTTAACTATAGGGAGGAGAGAGAATACAAACGCAATATTTTGCATGTTGGAAAAGTTCCATGAGGATTGAATGGAAAGAGACCTTAAAAATACTTTTACCAGATTATAAGTTCTTGTTTTACTAGATTTATTATGTTTGTTAATATCCACCATTAGAGATTTGTGCGTTTACATCCTTTATTTCTCTAGAATTTTATTATATAATGCTTTGATTAAAGCACCACCCAAACCTTAATACACCACTTATTTACTTTTTTCAAATATTAACTATTGACAAATGATAGTAAATTTTTATAATGAGCAATTCTAAATTTAATTGAAAAGGATCTGATCATGTACGCAGTAATAGAAGCAGGGGGGAAACAGTACAAAGTTTCTGAAGGTGAACTCCTGAAAGTTGAACAAATTGAAGGGAATAAAGGCGACACGGTATTGTTTGATAATGTGTTGATGATATCCGGGAAAGAAGACCTGAAAGTAGGAACTCCAATTGTCAAGGGTGCGCAAGTTACCGGTGAAATTGTTACCCAGACAAAGGGTCCGAAAATCTCCGTATTCAAGATGAAAAGGAGAAAGGGCTACAGTAAAAAAACGGGGCATCGACAAAAGTTAACTATACTAAAAATTAGAAATATCTCCACGTAACGAAGGAAAATTAAAAAATGGCACATAAAAAGGGACAGGGAAGTACCCGTAATGGCCGAGATAGCCAGGGTCAAAGACGAGGGGTGAAAGTTTACGGTGGACAGTCAGTTACTGCCGGGGCTATCATTGTACGTCAATTGGGAACAAAATTACATCCGGGTAACAACGTTGGTCTGGGAAGAGATTACAGCATTTTTGCAAAGATTGACGGAACTGTTAAATTCGAAAGAAAAGATAAAACCAGAAAGAAAGTCAGTGTTTACCCTTGTTAAAAAAATAAATAATCCTCTTTGTTATTTCTATATCCCGACCCGAAACATCTACGTGATAAAGTGATATCTTTGCAAAAGGTCTCACTTCGAGGGGATACCCCTCAAACTCCCCTCGATTTTTGAATTAACATGTTATGAAACCTGTCTACGGTGTTAGCTGAATATCCGATTCTATATAACTAACACCTTTTTTATCGTACTCCCCTTTCCACCCGAGCCACCACAGCTAAATAAAAAGATTTGACAGAGCGAAAAAAGACACGGAAGATAACGGTAACTATAATCGGTTATTTTGTGTCCCGTTGGCAAAGTAACAATAATACTAAGTTATGAAATTTATCGATGAAGCAAAAATCTATGTTAAAGCCGGTGATGGCGGAAAAGGCTGTGTAAGCTTCAGGAGGGAAAAATATGTTCCCAGGGGGGGGCCCAATGGTGGCGATGGCGGAAAAGGAGGAGATGTTGTCATCAGGACATCCCGAAACTACAGTACACTCCTTCATCTAAAATTTAACCAGCATCACGTTGCCAAACCGGGAAGCAACGGCGAGGGAAGTAATCGTACCGGTCGAAACGGCAAAGATGTGAAAATCGTTGTACCTGTTGGGACCATTATCAAAGACGTTGAAACAAACGCCGTTCTTACAGATCTTACCCAAAATGGTCAAACGTATGTAATTGCCAGGGGCGGGATCGGCGGCAGGGGAAATGCGAGATTCACTACTTCGACAAACAGGGCGCCCCGTTACGCTCAAGATGGGATAAAGGGAGAAGAAGAGTGGATCAATCTTGAATTGAAGCTCCTCGCAGATGTTGGAATTATCGGCTTTCCGAACGGAGGAAAATCAACTCTTATATCAAGAATCTCCGCGGCAAAACCAAAAATTGCCGACTATCCCTTCACAACTCTAACGCCGAATCTCGGGGTCGTAAAATGCGGCGATTTTGAGAGTTTTGTCATTGCAGATATCCCCGGATTAATACAAGGCGCTCACCTCGGTATGGGGTTGGGCATAAAATTTTTGCGTCACATCGAAAGGACGTCCCTGTTACTTCACATAATAGATATTTCAAAGGACTCATACACCAATGCATGGGAAGACTTCGAAGCCATAAATAATGAGCTTGCACGTTTCAATTCTTCCCTGATGGGGAAAAAGCAGATCGTCGCCATTAACAAAATCGACCTTCCTGTAACCCGGGAAAGATTAAAAAAGGAAATGAAGTTCTTCGAAAAGAAAAAAATAACAGTTTTCCCCATTTCAGCTGTTACTGGAGAAGGGGTAAACGATTTGATATACGAAATAGCAAAAAACATAAAGTTGCATAAGGAACAGAAATTATAATGGGTACAGAACGAAAAGACGTATTCAAAGATGCAAAAAGAATTTTAGTAAAGATTGGAACCGGTGTTCTAACGGGGAAAGACGGTCTTGACAGTAAAATCATACAGCAGTTGGTTGACGAAATGGCAGGACTCACAAAACAGGGTTTTCAGTTTGTGATTGTTTCTTCGGGCTCCATAGCTTCAGGAATACACAGAATGAAATTTAAGAATAAGCTTCAAAGCCTTCCGCAGAAGCAGGCTGCTGCAGCCATTGGACAGGGGAGATTGATGAGGGTTTACTCCAATGCCTTTCGCAAACATGAATTAAACGTAGCACAAATTCTCCTGAACATGAGCGATCTTACAGACAGGAAAAGATTCCTGAATACACGCAATACCCTTTCTGTACTTATGGAGTGGGGTGTTATTCCGGTCATCAACGAAAATGATACAGTTGCTGTTGAAGAGATAAAGTTTGGAGATAATGATAACCTCGCCGCCATGATGGCCAATATTATGGAAGCCAATCTCCTAATCAATCTGACCAATACGGAAGGTCTTTATGACAGGAATCCCCGGGGCAGGGAAAATACAAATTTTATTTCTCTGGTCAGGGAAGTAACTGACGAAATTGAGGCAGTTGCTTCATCTGAGACAGATCCCTTGGGAATGGGCGGCATGAAAAGCAAAGTAATTGCCGCAAAAAAAGTTACCGCCTTTGGTATTCCCTATATCATTGCCCACGGCAAGAGAAAAAACATATTACACGATATCTTTTCCGGTAAAGAAACAGGCACCCTTTTCTTACCCATGATTGAACATCTGAAAAGCAAAAAATATTGGATAGCTTACACATTGAGATCACGAGGAAAACTATACCTTGATGACGGTGCGAAAGATGCGATTGTAAATCAAGGAAAGAGCCTTCTCCCATCAGGTATTGTTACAGTTGAGGGAAATTTTTGCGTTGGGGACCCTGTAAGTTGCGTGGACGCGAACAGAGTAGTCATAGCAAAAGGATTGGCAAATTACAGTTCCGAAGATACAGACAAAATAAAAGGACTTAAAACATCCGTGATCGGACAGGTTCTTGGGAGCAAACCCTATGATGAAATAATTCACAGGGATAATATGGCCGTATCAAAACAGGTTAAGAAATAAATATGTGAAATGCTTTTGAATTACAAATTGCAGACCCTCTACCAGAAATAGCGTTGTTCAATCTTTCCTTCAGTGTTTACTTCAACTCCTTCTATTCGAAGAAGGGCTCCCTTCAATTCCTGCACGCCGCCGAAATTACCCGGATGTCCTGTGGATTTTACTACACGGTGGCATGGCAGGATAATGGGAAAAGGGTTTCCGGCGAGGGCTGTTCCTGCTGCCCGGGCTGCCCCCGGAGCGCCTATTTTGCTGGCCAGTCGACCGTATGAAACAACCTTTCCCCTGGGAATCCGGCTTAATTCCAGTAAAACGTTCTTCTGAAAATTATAGCACTGTTCCATGTCGAGCAACTCCAGTAAAAATTCAACAATACTCCCTTCCATATACTCCTTAATTTGATTACACATTTCATCAAGGATGCGATTTGACCTTTGCACAGCACCGGGATATTCTCGACGTATTACCCGGGCTATAGTATCATCTTTCCCGGGAAGGAAAATACGCACGACAGACGGAGCGGTATCTCTTTGAACCCACACAACGCCCACATCTCCGAAGGGTGACGGTATTAATTCATAGAAAAATGATGTATCCGCGTAACATTCAGGCAAAAAATTATCCTCTAAAATCATGTAGAATTATCCGTACTCCGCTAATTCCAAAAGTATTCCGTCCGGATCGGGGAAATAACATAGCCTCTTATTTCCAGAGTCATGACTTATGACATCTGAAGGCACGACAACGGGATCACTAACCATCTTAACACCTGCCTGTTTCAAACGTTTGGCCGATGCATGTATATCATCGACACGCAGGGCGATATGCCGCAGGCCCGTTGTGTTGGCTATGGAATTTTCCGGAAACACTTTGCCATGAGGCAAATCATAACAAAGCAATTTCAATCGGGGTTCTCCGGCAGGCGCTGCTATAAAAACAACATCAGCTTTAACATCCTGAAGGCCAACAACCGATTCAATCCACCTCCCTTCAAGACGAGCCCTGTAAACACCAATACAATTCGATACCAGTTTAATCGGTTTATTTCAATACCATTCCCTCCGTTTTATTCACTGAATAAATTTGTGTAACAAATCCTTTTAGTTTCTATTACTCCCTTTTTACTTGTGTAATTCTTTTATTTTTAGCCATTTTCTCAAACAAGGAGAAGGGGAGAAGGTGGTTATGGAACAGATTCAATGTACTTATTGCGGTGATTATTTTGATCCGAGCCAAGGCACAGAAACCAGACAGCTTGTAAGAAGTCGGAATGTCAAAGGGCGAAAAAAGCCGAGCGGCAAAGGCATAAGCTGAAGACCGATCCTATCTACAAGACCAGCCAGAAAATCAGTCAGAAACAATGGACCGGGGCCAATCCTGGATATTAGAAAAAATACCGCGAGGAAAACCCTGAAAAGGCTGAACGGAATCGAATCCTTCAAACAATCCGAAACCGAAAGGCCAGGTCTTCACATTCAGTTGCAAAGATGGATGCGTTAAAAGTAAATATCGTAAAGATACCAAGCTGTTATCCTTGATTGCAAAAATGTGCTCGTTAGTAGATTCCATCAAACTGTGATAGTCGGGCCATAAATCCTGAAAAAAAGGAGATGGCCATGATAAAGAAAAAGATTCTCAATACTCAACGGGTCAGATACATTAACTGTGGATTCAGTTTCATCCCCCATCGTTTTCTCATCGACGGATTTTTAACCTCTCTCAGCCAAAAAGAGTTCCTTTTGTACCTGTTCCTTGTCCTGGTATCGGATCGCCACGGTCTTTCGTATTACACCTATGATTCTATCTGTTCTTTTCTTCAATTGACTCTCGATGATTATATGGAAGCAAGGGACGGCCTTATAGAAAAGGACATGATTGCCTTTGATGGAACCCTTTTTCAGGTGCTCGACCTGCCCGCAAAACCCATAGAGGTCTCCCATACGAAACCTGTTCCCGGCTCAGATCGGGGGGAGGACCCGGCAGCCATTGCCCGGATTATTCGAGAATCACTTAAGGAGGGCAGGCAATGATTGATAAACGAACCATTTTTGAGATCCATAGACTCAAAAACATGAACTGGTCAGAAAGACGGATTGCACGAGAACTCAGATTAGGTCGAAACACGGTAAATAAGTATCTGGAAAACCCGGAGCATAGTGTTTCTAAAAAGCCGCGCAGACCCTCCAGGCTGGATCCTCACCATGACCTTATCGATCAGCTTCTTGAGCATGACCACCTGGTGAAAGCGCCGGTGATTCTCCAACACCTTCAACAACATGGCTTTGATGGAAAGATAAAATACAGGGAACCTTTTATCCGTTTTGAATCACCACCGGGCAAACAGATACAGATAGATTGGGGGCACTTTGGAAGTCTGCGCTATGGTAACACCAGAAGAAATCGTAGTGGACAATATGCTGACTGCCGTGACTGAAAGGGAAGGTTCTCTTATCCGCTTTAATGAGATCTTCCTGGATTTTTTGAGGGTTTTCAAAATTGTTCCTGTTGCCTGCAATGTGAGATCACCTCTCTCTAAGGGTCTGTCATGAAATAAGTGTTGCAATTAGGGGCTCAGATTTAGGTCAGGTTTAGTCGATACGAGTGAGCAAAGCCGTTCGACTGAGCTCACGCCGAAGTCTCACGCCGAAGCCGCAGGAATAGCAGGGCTCTTTTGAGGATTTTGCGATTGAGAATCGGCTAAAAATGGCCTGAAGATGAGATGCATAAATGTGATACTT